>VFQN01005461.1_pt1 | contig 15537 bp, 12 predicted proteins | sample 3512371 | NCBI WGS metagenome assembly VFQN01 (sample SAMN10412370, study PRJNA504923) | tailings metagenome | isolation source: Replicate 2 from Balatoc abandoned mine | place: Philippines: Itogon, Benguet | collected 2017-08-28
TATAGCACCGTCGTGTTTGCCACGTTGATAGGCATGATTGTGTGGGGTGAAACCTTGAGCCTGCACGAGATTGCCGGGATGTTACTGATTGCTGCTTTTGGCATATTCAGTACGCGCATCAAGCGATAGCGCTTTCACAATGTAAAAAGCCATTCTTAAAAGAATGGCTTTTATTCGCACCTCTGAAAATTACTTTAAGGCTCCAGCAATCCGCAACGCATAGCAATCAGTGCAATCTCCGCCGAGTTTTGCGCGTTGAGCTTTTGCTTGATATTGTACAAATGCGTTCCCACGGTACGCGGACTCAGGAATAAGGTTTCTGCGATTTCGTTGGTTGACTTGCCGCGGGCCAGCGACATAAATACTTCAAACTCGCGTTCACTGAGCACATCGACCGGATTCTGCTCACCCGACAACTGTTGGATAGCCATTTGCTGCGCCACGCTGGCTTCAATATATTTTTTGCCCTGCGCCACACTGCGAATTGCCTTAATCAGCTCTTCAGCCGCGCTACGTTTGGTCACATAGCCCATAGCGCCCGCATTCAGCACGCGTTTGGGATGCACGGAATCTTCATGCGCAGACAGTACCAGAATACGTGCATGATTATCTTTGGCCAAAATACGCTCAATCGCCTCCATACCACCGATGCCGGGCATGGTGATGTCCATCACCACGACTTGGGGCTGGTGTTCGACATAGGATTTGATGGCAGCTTCACCACTTTCGGCCTCAGCAATCACTTTGATGTCCTGATCTGATTCGAGCAACATTTTAAAGCCCATCCTGACCACGGCATGATCATCCACCAGCATTACACTAATCACGTTTATCTCTCCCTTTTATTCTATGCTGATTGTATAGGCAATCTAATTTCCAAAGTGGTTCCGCGACCGGCGTCCGGCTGTGAAACCACTTTAAACTGGCCATGCAAGGCCTGGACACGCTCACGTATGCCAAGCAGGCCGAAATGCTGTGTTTGATCTACCGTTTCTATTTGCATGCCTACCCCGTCATCACAAATCATCAGACGCAAACCCTCGGTATCCGTCAGCAGATGTACGTTGATGCATTGGGCATGGGCATGTTTAATGGCATTATTCACCGCCTCTTGCACAATCCGGTAGAGGTTGATGTTCACGTTTTCTCCCAGCGGCTGGAACTCTCCAGAGACATGTAACTGAATATTTAATTCAGGATGCTGAGCCTGGTAGCCTGACACCATGTCACGTAGCGTTTCTACCAACCCCATGTTATCCATGGCAGCCGGACGCAACTGGCGAATAATATTATGCATACCATCGTAAATATGGTTGGCTGCAGCGACGATGGTTTGTGCACTGGCAGCAATTTCAGGCGCATTTTCCCTGGTTTTATTGACAATGGCGACCGCAAAAGTCTTGATCGCGGTCACATATTGCCCCAGCTCATCATGTAGCTCTCGTGCCAGGCTACGTCGCTCGTCTTCAATATGCTGCTGAATTAGCTGTGTCAACTGGCGGTTCTGTTCCAATTGCCGCTCGGCATCCAGTGACACCGCCATCTGGTTGAGGCTCAACCCAATCTTGTCAAACTCGGGCACTGAAAAGCGTTCCAGCCGCGTGGTTAAGTCGCCCTGCTCTATGCGGTTAATGGCATGCAAGATATGTCGGACCGGCCGTAAAGCATGACTCAGCAAGCCATACACCAGCAGGTTAAGTAGCACGAAAAAACCGATCCCCATGGTCATCAATTGCAAGAAGCCCGACCAGGCCTCGCGGATAGAACCTTCTGCACTGGAGGTGATAATCAGCGTGCCGTAGCGGATACGACGCGTCACCGTCTCAATTTTGGGAGCCACTAGTTTGACGAACCACTGTGGGGGATTGATCTCAGATTTAAACGTTGAAGTCGGTGAAATGTACAAAGGATTATTGGAATAGTCGTATAACTCGATACGGCTGCTACGCACATAGCCCAGGGAGCGTAAAAAATCTTGCAACACATAATGCGTAGGACCCAGGCTGGGATTCATGGCTGAACTGACAATCACCGTATCCAGCAATTGCACCGTCACCCGCGTAGCCGCCTCTACCCGCTCACGAATACTGTCTTTGGTATCGCGCACAAGCACCACGCCTGCCGCGACCAGAAAAACCAGCGACAGCATGGTGACTAAAAGATTTAACCTGAAACGTAAACTCATGGGATTGATGATAATCGCAATTCGCCTATTAAACTGTAACTACCGCGTATTCTCACAGCGTAAAATCATTAAATTCTGCAGGGCCAGCGCTTAGTCTTTAATTTTTAACGCACCCCACTCTTTGGGTTTAGGCGGATAAGCCAATGGCAACGCGTTTAAGGTCTCCAGCAATAGGCGAGAAATCAGCAGGTTGCGGTTGGTTTTTGAGTTGGCCGGTATCAGATACCAAGGGGCATATTCTGTAGAGGTGGCTTGCATGGCAGATTCATACGCTTGCATGTAGTCATCCCAAAGCGCGCGCTCCTCAAGATCTTTAGGGTTAAATTTCCAATGCTTGGTCGGCTCATCCAAGCGCTCTTGCAAGCGTTCTTTTTGCTCTTCTTTAGAGATATGTAAAAAACACTTAATCAAAGTAGTGCCTGTCTCGGTCAACATGCGCTCAAAATCGTTAATTTGCTGGTAACGACGTTTGCATTCCGCCTCATCAATCCAGCCATGCACTTTAACAATCAATACATCTTCATAATGGCTACGGTTAAAAATCACCAATTCACCTTTGGCCGGCACCTGCGCATGCACCCGCCACAAATAATCATGCGCCAATTCATCTGCGCTAGGCGCCTTAAAGCTCGCCAGACGGATGCCCAACGGGTCACAAGCACTAAATACTTGCTTGACTGTGCCATCCTTGCCACTGGTATCCATGCCCTGCAACAGCAAAATCACCTTATGCTTGCCCTCAGCATGCAAAATATCCTGCCGCGCATTAATTGCCTCAGTCAATTTGGCTAATTCGGCTAAATCCTCCGCTTTATCTTCATTACGCGCTGAGCGGTCATCTGCAGAATATTGCTTGAGGGAGAATTTTTTAGGGTTAACGCGGTATTTTTCCAGCTTTTCCATGAGGCCTGCCAAGATGACGAAATCACAGGCAGTGTATCTCAAGCTGAGAGGGTTGCAAAAGATGGAATTAGTTTGGGATCACAATGCGTGGGTAAATAGTTGGACGCCATATTTGACTATCTCATCTATCAAGCCAAGCCAACAATCGTATCAATATCAACGCGCCACAGGTAATCAAACACTGCACCAAAGGCAAAAAAAGAAAAATCAGTGCGCCTTGCGCATCCGGGTGTATAAACAAGGTATGGTAATAAGCCATTATAGCCAACATAACCATTACAGCTGACACCGCCAGCCACCAAGACTGAGTACGCGGAGTTTTCAACAGTTCAGTCACACAAGCCATCAGCACATAAGGCAACACGCTCCACAGGCAAATTAGTATTCCCGCTTTGCTGTTTAAAAAACGCCAGTCAGTGGCGGCAATACGTTCAAAAGCGACCGTAGACACTCCGCCCAGCAAGGCCAGACTTTGAATTTTATGTGTTGTATTAATCGGCATTAGTTTACATTGGGCTGGATGGCTTTAACGGTTGTTGGGGATTGATCAATACTCGTGGGCAATTAATTGCCCACCCTACTTGGCTAGATCGGCTGATAGCGGTTGGCCTTGCCATTCTGGCACCATATTTTCTTGCCCAAGAACATCGGCAAGTGTTTTGTACATTTCGTCGATTTTCTGCTGCCGGTACTCGGCGCGCTTAGTGTTACGTAGATACCAATCACTTGCGCCAATTTTCCTTAGGGCGTCTTCAAATTTTTGAAGGTCTGAATCAAGGCTGTTGAACGCCGAGTTATGCATCTGGTGGGGAATAAACGGTAGTATTCATATTTATGCTGCGCTCATTGCGTAGAAGCTCAAGCAATAATCTTCTGAGTTCTTGTTGCTCTGCCTCTGTAAGTTCATATCCTCTAGGATAGTAAGGCGGTTGAATAATATCGGTTTTTGAAAATGGGATATTCAAATCTAAAGCCATTAGATGAAGCAGGTCGGCAAGCAGAGTGTTTGCCTTATAAGTCCAGCGATCATGACTATCCTTGGTTGAGCCTTGTTCTGCTTTTAGATGCTCAAAATATAGTCCCCATGCATCAATTATTTCCTTGTGGTTTGAGAACACAAAAACTATGTGATTTAATGCTTGAATATGGTCAGGGTGCAGTCGAGATGAGCGAGTTGTCATTAGTGTGCGGAAAACCCACTCTTTTCGTTCTTGGTTTTGACGATTCTTTTGCCTCAACTCGGATGCCCAGATAGCTAAGATAGGGCCAACGAGAGTGGCAAAGACGATTGCGATGTCTGTGGCTTTTACTGACCAATCAATACACATTTGTTACCCCAAAACTGGTAATGCATAACGTTAATTAGGCCCCAAAAACGAACCTAAAATTTTATATATATCAGGATATATATAAAATAAATAAAATTATTTATTACAATAAAATTAACGATTATTTGTTTTTTATTGCACCTCAACAAAAGCATCACGGTATGAAAAATACATCTGAGGTAAAACCGGCACCAAAACTGTTTTCTTTAATCGTCAAATGTTGCGGATGAAGCTTTGCGGCCAATGCGTTGAAGCTGCCTATATGCAGCTGATTTAAAGCTATTTTTAAACCATTGCAAGCGCACTTTTGAATACTTAATCAGCCAGTATTCTTGCAATAAAAAACGCCAGCTTCTGCTGGCGTTTTTTACGATCAAATGACTTAGTCTTTAGAAGCACGTTTACGCTCGTGCTCTAACAAGTAGCGCTTACGCAGACGGATGGTTTTTGGTGTGATTTCAACCAATTCGTCATCGTCGATAAACTCTACTGCAGACTCCAGTGTCAGTTTGATTGGTGGAGTCAGGCGCACTGCTTCATCGGTACCAGACGCACGCACGTTAGTGAGTTTTTTGCCTTTGATCGGGTTAACTACCAGGTCGTTATCACGGCTGTGGATACCAATAATCATGCCTTCGTAGAGTTTGTCGCCTGGGCTGACAAACATGCGGCCACGGTCTTCGAGGTTCCACAGGGCATAGGCAACAGCGTCACCGTTTTCCTGGGAAATGAGCACACCGTTGCGGCGGCCTGGCATGTCCGCTTTCACTGGTGCGTAGTCGTCAAAAATGTGCGCCATCAAACCGGTACCATGTGTCAGGCTCAGGAACTCGCCTTGGAAGCCAATCAGGCCACGGGCTGGAATGCGATATTCCACACGGGTACGGCCATTGCCATCAGATTCCATGTTGGTCATTTCGCCACGGCGACGACCCAGTTCTTCCATAACAGCGCCTTGGTGTTCATCTTCAACGTCGACGGTGAGGATTTCATAAGGCTCACATCTTTCACCATTGACTTCACGGTACACCACGCGTGGCTTACCGACAGCAATTTCAAAGCCTTCGCGGCGCATGTTTTCCAGCAAAATCGTCAGGTGCAATTCACCACGGCCAGACACACGGAACACGTCAGTGTCTTCTGTATCTTCTACACGCAACGCAACGTTGGTGAGCAACTCTTTGGTTAAACGGTCACGGATCTGGCGGGAAGTCACAAATTTACCTTCTGTACCAGCAATCGGTGAGGTGTTGACCATAAAGTCCATGGTCAGGGTGGGCTCGTCTACGCCCAGGTGCGGCAAGCCGACTGGTTTGTCACGGTCGGCAATGGTAAAACCAATACCAATCTCTTCAATGCCGGAGATAATGACGATATCACCAGCCTCTGCCCCTTCAACCGGCACGCGCTCCAGACCCTGGAAGCCTAACACCTGGTTAATACGGCCTTGTGCGACTTGTTCGTTTTCACGCATCACGGCAACGACCTGGCCTGGTTTGATACGGCCATTTTTCACACGGCCTACGCCCAGACGGCCAGTGTAAGTAGAGTAATCCAGTGCGGAGATTTGCAATTGCAGAGGTGCATCGCTGTCACCTTCTGGTGGTTGCACGTGGCTTAAAATGGTTTCAAACAGCGGACGCATGGTGTCGCTGGGCGTATTCATATCCAATGTGGCAAAGCCGTTGAGGGCTGATGCATACACCACAGGGAAATCCAGTTGCTCGTCGGTAGCGCCCAGATTGGCAAACAGGTCAAAGGTCTGGTTAATTACCCAATCAGTACGTGATCCTGGACGGTCAACCTTGTTGATTACCACGATAGGACGCAAACCCAGTGCCAGTGCCTTTTTGGTCACGAAGCGGGTTTGTGGCATCGGGCCTTCTACCGCATCCACCAGCAATACCACACCATCCACCATTCCCAAAACACGCTCTACCTCGCCGCCAAAGTCAGCGTGCCCAGGGGTATCCACGATATTGATGTGGGTGCCTTCATAGTTCACGGCAGTGTTTTTGGCCAAGATCGTAATGCCGCGCTCTTTTTCCAGGTCATTGCTGTCCATGACGCGCTCGGTCACTTGTTGGTGTGAGGCGAAAGTACCCGCTTGTTGCAGGAGTTTGTCGACCATGGTGGTTTTACCGTGGTCAACGTGGGCGATAATTGCGATATTTCTTAAGTTGCGTGCCATGTGAACTGCCATATGTTTGGAAAGGGCGCGATTTTATCACAAATCAACTAAATATTTGACTTTTAAAATAAAATGGCTATACTGCGAGCAACTTTAAAACGCAGCTGGTACTTGACCCGCTATCTTAACGTTTTAAATTCATTGCCCTGACCTGTCGATAACTCGCGAAATTTTGAGGTTATCATCTTTAGATGAAGTCTTCATGACACATCTTCTTTTATCGGTTAGTGGCCATGCCCAAGCGCCGGTAAAAGCAATTCATTTCTAATCATGTAATGTTGCTTTGGCTTTGTTAATCGTCCCGCACATTAAAATGTGTTGGTCAAAATGACAAGCTTTGCTTTTGCTTTACTAGCGCCCTTTTTAATTGTTGATGAAAGGGACATTCCTTGTCTTTTGCAGATTTAAATCTTGACCCATCCATTTTGCGTGCATTAACCGATGCAGGCTATGAAAACCCAACACCTATCCAGGCGCAATCTATCCCTGAAGCATTACAAGGCCGTGACATTATGGCCTCCGCTCAAACCGGTACAGGCAAAACTGCTGCCTTTACCCTGCCCGCATTAAACCTGCTGGCAACCCAACATCCAGTCCGTAGCCGTGGCCCACGCATCCTGGTGCTGACACCAACACGTGAACTGGCAGCACAAGTAAACGAAGCCGCCCGTAAATACGGTAAATTCCTGCGCGCCCGCTGTATCAGTATCGTGGGTGGCATGCCTTACCCATTGCAAAACAAACTGCTGTCACAGCCACTAGACATTCTGGTAGCGACCCCAGGCCGCTTTATTGACCATCTGGAACGCGGCCGTATCGACCTGAGCCGCTTGCAAATGCTGGTGCTGGACGAAGCTGACCGCATGCTGGACATGGGCTTTATGCCAGACGTTGAGCGTATTTGTGAAGCGTTGCCAGCTGAGCGCCAAACCCTGCTGTTCTCTGCGACGCTGGATGGCATTATGGATATCGGCAAACGCTTCTTGCGTAACCCAATCACTATTCAAGTGGCTGGCCAGAAAGAAAAACACGCCAATATTGAACAACGTCTGCACTTTGTGGACGACATGAATCACAAAAACAAACTGCTGGAGCACTTGCTGATTGCCCCGGACGTCAACCAGACCATTATTTTCACTAGCACCAAGCGTCACGCTGACCTGCTGGCTGAGGACCTTTATGCTGCAGGCCATAAAACGGCTGCATTGCATGGTGATATGACACAAGGCGCGCGTAACCGCACACTGACTAAACTGCGTCATGGCGACGTTAAGGTGTTGGTTGCCACCGACGTGGCTGCACGCGGTATCGACGTACAAGGCATTTCACATGTCATCAACTACGACCTGCCAAAATTTGCAGAAGACTATGTGCACCGCATTGGCCGTACCGGTCGCGCCAACAATACTGGCGTGGCTATTTCATTCGCCTCTAACGCTGACCGCCACCTGCTGCGCAAAATTGAGCAGTACACCGGACAGAAACTGCAGGCTGAAGTGATTGCTGGTTTCGAACCTAAGCGCGCAGCGCGCATGGATGATGGCGAAGGCCGTCGCGGCAAACGCCCTGGCCAAGGCAAACCACAGGGTAAAGGCGGTTTCCGCCGTGATGACCGTCAAGGTAAGTCTTTTGGCGATCGCGTTGCCCGTGAGGGCGGCAGCCGTGAAGCGCAAGGTAACAAGCCCCGCGCACCACGTCAAACTGAAGCCAGAACAGACAAAGAAGTGAACGGTAACAGCAAGCATTACAACAAAGATACCGACTTTCAGTTTGCACGTGCCTTGGCTGACGAGTTTGGTCAACGTCGCCCGCGTCCGGCTGGCAACAACCAGGAGCGCTTTGGCAACCCGAATGCAAGCCGTGGCAATAACAAGCCCCGTCCAGCCGGTAAGTCATTTGGCGATTCTGGTGTAAAACGTCCCCGTTCATTCGTTTAAGCCTAGCCTATGTCTGAGCAAACCACAGTAGATTTTCGTGCGCTCGGCCTGGCCGAGCCGCTGTTAAAAGCGATTGAAGAGTCTGGTTATACGACACCTACCCCTATTCAGGCGCAGGCCATCCCCTTGGCCTTGCAGCGCATGGACTTGATGGCGGGCGCGCAAACGGGTACTGGAAAAACGGCAGCGTTTTCCTTACCTATTTTGCATACCCTGTTACCACTTGCCAGCACTAGTACCTCGCCAGCCAAACACCCTATCCGGGCATTGGTACTGGCGCCCACGCGTGAGCTGGCCATCCAGGTCTATGACAATATCAAGACTTACGCCAAACACACCGCGCTTCGCAGCCTGGTGGTATATGGCGGAGTGGATATCAAGACACAAACACCGCACCTGAAAACCGGCGTCGAGATTCTGGTGGCCACCCCTGGCCGGTTGCTGGATCACGTCGAGCAAAAGACTTTGTCTTTAAGCCAGGTACAGTTTTTGGTACTGGACGAAGCCGACCGTATGCTGGACATGGGTTTTATGCCAGACCTGAAACGCATCCTGGCATTGCTGCCCAAGCAACGGCAGAACCTGATGTTTTCAGCCACATTTTCTGACGAGATCAAAAAGCTGGCCGATGCTTTCTTGAATAATCCAACCTTGATCGAAGTGGCGCGCAGCAATGCGACCAATGACAATGTGGAACAAAAAGCTTACTTGGTGAATAGCGACCAGAAACAACGCTTCCTGGTACAGCTACTCAAGCAATACACCAATCAGCAGGTCATTGTGTTCACAAAAACCAAGCTCTCGGCCAGCAAGCTGGCGCGTGCGCTTGAGCGTGACCAGATTCCTTGTAGCGCCATCCATGGCGACAAGACACAAAAAGAACGTATTGAAGCACTGGATGCGTTCAAGGCTGGTTCGATTCACGCACTCGTCGCAACCGATGTGGCAGCGCGTGGCCTGGATATCACCGACCTGCCGCTGGTCATCAATTATGAAATCTCTACCGCACCAGAAGACTATGTACACCGTATCGGCCGTACGGGTCGCGCAGGTGCCAAAGGCATCGCGATTTCACTGATTGATGAAGAAGAAACCAAATATTTCGACGAAATTGAAAAGCTGATTAAAAAGCAGATTCCAAAAGAAAAAGGTTCAGTCAGCAACCGGCCCGCGCGCCCTGCAAAAGGCGCAAAAACCGAGGATCCCTGGTTTCATCAGCCATATGAGCCCACATCTGTTGCTGTTGCTCCCAAGCCTGTTGGGGCAAAACCAGCTTCAGCCAAACGTAAAGTCGTTGCGGCCCTGTTAGGTGGTTTTGGTTTTAAAGCCTCTCCGCAACCGCGTAATCAGGCAAAACGCGCTACTGGTAAATCGCGGCAAAAGTCTGAAAACAAAGAAGCCGAAGCAGTCGAAACCGTCAGCGCTGAATCATAAAATAAACAGCCCCGGCATACCGGGGCTTTTTTATGTGTTTGAGACAGCTAACCTTCACGGTTACGCATAAAATCCGCCACACCATACAGCTGATTGGCGATATGTTTCATCAGTGACTCATCAAACTCTAGTGTATGCATGGCTTTGATCATGCAATACATCCATTGGTCACGTGCCGATTCATCAATCGGAAAAGGCATATGCCGGGCGCGTAAACGTGGATGTCCGTACCGTTCAATATACAGTTGTGGCCCTCCTGTCCAGCCCATCAAAAACATAAACAGCTTTTCTCTGGCCGAAGTTAAATCAGCCTGGTGGATGGCACGCAAACCGGCGGCTTTAGGATCTGTGTCCATAATATCGTAAAAAGTTTCGACCAGGTTACGTATGGTCTCAGGCCCTTTTTCAGCACCACCCAGCCATTCAAACAGGGATTGCTTGGCTGCGTTTGGCTCTTGTATTTCCAATGCCATGCTATCAGCCTGCTACTTGAGGGGTAACCAGGCCAGCCGCCTGTTTGGCGCGTTCTCGCGCCAATTGAGTGTTGTCTGCAGTTGCCAATGCGACGCCCATACGGCGACGGACAAAGGACTCTGGTTTGCCAAACAGGCGGATTTCACTGTTAGGAACAGACATAGCAGCCTCTAGGCCGTGATAGGCCAGCGTTTGCGTATCCGCACCACCATAAATCACTGCGCTGGCACCGGCTTCGCGCTGGGCAACATCTACCGGCAATCCGAGAATCGCGCGTGCATGCAGTTCAAACTCATTCAGGCGTTGGGTACACATGGTCACCATGCCGGTGTCATGTGGTCGTGGGCTGACTTCAGAGAACCAGACCTGCTCACCTTTAACAAACAACTCAACGCCAAACAACCCTTGCCCACCTAAGGCATCGGTGACTTTCTTGGCAATCTCTTGGGCATTTTTCAATGCTTGCGGATGCATGGCTTGTGGCTGCCAGCTTTCCACATAATCGCCCTGCTTTTGCACATGGCCAATCGGTGCACAGAAGTGTGTTTCTATTTGCCCTGCAGCATTTCTGGCACGCACGGTCAGCAAGGTAATCTCATAATCAAAGTCAATCTGGCCTTCGACAATGACAACACCCTGGTTGACCCGACCGCCACTCGCCGCATATTCCCAGGCTGTTTTAACCTCAGAAGCCTGTGTAATGCGTGACTGGCCTTTGCCGGAAGAAGACATGGTTGGTTTGATAAAACATGGATAACCGATGCCGCCGTCAATCGCTGATTGCAATTCAGCTTCAGAACGTGCAAACGCATACGGTGACGTCGGCAGGTTTAATTCTTCAGCGGCCAGCCGGCGGATCCCTTCACGGTTCATCGTCAGTTGCACGGCACGTACTGTAGGCACCACAGTGACGCCCGTGGCTTCGATTTCGGCCAGTGCTTGTGTATTTAATGCCTCAATTTCCGGCACGATGTAATGTGGTTTGACCTGATTAACTAGCGCTTTTAATGCCGCGGCATCGGTCATGTCTATGGTGTAGGCATGATGGGCCACCTGATGACCAGGCGCATGCTCATAACGATCCACTGCAATGACTTCTACCCCCAAACGCTGCAAGGCAATAATCACCTCTTTACCAAGCTCACCACTGCCCAACAACATGACCTTGGTCGCATTCGCGCTCAACGGGGTACCAATCATTTTCAGCTCCACTGTAAAAGTGCAATGATACCATGCGTGATTTGGCAAGCCGCTGATTGTGTCTGATTTATGTCATAAGAATATGTGATTTTTCACTGGCAAGGACAAACAAAAAACCTCGCAGTTGCGAGGTTTTTTTACTTATTGACAGCTAAACGGAAATGCCGTGTTTATCCATGCGGTAGCGCATGGTCATGCGGGTGATTCCCAGCAATCGGGCCGCTTTGGAGACATTATTACGAGACTGCTCTAATGCATTGAGTAGCATGGCCTTTTCTGCGCCATCGAGGGTCACCGGTGCATCTCCCTGTGCGACTGGATTGCCATTGACTGCCGCCATTTGCGGCAACCCCAGATCATGCTCAGAGATCATGGCTTGCGTACACATCAACACAGCACGGCTGATTTGATGCCGCATTTCACGCACATTGCCAGGCCAGTGGTAACTTTGGATTGCCATCAGTGCCAAGGGGCTAAATTCATGATGCGGCAAGGCATAGCGTTTTTCTGTCATCTGACGGAAATAATTGGCCAGTAACAACACATCCTGGCCGCGATCACGCAATGGCGGCATCTGCATGGTGATGACATTTAAACGGTAATAAAGGTCAGAACGGAAACGACCTTCACTAGACATCTGGTACAAGTCTCGATTGGTTGCCGCAATAATACGTGCCTGGACCGGACGCTCTTTGGTCGAACCCAGGCGACGTACCATTCTGCGTTCAAGCACATTGAGTAATTTTGCCTGCAAGCCCAGGGGCAGCTCGCCAATCTCATCCAGAAATAAAGTCCCGTCTTCGGCCGACTCAATCAAACCAGGACGGGAAGCCACTGCATTGGTAAAGGCACCCTTCTCATGGCCAAACAGTTCGCTTTCAATCAACTCAGCTGGTAAAGAGGCGCAATCCACGTGTACAAAAGGCTTGTCATGATTGGCACAGTTAGCGTGTAGGTAACGGGCGACGACATCTTTGCCTGTGCCTGTTTCACCAGTAATCAGTACAGTTGGCTGGACGGCATCACTGAGTGCGCTCAGTTGCGCAATTCTGGTAATTTGCTGACGCACGCTCTGCATGGCAGCACTTTCACCAATCAGCTGCACCGATTCATTCACGATCGTATCTCGTTGCCGGGAATAATCTAGGCTGGTCTGTAAATCAGTGGTTTTTTCGTTTTTTTGGATAATGAGCAACAACTCTTCAAGATCAATGGGCTTCTTTAAGTAATCAATCGCCCCCAGTTTTATGGCGTTGACGGCATCAGTCACATCGCCAAAGGCAGTCATCACGATAGTATTAATATTTCTTGCAACAAAATCAGACAGTAAATCCAGACCATTACCATCCGGCAAGCGCATATCCAATAAGGCCATGTCTGGTTCAAATTGCTTGACCAGCAATCTGGCATCTTGCAGAGACTCAGCGTGTTCGCACTCGAATCCAGCTTTTTGCAAACGCTTGACTACCGCTTTTGCAAATAGCACCTCATCCTCTACCAACAGAATTTTTTTCTTGAATGGCAGAAAAACAGATTTGTCCGTGGATGATGAAAGTTGTGAAAGCACGCCTGGTCCCTTTTATATTAGTCGTTATCGTAGCTAGCTAATGATTGCTTAGGTTTGAACTCGTAACGCACGCCAACCCAGGCTGCACGCGGTGCGCCAGGCAACAGGCTCAACACTTTGCGCTCTTCATCAAAGTTACCATTGTTATCAAACAGGCTCTCAGCTAAACGGCCTGCGATGTAATAGTCTTTGTCAAAGATATTGGTCGCTTTGGCAAACATCTTCCAGCCGTTACCAAAGTTGTACTGGCTATCCAAGTTGACAATAAAGTAACCACCCAGTTTGCCACGACCAGTTGCACAATCATCCCCATTATTACAGTTCGCCGAGTTAGAACGATGACTGTTATTTTCGTTGCCATAAACAAATTGATCAGAATAACCAACGACATTAGCACCAACATTCCAACTAGGTGTTACAGCAAATTGACCACGCAACTTCAGCTGATGTTGTGGTATCGCAGGTATTCTGTCACCTGATCTGGCTGTATAAATACCATCAGCGTTACCTGTAGCATTTGACGCATTGACGAATTCAACATCGGTGTCATAAGTCGCATGCACAAAACTATAAGATGCATTCCATTTAAAGCGATCAATCACTCCATTCAGGCCTAGATCTATACCTTCACGTTTGGTTCTACCTACGTTTTTAAAATAGCCTGCACCAGTCTGGGTATTGGCAGCCGTAAATTGGATATCATCATGGTTAACAGCATGATAAACACCGGCATTCCAGAATACATTGTCGGTCAATTGACCACGTCCACCAAACTCATACGTTTTAGCAACCACTTGATTCAAAGGCGGATCATCTGCCAGTGCAGCTGGCAACAGACAAGGAGAAGCCGGATTAGAGCAACCGACTTCAATTGCGGTTGGCGCACGGCTGGACTCACTGTACGACGTGTAAACGGTGAGTGCTTTAGTTGGTGTATAAGTTAAACCAACAGTAGGATTCAGGCGTGTGTAACTGTCTTTTGCAGTTAAGCTATTGAAGTTATTGGCCGCTGATGCAGGACCTCGCAAAGTATCAGTATTATCAATACGAGTGAAATTCCAGCTGGCGCCCGCGTTAAGATGCCAAAATTCGTTCAATGACAGTGTATCAGTCGCGAATAAACGGGCCGTGTATTGCTTGCCAGTTAATCCGACCGTCTGACGTTGACCAAGCGCACCATCACCTTCAAGGACAGGTGCACGGGTAGGATCAAATACAGGATCACTCTCTGTAAAAGCCACACCGTTATTCAGCACAGTGCCGTCTGTATCACCAATATTGATTTGCTCCGATTGCTTAAAGCGAATGAGACTGTAATCATATCCAGCACCGACCACGAATTGGTTTTCTTTGCCGAACAAGTCTTGATTGAAGGTTGCCTGACCTGTTGCACCATAAGTGTTCTGGCTAGTGTGAGTTCTATTCATCACTGCGCCGGTAAGCTCACAGTCATCAGGAGAGCCAGGATCGCAGGTAATGTTTGGATAGCCAGCCAACGCCTCACCAATATCAGCCTCACCTTCATATCCATCACCATTTTTGGTTCTGCGGTTAGATTTCTTGTAATAAATGTTCCCAGACAGCATGGTGTCATTATTCAGCCAGTGACTTCCATTCAAAGCCAGGAAGTGTGAGTAATTGTTGGTCGCATCTGGTCTTGTATGAATTTGGTCACGATCACCACTCAACAGAAACTCTGGTGTCAAACCGTTACCAATCAGAGTGTTATCTGCACCTATGTAAGTTAAATCCAGCTTGGTGGTTTCGTTTTGCCATCCAGTTTTTGCAAATAACTGGTTCACATGCGATGGTGAGTATTTTCTCCAGCCATTTTCAGTCGTATGCTGGAAACCAATCATGTAGTCAACTGAGCCATCCTTTGACACACCACCGTACTCAGCTAAGGCACGTTGACGACCCCATGAGCCTGCTTCGTACTCAACGGCCGCTCCCTGATTGTCTCGACCGCTCTTAGTCTGTATAGCAATCGCGCCACCCAGTGTATTCAAACCAAACAATGGATTTGAGCCTGGAATTAACTGCATGTTGCCAATCGCGAAACTGGGGATTTTGTCCCATGAAGTCACATCGCCAAATGGTTCGTTGATACGCACGCCATCAATATAAGTTGAAAGACCTTGTGGATTACCCAACAATGAAGAAGCAGAATAGCCACGGAAATTAATTTCTGGCTGCCAAGGGTTACCCCCCAACTCCGTAACCGTCACGCCTTGCATATTGTTATTCATATAATCTGCAATAGAAACACCGGTTTGGTTATTAATTGCAGCAGGATTAGCCATCTGAATATTGGCTGG
>VFQN01005462.1_pt1 | contig 15537 bp, 13 predicted proteins | sample 3512371 | NCBI WGS metagenome assembly VFQN01 (sample SAMN10412370, study PRJNA504923) | tailings metagenome | isolation source: Replicate 2 from Balatoc abandoned mine | place: Philippines: Itogon, Benguet | collected 2017-08-28
TCTCAATCCACCGGTTTTTTCTCAAAACTCAGGATTTTATACAGAAGGTTTTGATTTGACCATTTCATCAACAGATGAAGACGTTACAATACTTTACACTTTAGACGGTTCTGAACCTGACGAAAACAATCTCGCAGGAACAACCTATTCTTATAAAAATCAATATCCAAGATTACCCGGACAAGCTTTTGGGGATTTCTTAAATCATACCTATCAAACATTACAATATTCAGCACCAATTTCTATTGTTGATCGTTCGTCTGAACCAAATAAATATTCAGCTATTTCATCAACCTATGATTTTGCGCCAACTTATTTTCCGGACGGACCAATTTTTAAAGGAACGGTTGTACGTGCAAGAACAGTAAAAGTAGGTGCAGCACCAAGTCCGGTTGTTACAAGAAATTATTTTATTACACCGCTTGGAAGCAGTAGGTTTTCACTACCTGTTATTTCTTTCAGTACCAATGAAGATCGTTTGTTTGAATATAATGACGGAATTTATGTAGCCGGAAAAGATTTTGACACATGGCGGACAAATAATCCAAATCAGGTTCCGGATTGGGAAATTGGAAATTTTGCAAGAAAAGGAATTACGGCCGAAAGAGTTTCTAATATGAGCTTATTTATCAACGGTAATGAAGTGGTAAATAACAACGTAGGAGTTCGCATCAGGGGAAATTATTCTAGAGTTTACCCGAGTAAAGCATTCAATATTTATTCAAGAACAGAGTATGGAAACAGCAAAATTGATTATCCTTTGTTTACTGACCAACCCTATCAAAGTTATGAACGTTTGTCTTTAAAAAGTTCAAGCGGTGATCAGTATCACACATTGTTCCGTGATCCGTTAAACCATGAATTAGTAAAAGGAATGCGCCTTGAAACAGAAGCATATCGACCAGTTCTTACTTTTATAAACGGCGAATATTGGGGCGTTCAGAGTTTGCGTGAAAAATATGACGACAAATATTTTGAAAGAGTTTACAATATTGACGGTGACGAGCTGGATGTTTTAGAGAATAATGCCGAAGTAGAAGAAGGTGATGCAGTTCATTATCAGGCAATGATTAATTATGTGCAAAATAATTCTTTGGCAACCGACGAAAATTTTGATTATATCAAAACCCAAATGGATACTGAAAATTTTCAGGATTATTTCATTTCAAATATATTTCTTCAAAATGTAGATTGGCCGGGAAACAACATTATTTACTGGCGTAAAAAAACAGCTGCTTATGTGCCAAATGCACCACATGGACACGATGGAAGATGGAGATGGGCAATTCATGATATGGACTCTACATTTGGAATTAGTGGAGGAAATAATTACATCAATTCATTGGCCGATGCAACCGTTGCCGGAGGAACGAGTTGGCCAAATCCCGATTGGTCAACATTGTTATTGCGAAAATTATTGGAAAACGAAAGTTTTAAAGAAGATTTTATCAACCGTTTTGCCGATCTGATGAACACATATTTCCATTCGGACAGAGTTGTGGCAAAAATAAACGAAATGAAATCGGCTATCGAAACTGAAATGCCGGAACATATTTTCCGTTGGAAAGCACCTGGAAGTTTGTATAGTTGGAATTGGTTTTTGAACAGAGAAATTGGATTTGCTAATGAACGTCCGGGATTTCAACGTGATCATATCCGTGAAAAATTTGAAATTACCAATAACATAGATGCTACAATTAATGTTTCAAATGAAACACATGGTTACGTAAAAATCAATACAATCGATATTCTTTCTACAACGCCGGGAATTCAAGAAAATCCTTATCCTTGGACAGGAATTTATTTTGCCGATGTTCCTGTAAAATTGAAAGCAATTGCTAATAATGGATATGTATTCAGTCATTGGGAAGGTTTTTCAAATAGTACTGATGAAGAAATTACGGTAACAACTAATCAAAGTTTTTCGGTTAAAGCAGTGTTTATTCCGGAAGGTTTTGCAATTGAGGTTCAAAAACCAATTTATTTTTGGATGTTAAATTCGGCATTGCCAAATGATGTGCCGATAGTTACTATCAATTCTACATTTGAAGTAATTGAAAATGCAACTTTGGATTATAAATCGTGTTTAGAAGGTTATCCGTTTGTAAATGGTCATCCTAATTGGAGAAAAGCTTCAATGGAAAGAAGAAATAGTCCAACAGAAATCAATTATATTCCTGAGGCTAACGGAAATATTGCTTTTGCTTCTTCCAATATGCGTGGAATTCAAGTGAAACAACCATTTCAAAGTAATGGACTGGAGAACGAGATGCATTTTAACTTTTCAACGGTTGGTTACAAAGACATAATTTTTGGTTTTGCCGCAAAAGATGAAAATGCCGCTGATGCCATTGTTGTTGATTATTCCGTTGATGCAGAAAATCCAAATTGGATAACAACCGGTTTGGCAGCAACTTCTTTGCCATTGACTTCCGATTATCAGTTGCTTGAAGTAGATTTTGCATCAATAGTTGGAGCGAATAATAATCCTAATTTTAAAGTAAGATTACGATTTACAGGAACAAATATGACTGTTGACAATGGCGATAGAGTTACATTTAATAATTTTTCGGTAAAAGGAGTTCAGTTGCCATTACAATATCCAACACCAAACGTATTTAGAGTTGGACAAACGATTACAGATTTAGTACCAACTTTAACTGCTACAGTCGATAGTTTTTCAATCGCTCCAAGTTTACCAACCGGATTATCATTTGATACTTCAACAGGAATTATTTCGGGAACTCCAACAATTTTACAATCAGCAACTGATTATGAAGTTACAGCAACAAATTCCGGTGGAAGTACAAGTTTCACTTTGTCGATTGCAGTAATTGATGTTGCGCCAAATGGTTTAAGTTATACAACGCCAAATGTTTTCACAATCGATACAGCAATTACTAATTTAGAACCAACGGTTTCAGGCGAAAACTTAGTGTTTTCAATTGCTCCAAGTTTACCAACCGGATTATCATTCGACACAGCAACCGGAATAATCTCAGGAACGCCAACTGAACTTTCAGAAGCAACTGATTATGAAGTTACAGCGACAAATTCTGGAGGAAATGTTTCATTTATTTTATCAATCGAAATCATCGATGTTGCGCCAACGTTGTTAAGCTACAACACGCCAAATATTTTCACAATCGATGCAACAATTACGGATTTACAACCAACAGTTTCGGGAGAAAATTTAGTGTTTTCAATTGTTCCAAGTTTGCCAAATGGATTGACTTTTGACACAACAACAGGAATAATCTCTGGAACGCCAACGGTTTTACAATCGGCAACAGATTATGAAGTTACAACAACAAATTCAGGTGGAAGCGTTTCGTTCATCGTTTCCATTGCGGTGGAAGAAGAATTAGGTTTAATTGATAATGAGAAACAATTATTCACGATTTATCCTAATCCATTTGAAAATGAAATAAATGTTATTCACGAATTTGGCGAAGTTTCGTATGCTATTTTTAGTTTGGACGGAAGAGAAATCCAAAAAGGACGATTGTTAAATTCAAAAATTAGTATCAATCAATTGCCTTCGAGCGTATATTTGCTAAAACTTCAATCTGAAGAAAAAGTGCAAATTATTAAATTGGTTAAGCAATAAAATCAGAAAGGAGTTTTTTTAAAACTCCTTTTTTTATTCATTGAAAACACTAAAAAAAATATTCGATTTTTATATCAACGGTAGCATTCATGTGGCGTTGTCAGTTTTTGCATTAACGCAATTGACAGGATATTTGTTTCAAATAAAAGACATTCAAAATGTATCATTATTTGCTTTTTTTGGAACAATCGTTGGTTATAATTTTGTCAAATATGATGCTTTAGCGCGAAGTAAAAAACTCCAAATGCGATTGGAATTGAAGTTGATTGCAATGTTGAGTTTTTTTGCTTTTCTAGCTTCGGGATATTTTTTTTGTCAGCTAGAAATAATAACTCAGTTTATTGGTTTTGGATTTTTGGCACTAACATTATTATACACTTTGCCCTTTTTTCCGAATAGAAGAAATGCTCGAAATTGGGCTGGAATAAAGATTTATATGGTAGCAATTTGTTGGGTTGGTGTAACGCTTTTTCTGCCAATTATCAATAGTCAATTGCCATTTGACAACTATGTTTTTTTAGTTGCTATTCAGCGATTTATTCTAATTTTTGTGTTGGTTTTAATTTTTGAAATCATCGATTTAAAATTTGATGATCCACATTTAAAAACGGTTCCGCAACAAATTGGTGTTCTCAAAACAAGGCAAATTGGTTTTGCATTAATGTTGGTTTTTGTTTTGCTTGAATTTTTATCCGAAGATTTCATTCCTGAATTTTTAGTTGTGAAATCGGGTTTAGCAGTAACTACAATTTTATTTTTACTTTTTGTACATGAAAATCGGTCGCGATATTATGCTTCGTTTTGGGTAGAAAGCATCCCAATTTTATGGTTTTTAATGGTAAAATTTTGTTAATGGATGCTTATGATTTTTGATTAAGGTATGAAAAACCTATTTTTGTAAAAATCACTTTTTTATGGAATTATATTACACCTTTTCAGTTTTAATTGTACTCGCCTCATTTTTTGCTTACTTAAATTTAAGATTTTTAAAACTTCCAGGAACCATTGGAATTATGATTATTGCCATGTTGGTTTCTATCGGAATTCGATTAGTAGGCGATTCGTATTTTCCTGATACAACAAAAGAGTTTTTTCAACTGATAAAGGAATTTGATTTCAATGAAATATTAATGGGAGCAATGTTGAACTTCCTTTTATTTGCCGGAGCTTTGCACGTCAATGTCTCTGATTTGAAAGAACAGAAAATCCCGATAATGATTTATTCTACGATAAGTGTAGTGTTGTCTGCCTTCATTATTTCAGGAATATTGTATTATGTTGCTCCGCTTTTTGGAATTGAAATTCCATATATTTTCTGTTTGCTTTTTGGAACACTAATTTCTCCAACAGATCCAATTGTGGTTTTAGGAATTCTGAAACAGGCTAAAGTTCCAAAACGAATAGAAACTAAGATTGTTGGTGAATCGTTGTTTAATGATGGTGTGGCAGTTGTAATGTTTGCGGTAGTTTTAAAAATGGCAACCGATACTACATTTGAAGCCAATTTTGGTTCTATTTCGTGGTTATTTGCCAAAGAAGGAATTGGAGGTTTGCTTTTGGGAGGTTTGCTTGGATTTACAGCATCGAATGTTCTCAAAAAAATAGACGATTACAAAGTTTCGGTTTTGATAACGCTTTCAATCGTAATGGGCGGATTTTTGATTGCTAAAAGTTTGCACGTTTCCAGTCCGTTGGCAATGGTAATCGCCGGATTAATTATTGGGAATTATGGTAAAAAAGTAGCGATGAGTGCTGAAACCAAAGATTATTTGGAGAAATTTTGGGAATTAATAGATGAAATTTTGAACGCTGTTTTATTCCTGTTTATAGGTTTTGAATTGTTATTGTTGCCCGATTTGAATAAACAATTAGCTATTGGTTTTGTGACTATTTTCATAGTGCTGTTTTCTAGAATTGCATCGATTGTTTTACCATGGAAATTTTTTGACATATTCAAGTTTTTTGGCATTCAATCGGCTTATAGCAAAGGTTCGTTGATGGTAATGGTTTGGGGAGGAATTCGAGGTGGCGTTTCAATTGCATTAGTATTGTCATTACCTGACGGAGAATATAAAAATCTACTTTTAGAGATAACTTATATAGTGGTTTTGTTCTCTATTTTGGTACAAGGTTTGACCGTTGGGAAATTAGCCAATAGAGTTTTGGAAAAAGAATAACTAAAATCCCTGAAATTTTTTTTCAGGGCTTTTTTGTTTTTAGACTTGCTTTTCAGCTAAGCTTTTCAATAATTCATTTCGTTTATTGATAAGATCCGTTAAATGATTTTTTAATAAAAATTTGTCAAATAACTTTCCTAAAATTCCATAAGGAGTTTCATATTGAATGACATCTTTCATGATTGTAATTCTATCTTTTTCAGTGAAGAAGTGTTCGTGTTGGAATGATTTGAATTTGCCTTCGACCATTTCATCAACAAAATAAATTGGAATTTCCATTGCTGAAATTATACTTTTATGCGTTAAGTTGAAACCAAAATGTTTCCCTTTCCAAGTGACCGTTTCATTGAGATTTATCAATCCGGAAGTTATGCCATTAATTACTTTTTCATTGGTTTGACTAGTAGAAATTTGATGAATATCAATGTTTCTGGCTAAGTCAAAAATAACTTTTTTTGGTGCATTTATTTTAGTGATGAGGTTGATAGTTGTCATTTTACAAATTATAGTGACCAATTAAATTATGAATAAAAAGAAATGTATTCACAACAGCAAAAAGTACAAAAAGCATATTCATAAAATAGCTTCCAATTTTAAATAATGTCCGTTTTGGAATGTCATACATTGGATAATATGCAATTTGTGTAGCAACTTTTCCAACCCAATAAGCAGCAATTAGTCCTGTCAATGCAACTGCCAAAGCGGATTGTTCTTTTAATTCGTTTGTGAAAAGTATAGCGATTAGTCCAAAGGAAAAATTTAATCCTTGAATGTATCTGCCATAAGTTTTGGCAATTTCCTGATTTAAAGGTTTTAATTGTTGCACATCATTATACCAGTCAAAAACTTGATGACGAATATATGGGTAAATTAAAGCTGTAAATATTTGACCAATGCCACTAAGGATGATTAGCCAATTTGGAATAATTAAGTTCATATTCTTTTTACTCTTATTAAACTTCAAAAAATAAAAATTTGTTTTAAAAAAGAAACCGAAGATTTACCTTCGGTTTTCTAAATATCTAAAAAGTCTAAATCAATCCGGCACGTTTCAACAACGCTTCAACCTTCGGTTCTTGACCACGAAACTTTTTATACAAATCCATTGGTAATTCGGTTCCGCCTTTTGAGAGCACATTGTCTTTGAATTTGGTTGCAACTTCTTTATTGAAAATACCGTTTTCTTGAAAATAGGCAAATGCATCGGCATCCAAAACTTCAGCCCATTTGTAGCTATAATATCCCGAAGAGTAACCACCTTGAAAAATATGTGAAAATGAAGTACTCATACAATTTTCTTTCACATCCGGATATAGCGAGGCAATTTCCATAGCTTGTTTTTCAAATGCTTTTACATCGTCAATAGTTTGCGGCTTTCCATGATAAGCCATGTCTAAAATCCCAAAACTCAATTGTCGTAAGGTTGCCATTCCTTCTAAAAAGCTTGCACTTTCTTTGATTTTTTCTACATAGTGTTGCGGAATGATTTCTCCGGTTTCATAATGTTTGGCAAATAAAGCCAAAGCCTCCGGTTCATAACACCAGTTTTCCATCACTTGACTTGGCAATTCTACAAAATCCCAATAAACAGATGTTCCCGACAAACTCGGATAGGTCGTATTGGCTAACATGCCATGCAAAGCGTGACCAAATTCGTGAAATAATGTGGTTACTTCATTAAAGGTTAGGAGCGAAGGTTTTGTTTCTGTTGGCGGAGTGAAATTGCAAACGATGGAAACGTGTGGTCTTTCATTTACTCCGTTTTTGATATATTGTGGCTTGAATGATGTCATCCAAGCGCCGTTTCGTTTTCCTTTTCTTGGGAAAAAATCAGAATAAAAAATCGCAACTAACTTTCCTTCGAAATCCAAAACTTCAAAAGTTTGAACATCTTCGTGGTATTTGTCAATATCAAAAACTTCTTTAAATGTAATTCCGAATAGTTTTTCAGCGACGGTAAATGCACCATTCAAAACGTTTTCCAATTTGAAGTAAGGTTTCAATACTTCATCATCCAAACTGAATAGTTTTTGTTTCAATTTTTCAGAATAATAAGCGCCGTCCCATTTTTCCAGTTGATTAATTCCATCCAGTTCTTTAGCGAAAGCAGTCAATTGAACAAATTCTTTTTCAGCAGCAGGTTTTGCTTTTTGTAATAAATCATTCAAAAATGATTGTACTGTGGATGGATTTTGCGCCATTCTTTCTTCCAAAACAAAATGAGAATGTGATTGATATCCTAGTAAATTAGCACGTTTATGGCGTAATTCAACTATTCGTTTTACATTTTCTTTGTTGTCAAATTCGTTATCTTGGAACGATTTTTTCCCTGCAGCAATAGCGATTTCTTTTCGTAATTCACGATTTTCAACATAAGTCACAAAAGGCAAATAGCTTGGAAAATCCAAAGTAAAAATCCAACCGTCAAGATTTTTTAATTTAGCTAACGAACGGGCCATTTCTTTGGAACCATCAGGTAATCCTTTTAAATCTTCTTCGTTAGTAATGTGAAGTTGGTAGTTATTTGTTTCTGCTAAAACATTTTCACCATACGTCAATTTTATTTTGGCTAATTCTGTGTCTATTTCACGTAATTTCAGTTTGTCTTCTTCGTTAAGCAAAGCTCCATTTCTTGAAAAGCCTTTGAATTTTTTGTCTAATAAAGTGGCTTGTTCGGTAGTTAAAGTTAAGCTGTCTTTTTGATCATAAATGACTTTAACTCTTTTGAATAAATCTTCATTTAAGGCAATATCATTACTAAATTCAGTCAACAACGGAGAAATTTCTTGAGCTATTTTTTGCATTTCGTCACACGTTTCCGCCGAATTCAAATTGAAGAAAATCGATGATAATCTATCCAAAGTTGAACCTGCAAAATCCAACGCTTCAATGGTATTTTGAAATGTTGGTGTTTCGGGGTTATTGATGATTTCATCAATTTCGGCTTTTGCTTGAGCGATGTTTTCGATAAAAGCAGGTTTGTAATCTTCAAGCTTTATTTGCGAAAATGGCGCAGTATTGTGTTTTGTGTTGAACTTTTGAGTGAGTGTCATATTTATTTTTTCAATTCATTAGAAGCTTTTATAACGGCTTCTTTCAATTCATTTTTATAGGAAATTATTTTTTCAAGAACTTTTTTATCATGACTTCCGATGATTTGTGCGGCTAGAATTCCAGCATTTTTTGCGCCGTTTAACGCAACTGTTGCTACAGGAACACCACCTGGCATTTGTAAAATTGACAAAACCGAATCCCAACCAGCTACAGAATTACTCGATTTTACCGGAACTCCAATTACAGGAAGTGGCGACATTGATGCGACCATTCCGGGTAAATGCGCCGCACCACCAGCACCGGCAATGATTGCAGAAATGCCACGGTTGTGTGCATTTTGACTAAAATCAAATAATTTTTCGGGCGTTCTGTGTGCCGAAACAATATCAACTTCGGTTTCAATGTCAAATCTTTTTAAGACGTCAATGGCTTCTTGCATGACCGGCATATCCGAAATGCTTCCCATTATGATGGCTACTTTCATTTTGCTATTTTGAATTTTGAATTGCAAATTTTAAATTATTATGATTTCATTCAAAATTTTGAATTCATAATTTATAATAATTTTAACTGATTACTCTAATACTATTCTTCACTTCCTCAGCAATTCTTCTCGCTTCTATCATGTCTTCATTTACAATCGTAACGTGTCCCATCTTTCTAAATGGTCGTGTTTCTCTTTTTCCATAAATATGTGGCGTTACACCGTCAATTGCCATGATGTTGGAGATGTTTTCGTAAACTACTTGACCTGAAAAACCTTCTTCTCCAACCAAATTCACCATAATTCCGGCAACTTTACTAGCTGTATTTCCTAAAGGTAAATTTAAGATGGCTCGCAAATGATTTTCAAATTGCGAGGTATAGCTCGCTTCAATCGAATAATGTCCTGAATTGTGTGGTCTTGGAGCAACTTCGTTAACTAAAATTTCATCATTTTCAGTTTGAAACATTTCCACAGCTAATAAACCAACATGATTGAATGCTTTAGAAACTTTTAAAGCAATTTCAGTAGCTTTTTGAGCGACTTTTTCGTCAATTCGAGCCGGACAAATTACATATTCCACTTGATTGGCTTCAGGATGGAATTCCATTTCTACAACCGGATAGGTTTTGACTTCTCCTGAAACTGAACGAGCTACAATTACAGCCAATTCATTTTTGAACGGAACCATTTGTTCGGCAATACATTCTACTTCGGGTAAATTGATTAAATCTATAGTGGAACGAACTATTTTTACACCATTTCCATCATAACCAAATTGGGCACATTTCCATACAAAAGGAAATTCTAATTCGTTTTTTTCTATAGATTTTTTCAAATCATTCAAATCCATAAAGCGTTGATGTGGGGAAGTTGGAATGTTGTTTTGGACATAAAAATCTTTTTGACGACCTTTATTTTGAATTAATCGTAAAGTCTTTGGAGAAGGATAAACGGGTAAACCTTCTTCTTCGAGTTTGTCTAAAGCATCAAGGTTTACATTTTCAATTTCGATAGTCAATAAATCGACCATTTTGCCAAATTGATAAACGGTGTCAAAATCCATTAAACTTCCTTTGTAAAAAGCATGACATCCAAAACGGCTCGGAGCTTCTTCACTTGGGTCTAAAATGTAGGTTTGTATATCGAATTTTCGGGTTTCTGTGAGCAACATTTTGCCTAATTGTCCACCACCGAGAATTCCTAATTTAAAATCGGATGAGAAATAATTCATTGTGTTGTTGTAGTTGTTGTGGCAAAGGTAATCATTTTGAAAATTATTTCAATCGTTTCAAAATGTCTTTAACTGCTGAGCGATAACCGGGAGTTTGTTCTTCAAATTCACGAGAGAGAATGAATTGTAATTCTTCTTTTAGCCAAGTATATTTATTACTGAAGTTATATAATGCTCTCATGGTATAAGCTGCATTGGCTGCTTTATCAGTTTTAATAAGCCAGTCTAAACAAGCTTCAATAATTTTTTCTTCTTGTGTTTCAGTTAGTATTACTTTTTTATTTTTTGAAAGAAACAAACAGATTTTTGAAAGCGAACGAATAGCCGAATCAGAGTTGTAGTTTGATAAATTATTACTAAAATTATCCAAAAAAGGAATAATCAGTTCCGGCTTTTCTTCAAAAATAAGTTCCAAAATCCAACAGGCTTTGTGATGATGTTTGTCTTTTACATTGTAACTGATTTTCATTAAATCCTCGAGAAATTCTGGGTTCTGAAAGATAAAATCTTTGTTGTCGTCTCTGCTTTTTCTATAAGCAGAACTATTGGCAATTGTTTTATAATATTCGGTATTCATTTAGTAAATATAGTAATTTTGCAAAAAAGTCTAAATACTTACTATTTAATACTTAATACTTCGTTAAATTTGCACCTTTATTTAAAATCTGAGAGTATGATACATCTTCACGATAAAACATTTGAACCTTTTATTTCTTCTGAAGAAATTGATTTTGCTATTCAAAATATGGCAAAGCAAATGGATGATGATTTTTTTGACGAAATACCGGTTTTTGTGGGTGTTTTAAATGGTGCTTTTATGGTCTTATCCGATTTGATGAAGCAATATCGCGGTATGTGCGAAGTGAGTTTTGTAAAAATGGCTTCCTATGAAGGGACAGAAACCACCAATGAAGTAAAACAGTTAATTGGCTTAAATCAGGATTTAGAAGGTAGAACTGTTGTTATTGTAGAAGATATAGTCGATACAGGAAATACAATCGAAGAGTTGAAAGCTATTTTTAAGGAAAAGAAAGTAAAACATCTCAAAATTGCAACTTTGTTTTTCAAACCGGAAGCATACAAAAAAGATATCAAAATAGATTACATCGGTATCAGAATTCCAAATAAATTCATTGTAGGTTATGGATTAGACTATGATGGTTTGGGAAGGAATTTACCGGACATTTATCAATTAGCACAATAATAACTACATAAACCTTAAACAATTTTAAACTAAAAATTAAAATGATCAATATCGTTCTTTTCGGAAAACCAGGTGCAGGAAAAGGCACACAAGCTGAATTTTTAAAAGAAAAATACAATTTAACACATCTTTCTACAGGAGATATTTTCAGGTTTAATATCAAAAACAATACAGAACTTGGGGCTTTGGCTAAAACCTATATGGATAAAGGTGATTTAGTTCCCGATGAAGTAACCATTCAGATGTTGCAAAGTGAAGTCGATAAAAATCCACATTCGGCAGGTTTTCTATTTGACGGTTTTCCAAGAACATTAGCTCAGGCGGCGGCTTTGGATAAATTTTTAGAATCCAAAGGAGAAAACATTACAGCAACAGTTGCTTTGGAAGCAGATGACAATATTTTGGTAGCACGTTTATTAGAAAGGGGAAAAACTTCCGGCAGACCTGACGACCAGGACGAAGAAAAAATCAGAAACCGCTACGAAGAGTACAATCAAAAAACAGCACCTTTGATGGATTATTATAAAAATCAAGGTAAGTTTCATGCTGTTGATGGTATCGGAACTATTGAAGAAGTAACCCAAAGATTAATAGCTGTTTTTGATAATTTATAACAGTATAATACTGCTTGAATATAAATTTTCGAGCATTCAATTTTTTTTAAGATATTTGCAAAAAAGAATCAGAGCAATTCCCAATTTTGGCTTTTGCTCTTTTTTTATAAAACCCCGATATGGAAATTTTAATAATTCTGTTTCTTATTTTACTTAATGGTGTTTTTTCGATGTCGGAAATTGCATTGATTTCAGCACGTAAAAACCGTCTGGAAACGGCTGCCAAAAAAGGCAATACCAATGCCAAAGTCGCTTTGGAATTAGCCAATTCGCCTAATAAATTTCTTTCAACAGTACAAATCGGAATCACGCTTATCGGGATTTTAACCGGTATTTATTCGGGAGAAAAAATAACTTCCGATGTAAAACTTTTTATAGAAAGCTACGCAACTTTAAAACCTTATGCCGATACTCTTTCCGTTGGAGTAGTTGTAGTAATACTAACATTTTTCTCATTGGTCTTAGGTGAATTGTTGCCCAAGAGAATTGGACTAAATTATCCCGAAGCTATTGCCAAAGCAGTTGCTGTACCAATGAAAATGATTTCAATAGTTACAGCACCATTTATTTGGTTGTTGACCGTTTCTACTGAATTCGTTCTCGATGTGTTCAAAATTAAGCCAACAGCCGACGGAAAAGTAACCGAAGAAGAAATCAAAGCCATCATTAAAGAAGGAACCGAAGGTGGTGAAGTACAGGAAATCGAACAAGATATCGTGGAACGTGTATTTCATATCGGTGACAGAAAAATAAACTCACTGATGACTCATCGAAAAGCTACAGTCTATCTGTCTTATGATGATACAATCGAAGAGTTAAAAACTAAAGTACTGGACGAGTTGCATTCTGTTTATCCGGTATGCCACGAGAATTTAGATGATGTGGTAGGCGTTGTCTTGTTGAAGGACATCTTTACAGCATTTGAAAAAAACGAACAATTTGATTTAAAAACAATAACCAAAGAACCGGTATATTTAATCGAGCATACTTCCGCCTACAAAGCCTTGGAAAATTTCAAAAAAACCAAAGTGCATTATGCGTTAGTAACCGATGAATACGGTGTTTTCCAAGGAATAATCACGCTAAACGATATTCTCGAAGCTTTGGTTGGTGATGCTGCCGATTTCTATGAAGACGAATTCAAGCTTGTCGCACGTGAAGACGGAAGTTGGCTCGTGGATGGACATTACTCGCTACATGATTTCCTGACCTATTTCGATATGGACGAATTGATAAACGATTATGATGTAACAACAGTCAGCGGATTAATCATGACCGAGTTAGGCAATATTCCAAAAGTAGGCGAGAAGCTCATCTGGAATAAATTTGAACTGGAAGTCATCGACATGGACGGTGTCAAAATAGACAAAGTACTTGTAAAAGCAATGAAAGAATAGCTTTTCAATAAAGTATAAATTAATTAGGAGCGAATCGTTCGGGTAAAAAGTAAACTATATTCCTGCTTTCCGCTATATCTCGTCCTAAAAAACGAGATGTCGCTTCCAATCAGGGCTAAAAAGTTAGCCATAAAACTAAAATAAAAGTCAGTTAGAAAATAATTTCAAAATCAGAAATCTAAAAATCTAACGATTTAAAAATCTAAATGATTTAAAAAAATGACTGAGGGCAATTTCGTAGATTACGTAAAAATATATGTTTCTTCCGGAAAAGGAGGAAAAGGATCATCTCATTTACACCGCGAAAAGTTCATAGAAAAAGGCGGTCCCGATGGTGGTGACGGTGGTCGTGGCGGACACGTGATAATAAAAGGAAACAAAGGACTTTGGACTTTATTTCACCTAAAATTTGCCAGACACATCAAAGCCGGACACGGAGGTGACGGTGGAAGTTCACGAAGCACAGGTCACGATGGTGAAGATAAAATTATCGAAGTACCTTTGGGAACAGTAGTTCGTGACAAAGAAACCGAAGAGATTCTATTTGAAATCACCGAGCATGACGAAGAACGCATTTTGGTAAAAGGAGGAAAAGGCGGTTTAGGAAACTGGCATTTCCGTAGCGCAACCAATCAAACACCACGTTATGCACAACCCGGAATGCCGGTAGAAGAACTCGATGTAATTTTAGAATTAAAAGTATTGGCAGACGTAGGTTTAGTAGGTTTTCCAAATGCCGGAAAATCAACTTTATTGTCTGTTTTAACATCTGCCAAACCAAAAATTGCCGACTATCCGTTTACAACTTTAAAACCCAATTTAGGAATTGTAGCCTACCGTGATTTTCAATCGTTTGTCATTGCTGACATTCCCGGAATCATAGAAGGCGCAGCCGAAGGCAAAGGTTTAGGACATTATTTCCTTCGTCATATAGAGCGTAACTCAACGTTGTTGTTTCTTGTTCCTGCCGATGCCGATGATATCAAAAAAGAATATGATATTTTATTGGACGAACTTCGTCGCTATAATCCCGAAATGCTTGATAAAGACAGGTTAATTGTGATTTCTAAAAGTGATATGCTCGACGACGAACTTAAAGCCGAGATGAAGAAGGAACTCGATAAAGCTTTCAAAGGAATACCATATATGTTTATTTCTTCGGTTGCCAATCAAGGATTAACCGAACTTAAAGATAAACTGTGGCAAATGCTTAACATCAATACAGAACAAGCTGAAAACAGCCACGGACTATAAAAACAAAATCCCATCGAAAGATGGGATTTTTTATATTATTACTTTAAAACATAAGTGGCCAAAACTTTCTGTACGTCATATACATTTACCGATTTATTGAACTGTTTCTTTATACTCGGATTTTGCTCACTTGAAACCCAAATTTTAAGTTCTGCGTCCAAGTCCAGTGTTCCGGCTGTTTCAATGCTAAATCTCGAAATGCTTTTATAAGTTATTGATTTATATTCTACTTTACTTCCGGTTAAACCTTGCACGTCAATTAGAATAAGTCGTTTGTTGGTAAAAATAAAAGTATCTCGAATAAGTTTAAAACCAAGTTCAATTTCTTCGTTGTCTATTAAAAGTTTTCCGTATTTATTTTTTAATTCTTCTACGGTTACAGTACCTGCATTTCCAATTAATGCTGAAAATAGTCCCATTTTTTGTTTTTTAGATTAATTTATTTTCCCAAAAAGTTATCTCTCGAATAATCTTAATGGTTGTCCAAAAATAGGGTAAAATCCAAAATA
>VFQN01005463.1_pt1 | contig 15536 bp, 7 predicted proteins | sample 3512371 | NCBI WGS metagenome assembly VFQN01 (sample SAMN10412370, study PRJNA504923) | tailings metagenome | isolation source: Replicate 2 from Balatoc abandoned mine | place: Philippines: Itogon, Benguet | collected 2017-08-28
ATCCGACATTCAAAGTTTAGATTTAAGTACTAATAGCTTTACTGGGAGCATTACAAGTACATTTTTAAATGGAACTGTCGGTAACTTGCAGGTTTTGGATCTTGGTAACAACTGTTTATCCGGTTCACTTCCGCAAGAAATCTGTGCCTTGGAAAGGCTGACAACATTAATCTTGGATGGTGCTTCTTCTTCTTCGAATTGTCAAACATACATATTTCCAGACAATGTCATTTTCAATGGATTTATAAGTGCTCATACCCTTGATGGAACCATTCCTTCTTGTTTATTTGGCATACGCACATTGCAGACATTGCATTTAGCGGGAAATGGATTTACTGGTGATTTACCTGCTTCGTTAAATGTTTCAGATGCTTTAACTGATTTATCCTTGTCGCATAATTACTTGACAGGAAGTATTCCGCGAGGTATTCAGCTGAAAACAAACTGGCTTAAATTAGATTTGTCTTATAATAAATTGACCGGCACATTAGAATCTTCATTTTCTGCATTTGATGAAGCGACTTCTTCGTCTTCCTCTTCCAACAATGAAAACAATGAATTGTTATTTTCACTTCAGCTTAATCGAATATCAGGCGATGTTCCTTCCAGTTTACTCAGTATTAGCTCGTCTATATCATCACTTTCTATCCTTCAAGGAAACATTTTCAATTGTTTTAGTTCGCAGAGATCTTCTTCGTTGCCAACCAGTGATGAAAATTACAACAACTACGATTGCTCTTCGGATACTTCCTTATTGATAATTATTGTGGTTGTGGTACATGCTGTGATTGCCTTATTACTCGCGCTGTTATATTTTAATTCCACTATTCGGACAACGTTCATCCAGTTCTATAACAACACTAAACTGTGGCAATCTGCATTTTCAACCTCTTGCGAAGGAAGCGATCCTGCAACCGGTAACTCGCCTCTAGTTCCTTTGAAAGAGTATTTTGACTCTGTTCAAAAGTTTATTCTGGTGATTATTGGATTCGGCTTGATTATAATTCTACCAGTTTGGATTGGTCTTAGTTCCCGATTCTATTCGTACGATTATGAATCAGTTTGGGCTGTTGCGGCAATTTTTCTTCGTGGACAGGACCCAGCACTTGCTTTGTTTTTCATGTTCAGTCTCTCTATCTTAGTATTCTTCTACTTTGCGGAGGTTATGCTTACAAATAAGAAGAAAGGATGGCAATCAGTCATCATGAAATCGAGTGATTCTTCCTCTCAAGCGAACATACAAAATCATTGGATTGATAGAGTTTTTATCTTTCTAGTGTGTTTTAGTGTGTTCATCGTGAATTCTTCGATCATGCTTGGAATCGACGTTGCATTTGTGCTTGCAGTCTTAAATGTCTCTTCCGAAGTTTTAATGATTGTGGATATTATCGTTGCCATTGCAAGGATTACCATGAACAATGTAGTATTATGGATGATGCTCCCATTCTTTGTTAAGTGTTTTGAACCAGTTTATCAGAAGATTACATCAAGTGAATCAGAAAAACCAAGAGACTTACTCTCACTTATTCCACAGAAAGCATTTCTTGGTAAACTACTGATTTTGAACACCATTTTATATCCTGCGTTATCGATTTTAGTTGTATTGCCGAATTGTTTTTATTACATCTTCACTCAAGCGCCTACAGTGCATTCTTCATACTCTTCTTCTTATTGCACATTACTCTTGGGTTGTGAAAGTGAATCCATTTTTTCTGCTGGTTATGTAACAATTACCGGGAGCACTGACTTTGTCCCTCCCTTCAGCTATTCTTATCTCTGTTCCGCCAATATTATTACTTATTACACTTCCGTCTTTATTTGGTCCTTTTTGTTGAGTGGAATTGGAATACCTCTCTTCAAATTAACAACTAAGGTTATTTATGATTGGTTGGAAGTGAAAGAAGATGCAAAATCTCATGAGAAGGCGCTTGAAATGAATGAGGATTTGAGCGCACCTGACAAAGCAAAGCAGCCTATTCCTCGAAGGAAAACAATGCGTTACTTACTGGAACCAATGTTAATCAAAAGATTTCGTCGTTATTCTGCTGAATATTCAGAACAATCTTTGCCAATTTTTAATTGTGACAAATTTACTTGTCAAGTGAATTCTCATTTGGCTTCAATGTTTATCTATGGCATTATCTTCCCTCCTTTACTGATAATTGGTGGATTATGTACACTTGTTAGCATTCAATTCGAATTCTTAACTCTTGGGAAGCTTTTACACGAAACAAACCAACTCGGCTATCACTGGTATGCTAAAGTAGTGGAGGAAGAGACAAAGAGAATCGTACAAACATTTCAATCTGATATCGGCTGGATCGTATTTATTTCCTGTTTGTTCTTTGGATTCATTATCTTTGACACCTGGGGAGATACCGATGGCTTTGATGCAGGAATCATAGGATTTATCATTATGATGGTCATTCCAGTAGGTGCGATGAGAATTTACTTCTGGTTCAAAGTTTCTCTAATGCGGGAAGAACCAAAATCTGATGAGAAGGAAGGCAATTTGGATGGGAAGAGTGGAGAACAGAGTGTTGGAATCGAATTGAATGAAGTAAGCAAATCCGTAGAAGCGATCACCACATCAAATCCGCTACTTGCACCTCAATTTAAAGACGCTTAAGACATTCCTGAAAGATGACAGAGCCATGTTATTCTTATTAAAATAACGAAAGGGAAGCAACTTAGCCACTTGATTACATAAAAGAAATTCGAATAAAATAGAATCAACAGAGAGATTTAAATCCTATTTTATTTCCATCAACAGGTTACCATTATTACTTACATGTGCGTATATTATGACTTCTTAAGATTTTTGGCTTGTATTTGTATTATTATTTGCTTTATTTTCCATGTTTTTGTTTTCTGAAAAAGCAATTGATATGATTTAGTTTCCCAGGAGGATAAGAGAAGAAAGAAAAGAGTTTATTGATAATGAGTGTATAAGAATTAATTTCATCATATAATAAACAACTATAATAATATTTACACATAAAATAACTCTCGCTGCTGATATTTACTATCTATTTCCTCCTGTCTTAGCTTCTGACTGTAGCTTGTTGTCCCATTCATTTTCCCTTTCTCCTCTGTTGTGTTCGATGCTGACTTTAACCAAGGATTGATATTAACCTCCTTTAACAGATTATCCAGCCAACTACAATCAAAAGGTAAGAAGAGATAGCTGTGGAAAAAAGCGATTCCCCTACCTTTTATGCTTATCAATCTCTTGTAACGAAGTTCTTTGCTGATTGCTAAAGCGATTAAGCTCGTTGTGTAGTAACGCAGACTTCTGTTGGTAGTTAAGGCTCGATACTTGTCGATTCATCTCAGATGCTCGAAAATATTCGCCATTTGCGTTATAAGCTCCTGAGGAAGTGGAAGGAGGAGGATACGATGCAGCCACGTCCATCATACCCCCTTTACCCACATTAAGATAAGAGAGCGGTCCACCGTCCATCGATCGCAAGATATTATGGAATTGATGATGGTTTTCATCAGATTGAGGAGCAATTGACTGTTTCATACTATTTGCTGCATTCGAAGCAGCCTGTGCAGCGTGAGTAGCAGCTTCGTGTTGGATGGTTTGATGGACTTCCGTTCCATCATTTTGCAGTTGTTTCAGTTCTTTACTCATAGTCTCGTAGACTTTCATTGTCTCAAACATCATTGACATCATCACCTTCGACTCGATTACGATAGACTGGGTTGGGGAGTTGAGGGAAAATTGCTGCTTTGTCTGAGAGTAATAGTCTTGACGTCTCGTTAGATAGTCTTGCACAGATCGAGTATAGCGGATGAGGGAGTTCAATTGGTTCGACAGCTGATTGACCATCTCTTTCTTTTGTGATGCGTCCTGCTCTTTATTCAGTTTGTCTTGATGTCCTTTCTTATGGTGATTGTTCGAGCTACTGATCGACGAGGATGATAAGAGAGTCTTCAATCGCTTTATCTCCTTCCTTCCTGAACCAATAAACGATTTGAGTGATTCAACTAATCGCGTATAAGAGGCGAAGAACTTTTCTTCCCTCCTAACACGAGTAAGGAGAGCTTTCTTCAGTGCGGAAGCAGCAGAAGATGATGTTACACTTCCCTCAGACGACGAAGAAGTCGCGTATTTTGTCTGTTTCCTGAACAAGACATCACTGTGGAGGATACTTGTCACTAATGCATCAAAGTTCTTCAGGAATGTCTCAAAAAACTCGGGAATAGTATGATTAGTCCAGGAAAAGACAGGAAAGACATGGAATTCTGTAATAGATTCTAAATCGTCCCCAGATGAGGAATCCACTCCTCCAACTCCATCCAGAGGGAGAATAGGAGAGAAGACAGAACGATGCGGCGGCTGTCTCTTATCTCGGTTTGTTTCTCCCTCTGACCAATAAAAGACCTCATCATCTTGAACAGATGTCTTATGATGGGGTTTCATGGCTTTCGGAGCGGTAATTTTGCTGTCGTATGTGTGATGAGAGGATGGAACAGCGAAGTTCTCTGTATGACTTCCACCAGCTTGAGGAGCAAACTGCTGTAGCAATTGGAATAGCAACTGGCTTTCCTTCCTTCTTTCCTCTAATTCAGACTTTATCGAGTATAAGTGTTCTTCAATCCCCGATGGAAATGAAGTAGGTATTGTGGGGCTAGGAGATGGCCTATTGTTGTTAGCGTTAGCATGATGGTTGTTACTCGCTGCCTTCTTCCAATAATCAATATCATGACCTTGCACATCTGTCTGACAGAACATAGATACACAATCATATTTCTTCTGTTGAAAATCATCCAATTTCTTTTGTACTTGTAATAGTTCTTCAGTAAATCCTTTTAAACGTTTCTCTTTCATTTGAATCTCATCCCCTTGCTTTTGAGATGTCAATTGTAATCGATGATACTTTTCTTGTAAATCATCACGATCTATCCGTATTTCATTCATTTTCTGTTGTAAGGAAGTTATTTCTTCTTGTAATAGTTCAATCGTCTTCTGCTTCGATGATACATCGATTCTCGACTGATCATACTCGAATTGTAATTTCATTATCTTTGATGTCATTTCAGACATATTGGCGGCATTCGAACCATTGTTTGATGTTGAAGAAGCCGATGAATTACCAGCTAATGTCATTAATTCTTGACTTTTATGATGCTGTAATTGTTGATTCAGATAAACATTCTCTTGTTCTAATGATTGGATTTTTAATTTATATTTAATTTCTTGTTTCTTTTCTTCATTTATTAATTCTGATTTAATGGAAGAAATTTCCAACTCTTTTGACTGTAAAGTAAATTGAAGTGTTGTAATCTCATTTGATAGTGAATCTTTTTCACTTCGTAAATTGATGTAATCAGAATCTTTAGTAGAGATTGTTGCTAGCAGTGTTTGATTCATCTTCTCTGAGGATTGAATCTTTTCTTCTAACAGAGCTTGTTGGCGTTTTAATTGGTTTATTTCTTGTTCTTTGGCTGCTAGTGTTGTGGTCATTGTTGCATTAGCAGTACTATTAATAACATCATTGGCTTGTGTCGCTGCAGTCGATGAAGCAAGGTTCTGAAGAGTTTGTTGATGTGTTGAATGTAAATGTTGATACTTAGCCTCTGCTAATGTTAACTGACTCTCAAAGAATTGATTCTTCTCCGTCAGTTCATTAATTGAATTCTCCAATAATTGATATTTCTGCTGTAAGAGAAAGATCTTCTCATCTTTATTCTTTTTGATTTGTCGTGCTTTCTCAATCTCTTCTTCAAATCGTTCCTTTGTTATCAGTTCTTCATCATTTGCTGTCGTAATATCTGTTTGAGCACTAACATTACTTAATTTAACGACTGCAGAGAATGTGCGAGGCAAAGCTTTATTATTCGCCGATGATGTAGCACTCGCCAAATTATCCTGCCGTGTTTTTACTTCTAATTCAAAATTATGAATGGATGAGTTTAATCGATCAATGTCGAGTTCTTTATCACGTAATCGCTGATCGTATTGTTGTCTTAGGTTCGCTTGTGTCGTTTGATTGTCTTTCAATTGCTGTTGAAGATCTTGTTGGAGTGAATCATACTTTTGTAGCAACAAAGAATGCTCTGATTGTAATGATTGATATTCACGATTCTTTTTATTCCATTTCTCTTCATGATCTGATGAAGTAAGAGAAACTTCAGAGGTTTTCTTCTGTTGTATGAGAATTTCTTCTTGTAACTCTTTATTTTGCTTCAGGAGATTCTCAAGCTGTAAGTTTAATTGTTGAACAGTTTGTTCATGCGTTTGGGTCAACAAATGATTGCTTTGTTCGGTGTTAAATAGTCTTGATCGCATTTCAACGATTTCGATTTCTTTCTTTCGGAGTGTCTCTTGTGTCTTGGAGATTTCCTGTTGGAGGAAGTCTAAGCTTTGTTGTTTAACAGAGAGTTCATGCTCTTTTTGACTTATAATAGATTTTAATTGTTGGATCTCGAGAGTGAGAGAAGTATTTGTTGCCTCCAATGCAGATGTATCAGAGGTGGTTGAAGTCACTACACTCCCCTGTTGTTGCTGAGATTTCGCCTGCTCTAACTGTTGCTGTGCCTGCTGTAGTGAGTTTGTTAAACTATGAACTTGTTCGTTGAGAGATTTAATCTCATTCTGTCGATGCATGATGTTCGAGGTGAGTTGTAGATTCTCTTTCTCCATAGATTGTAACTGAAGTTGAATCGAGTCCATCATCTTTACCTTTCCTTCGTATTCTAACTGAAGTTTCTGCCGATCTCTTTCAGCTTGCTCTAATTGTTCTTTCCACTTCATCTCATTCAGATTATTACTACTGACATTATTACTAATCGACGGAACTGGAGACACAGAGCCACTATTACCATTCATTCTATTCTCAACTTGCTTGCTTAATTCCATATTTTTATTCCTTAACGCATTAATATCAGATTCTTTCTGTTGTATAGTTTGTACATAATTTTTAATATCATTTTCTAATGAATTTAATTTTAATTCGTATTCATTTTTCATATTAATGATTTCTTTATGTGAATCAATAGATAATTCTTCTAATTTCTTATTTAATCGATTTTTATCATTTTCATTATTCCTTAAATCAATTTTCATTTGTAATAATTCTTCATCTTTTAATAATAATTGTCTTTTATAGGATATAATTTCATCATCTAATGATTTACTTCGTTCTAATGTATTATAATACGAATCCAATTCACTTTTCGATTTCTTTAATTCTAATTCATGGAAAGAAATCTTATTTTGTAAATTATTATTCTCTTGCTGAAGTCGTTGAATTTGTTGTAATGCATCTTGTAAAGCAGCATAGGATGGATCGAGAGGACCTGAGCTTGAGACAGGCGCTGTTCCAACGACAGGACTTACGCTGGAATACGCTGGAACAAGTTGACTTGACGAATTTTGAAATTTTGCTGGGACAGGAGACTGCGGTAAACTCATACTTGCCGAGTCTAAACCTTTGTGCGATAAGAAGTTTCTTTGACGTTTATCGTTACCCGCGCCAAGATCTATTGTTTTTTTAGAATTTCTCGTAGACTAGATAGTCGATTACTCACCTTTAATATCATCAGAGTTAAAAGAAGATCTTGGAGTAATATATTCTTTAGATTCTGATGGAGCGTTACTTGATGATGGTTCATACTTGGCTGACTCAGAAGCTCGTGGAGTACTCGCATTCTTTGCCTCTGACGAATCTCTCATACTGGAAGCTGACAAAGGACGACCTAAAGGTTGTGCATTGAGTCGATTCAAACCTAATGGTGGGATAGTTTCTTCAGGTTGCGATGGCATATCTCCAGCTTGATTGAGATCAGACTCTGATTTCATATCAGCTTTCTTACTCAATGTGGGCAAAGGCTTCCTCTCTAACACAGGGTTTAGCTCCAGTTTCTTTGTCGATATAGCGGGTGCTAATGGTTCAGGCTTTGTTTTCTTGGGTTTCTTTTCTTTTTTCCCTAACAATTCCTGTATATCTTGTTTCGCTTGATGTCTCTTGGCATCATTATTCGCCTAGAAATATTTATACATTTGACGACATTATAAGTAAAGATTTCGAGAAAAAAGCTACCTTCATTTGTGTTTCTTTCTTTTTCTTCTCTTCCTCGTAAAGTCTCTTATAGTAGCCATCGCAAGGATGATCCCAAGTACTTTCACCAGTCGCGAAATTGAAATAATAGATATCTTCAGTGTCTTTCGTCTTACAAGGCTTCCAATTATTGGGTAAAGGTGCCATGAGACCTTCACGAGCGATCCAGTACAGATCTTGATCACTCTCTAAGTCCATACCAAGCCATTTCGCATATTCTATCACTTCATTCTCAGATGGAACATAGTTTGGATCGATTTCTTCTTCTAATACAATAGAATCAATATTATCCCCCTGTGGGGCTGCTCCTTCCATTTCCAAATACTACGACTTTGATTCAAAGGAAGGATAAGATGATAAATGGCCTATTTCTGAGATAACAAGAGAAAACGAATTTGAAATCAATTAACGACTCCCCCGGCACAACGGCATCTTGAAACCCCGAACCTTTTCTTCCGGTAATATTAGAGCAGCGTAAAATTAAAACTAGTTATTTAAGTGCATCACTCGTTCGTTATCGACTAAAAGATGCTTTTGTTAGTGATAAAGGTGATCTTCTTCATCTTTCAGTTGGGTTGTGTGAAGTCTTATTTTTCATTTCGCCAAAGGTTTGTGAGGTATGCATCTTCCGTTGAGAGCAGCACCGTCGTTTCGGCGACATTGAAGAAGCGTCAATTTCATAACCACGGTTGATGGTTTGGAAGATGTTTTAGTGAGGGAGATTCAATCAAAAATCCCTGATATTGAAAATTTGACTGTACAAAAGAAAGGGGTGACCTTCACTGGCACGAGTAAGTCTGGATTTGAAGCTCTTCTTTGGCTCCGCACATCCTTAAAAGTTATGGAAAAAATCGATGTTTCTCATATTGGTGCAGAGAATGATCAAATATTCGTCTATAATAAAGATGATCTCTACGATTTCATATCTTTAATTGATTGGAATTCGATGATCCGCTATGATCAGACCATTAAATGTGATGCGACGATTAGCAGCACAACATCTCCAACGCTAACTCACACTCACTTCACTGCTCTAACGATCAAGAATGCAATTATTGATCAATTTCGAAACCATTATAAGGATGATAGCTGTCGTCCTGACGTTGATCTCGAAAATCCTATGCTACCATTGTTGCTCTACCTTCATCGCAATGAAGCTTTCCTTTATCGAGTCTGGTCAGGTGATCAATCCATGCATAAACGAGGATATCGCTCGGATAGCGTAATTCACAAAGCATCTTTGCGAGAGACCACCGCTGCTGGAATGTAAGTGCCGTCTTTTTCCGAGAAATCAGCTTTATCTTGTTCGTTTGATAGTGTGCTAAAGGCTCAATGGGATGCTAGAAATACATTATTGTGCGATCCAATGTGTGGGAGTGGAACGATACCAATAGAAGCTGCATTGATTGCAGCGGATACAGCCCCTGGATTGCTCAGGTATTCATTGGCTGAAGTCGTTGAGAACAGACGACCTGTGCCACTCTTCTGGAAAGACATTCAAGCAGAGGAGGGAATTCAATTATGGAAAACGACTTGGCAGCATGCAGTTGAATGTGATAAAAGAAAGCAAATGAGAGGGAAGATTATCTTTGGGAACGATTTGATACGTGGTTCTCTTGAGCTCGCCAGAGCTTCGGCAGCGAAGGCTGGTGTCTCTAATCTAATAGACTTCACAAACAAGGATATAATTGATTACTATCTCCCGTCTAGTGATTCAATAAAAGAAGAGAATGAGAGAAAGTTTACAGTAATTACAAATCCTCCGTGGGATAAGAGACTTGAGGCCAATGAAGACGATAGTTGGGGAAACTTAAACGAATTTTTACTCGATTCTTCCCCTCGTTTAGATATCGCATTTATTCTAAATGGTAATCCTTCTTTAACAAGATTGATTGAGGCGAAACCGCAGAAGAAGTATTATATTAATGCGGCAAAGACTCCTATGGACTTACTTGTATATAGATTTCCTGTTTTGATCAAGCAACCTTCAATCAGATAATTCGATGATACTCTTCCATTCAAGATCCCATTTGTAGATAGGATATGATGATGATAGTAGTAGTTTGTTTGTAGAATTTAATCTCCCGTTCTTCTATGATTTATTAAAAACTGGAAGTCCTGTCAGAAGATTCGTAAATTGTAGTCGTAATTTACGCTTTCACACTTCGTCATGATGCGTCGCAGTATCACATCTCACTCACATCATCAGATTATAATACAATACGATGATAGCTTTACCTCCCGCCCTTCACCTTGAGATACTCCACTTCCTTCCCTTGAGAGATAGGTTGGAATATCTCCGACTCAATGGAAGTCTCTCACGCGAATTAGGAAGGAATGTTAGACAGTTATTTCTGTTCAAAGAATCAGACCAAAAGCAATTCCTTTTCTCGAGATTATTTCGAAAGAATTCAATCGAAAAGATTAAATTTCCGCATCAACAAATTCATCTTAATTTTATTAGTGATTACGGAGATCATTTCTCTGAGGTGCTGGGTGAGATTTCCTTGTGTAGCTTCAAGACAAAAACTCGACTACTTCAACAACTCCTACCGAAGATCAACCAAATACAACAGCTGACAATTAACGATGCCAATGAATTAGATGATTCAAGTACCCAATCAGAGCGAATACAGAAGGTTCTACATCATCTATCGGAGCTCAAATGCCTCAGCCAGCTCTCTTTGCAAAGCACACCCATTGAACACCTCCCTGCTTTGACTCACCTTCAAAGTTTAGAGTTGTTTTCATGTTACAATTTCGACTTTGTTGCATTAGATATTTCCAAGTTCACCTCTCTTCGATGTTTGAAGTTCACAGACTGTATCGGAATCTCTGACGTGAGTTCATTAGGAAATATCTATGAACTTCATTTGCGATGTTGTCCTTCTGTATCAAACATCTCCAGTCTCAACAATAATAAGATTGTAGTCATTAAAGACTGTCCAATTGATGATTATTCTAAATCTTTTGAATATACTCGAGTCCTCGATCTCATGATTTGTCGCTCTGATGTTGTTCCGATGGATTTAACACGATTAAAATCAATTCAATCTTTAACCATTGATTTTAATTACTCTACTTCATTAATCGAACCTTCAACATCCATTCAAAACTTTGGTAATCTTCCAAGAAGTTTAAAAGAATTAACTATTCGTAATTTTGATTATTCTTTCTCTTTACCTGATAAACATTGTTTAAGACGACTTCGAATTGAAAGTTGTAATAACATTGACCTCAAGAATTTATCTTTGAAAAATATTCCTTATGTAGAGATTTGTCATTGTAATCAGATCGACGATTGGTCTCCTTTGCAATCCAATAAAACTGTTCAAATCACCTGTTGTTCTGGTTTTACCGATGCAAATCAATTAAAAGACGTTAAAACATTAAAGGTTGATATTCAAAGATCAACGTATCTCTCAAATCTTCGCTATATCACTCATTTATTTGTTTGGAAAAGAAATATTTACTATTCTCCAGCTTTCATTCAGAACCTCTCAGCAGCAGAAGAATTAAAGGAGTTAGAGTTTAGTATTGATGATATTAAAACAGTGTATTCATTATTTTATGATATTTGGAAGATTATTGATTCATTAAAATGTTTAACAAAACTTGAAAAAGTTATAATCAATCATTTAAACGATGATGAAGAGAGTTTTGAAAAGCTTTGTCAAAGAATGCAAGATGTCTATGGAGATCTCTTTCTATTAGATATTCGAGAGTTTAAGATTATTATATTGAAAACTGGAGGGAATTCAGGTGTGATGATGAGGAAAGATAAAACCAAGGAATTTAATTTGATGGCGTCAATCGGCGCGTTTTTGATGTTTTCTTTGATCTATGGGGTGATATTCTATTAGTAAAATGACTTCCACTAACCTACCTGTCTCCTTCCTGTCCCTTTAAGGATTTGATGGTATGAGATAACGGACTTAACACAAACAATTCAAAGATCAAAGATCAAGCATGACGTTTTTGGTTTTTTTGTAATTTTTGTGGAAAAATAACGTAAATTCACTATCTTTGCCCTGGATCGTAAATTTACATTCCAACTTGTTCAGTTCATGATTGCACTTCCTCTGGTCATTCATCATGAGATCCTCAAGTATGTCGCTGCTGAGGATTGCATTCAGTATACTCTTCTAAACAAATCCATTTTCGTGGAGATCGCGAAAGAGAGTCGACGACTTTTCATCAAGAAAGAAAGTGCCCGAGACTTCTTTACAACCCAATCTTTCCGCGAATCACTTCTGGATAAAATCAAAAATCCTTATCATCAATTACATCTCGACCTGACAGAAGGTTTTGAGGAAATAGAACCTAACTTGAGTGGATTTCCTTGGCAAGTCTCTGTCTTCAGTCTCACCATTAGTCCAGCTACAATTGAATTACTTTTACCAAGATTTTCTCTTATTCAAACTTTAAATCTTTATAATAACTGGTCTTTTCACGGAGGAGTTGATAAAGATTATTCTGTTTTATTTGATGTGGTTTCAAAGCGATGTGAGGTGAAGGAGCTTTTACTGGAACATTTCAGCTTCCTTGAACCACCACTCTTTCCAAGTGTCCAAGTCCTTGAGCTCTCCTCTTGTCATGATATCACCTCGATTGATCTGTTTCATCTAATCGGTTTTATGAATCTCCGAGTCCTAAAGTTAAGGTATTGTTCTAGTTTGATCGATGTCTCCTGTTTGTCTCATATCTTCGAATTACATCTACTCGATTGCCCTACCATTCGTGATATATCTGACTTGAATAACAATCACAAAATTGTTATTGAGAATTGTGGAAGTATTCGAGATTATTCTAAATCCTTCAGATATAGTAAAGTGATCGTATTGCAGATGTCAGTCAGTTCACACCACCCCCTTTATTTCAATCAACTTCAAGCTGTAACATCATTAGCCTTGAAGAGAATGTACCCGCAGCTAGTGTCACCATTACTCTACTCTGAAAGCTTTCCTCCAACTTTAAGATCGTTATCTATTTGTTCTTTCCCTGAATTTCGTTTACCAAAACAACATCAATTAAAAGAATTAATCATTGAATCAACATCAGTTATCTCCCTAGAAAGTTTAGATGAAAATACTACAATTCAGTCTATTACATTAAACAATTGTAAAGAAATCTCTAATTTCACTCCATTGTTACATGTACGTCATGTCAATATTCTTGATTGTCCATGTTTCACTGGTTATTCTTCATTTCCACCTGACTTTAATTATCAAATGAAAACATTACATGTATCTTTACTTAATTTCACTAATATGCAGACTTGGAAGCATATTGATGTGTTAAGTTACTTCTTCTCCAGTCATAAGATATCTAGTAACTTTGTATTTCTTTTATTAACATCACAGTTGAAAGAGTTTGAATTAAAACTATATGATTATCCTCCTATAGAAGGTGCCAATGGAAGTGATATTCTTCTTCATTTAATTACGAGTAAAGAAATCGAAAAGATTACGATTGTTCTTACTTCTCGTGATCCAGAAGACTTTGAGAAGATTCTTTTGAAGATTATTTTTCTCTCTGAAAACAGGAGAGATATCAATGTGATACCAAGTTTGTTTAAAATTATTCTTCTGAAGCAAAGGATTGAGAGTTTGAAAACAAATAATACATTAGTATATTTAAAAGATTTCTTCGCTGGGAAGCTTTTTTTGAAATGAGTTAAAAATTGTTTAAAAATGAACTTCCAACTCTGAATACCAGGACAATAGGCTCTACCTCATTCATTACTGGATTATTCGATCCTTATCATCAGGTTCCCAATACGTTATTGAAAGAAATGAATAAATTATTGAATGTGGCTCAGCAAAGAGCGTTTTTGATCAGTCTGTGGTAATTCTATACTTGTAGCTTTATTTTTTGAAGAATAACAGAGCAAACGAAGTAACCCGTACATTCATGAACTCAATGCAAGGAATTATAAGGTCTGACAATTTAATTTCTTCTCAACTACCTTGTGATTAATCTTTGGCAATAAAACAATTTTCGGTGACGCGCTGATTGCTTCTAAAGCAAAGTAATCCTTGAGTTCACTCACGGTTAATCTGTAGAAATCAATAAATCCTTTCGTGTAACGATTGGTGAAAAAGACAGACATGACGATTCTTGGAATGTGCGTTAGTTGTTTGAGAGAGGATACGAAGATATTTATTTCTGGAGAAGTGCGATCAACTTCAATCTCCAATTCTTTCAATAAACTTGTTGCAGTTAAGCGTTCAATGAAAACAGGATGCACGATATTTATATGAGGGAATAGCTTTAAATGAGTGATATTTTGTAAATCAACGCAATTAGAGAATGCACGTAATGACATTTCCATCTTCAAAACTTTCACATTTTCCACTTGAAAAGGGATAAAGTCAGGGGAACCACCCATCGAAACATTTAAAATCTCACTCAAAGGCTTCCAATCTGTTATTTGATGACAATTGTGAACAGTTAGCGATGGAATATTCTCAATATTAGCAAGAGAGAATCTTGGACAATCTTCAATCAGGAGTTCTCGGAGAGAATGCCCCACAGGAATTTGATAATACAATTTACTATGCTTGAAATGTAGGGATTTTAATGTTGAAGGAAAAGAGGTATATCTTAAGATTTGAACATCCTCTGTTGTCGCATAGTTCGGATTGTCAATCTTCAATGATCTCACAGCCTTTAATCGATTTAGATTGATAGGAATACCTGTGAAGGAGTAATTTAGAATCAGATTAATCTCTTTACTATACTCAAATGATCGAGAATAATCTTCGATTCTCGAAGATTCAATGGTAATGATCGTGTTATGGTTGAGAGGAGAGATGTCCTTAACATAGGGACACTCGATCAGGTTTAACTCATAAATATGGCCTAAACTACTCACATCTACTACCGACTCACATTTTTCAAGCTTTAAACATCGAAGATGGTAAAACTGCGAAATATTGAGTGATGTTAAAGGGAGATGAGAGTTCGAGACATGAAGAGTCTCTACTTGAGGAGGCATTGAAGGAATTCCTTCGACAGAGCGAAAATTAGAAATCTTCAAAGATTTCAAGTTCAAAATCTTAGAAACTTCGTTTAATACCTCATTTTGATTAACATCACGAAAAACATTAGCATATAGAACTAAGTTTTCGAGATTATCTGGTTTACTGCGAAGAAATGAATCCGCTGAACATCGAAGATTGTGAAATGGAACTGTGATTTCAAAAGGATATGGACTGTAAAATAATTGCATTTTTAATTGTTTTAAAGGATTCTTTATTCTCTTGAGGACAGAAAGGCGGAAAACTTCAGAAGATAGAAAATTCTTTACTACCTCATCATCATCTAATACAATACAGCGAACCTCCTTGATGAGTTCGTCACAAAGCAAGCTGTTGACTCGGGTATACTCAAGACGATCTCCCAATCGAAGAAACCCAATGATCTCACGATGAATGGCTGTAGGTAAGTGGCGCATCGATA
>VFQN01005464.1_pt1 | contig 15532 bp, 14 predicted proteins | sample 3512371 | NCBI WGS metagenome assembly VFQN01 (sample SAMN10412370, study PRJNA504923) | tailings metagenome | isolation source: Replicate 2 from Balatoc abandoned mine | place: Philippines: Itogon, Benguet | collected 2017-08-28
CCAAACCGCCAACATTCTACGCAGTCCAGTCAAGTCCGTCTTCTGATCTGCCCTGGGTCTGCCACTACGGTGTCTTGACGGCAGCGGGTGGAGCGTCGGCAGCGAAGGAGACCGTCTCAAACTTCGCTGCCCGGCAGAGATCGTCAATGCGGATGACGTCGCCCATCGGGACATGATCGCCAATATCCAGGATCACCGGAATCTCGGCCGTGATTTCCCCCAGACCGACCAGCACCGCGCGCACACGGTCCCAATCCGGATAACGGGTACCTTCGATGGTGACGACGGTCTGCTCCCCTTCACGCTCCAGCCGCACCCAGACTTCCCCGAGCGGTTGCGGCGGCAACTCCGTCGCTTCGATGACCGAGCCGGCGCCAAAATCCACTGGCAGCAGAAACTCCCGCAGATGGCCGGTGGACGCACAAATGAAGAAGATCAGCAGCTGAAAGACGATGTCAATCAGCGGCGTCATGGCGGTGGAGCCGAATTGCAGACTTGATCGATGTCCGGCAGGGATACGCATGGTTGAGGGTTGAGGGTTGAGGGTTGAGGGTTGAGGGTTGAGGGTTGAGGAATTATAAGGTTTTTCCGGCTCTCAACTCTCAACTCATTCCGGCAAGACACTGAAACGGACTTTTGTCACGCCACCTTTCACGGCTCCGAGCAGCAGGGGTTCGACGGCGACATATTCGGCACGGCGGTCACAACGCAGGCGAAACTCGGCACCCGTCGGATGTTCCTGATGGACGGCCAGGACGCGTGCCACGGCTCCGTCGGTCGTCACCGGTTCCCCGGCCATCCACAGATTGCCGCCAGCATCTACGGTCACGATCACGCGAGCAGAGGATTCCACATCGTCTTCACCGGCCGATGCCGTCGGCAGTTCCACCGGATCGACCTGCTCATGCCGGACATAATAGCTGGCGACCAGGAAGAAGATATTCAGCAGGAACACCACGTCGATTAGCGGCGTGATATTGAACTCCAGCGGTCGTCGCGGTGCAGCCGGCAATCGCATGGTGAAGAATACTTCTGACTGGAACGCTCGGAACAGACTGCGATACTAGCGGACAGTGAACCGAATTCAGGTCGCAGCTGGCGGACGTTTCGTCGCAGGAGGCTGTGCGAGGCCGGACACGGCTGGCTTCTTCCTGGCCCCGCGTTCCGCCCGGCGGCGGGCGGCGAGGGCTCGCTTGAAGTCGGCGAAGACATGTTCCGCCAGCAGGGCCGTCTGGGCGACCAGTTCATCGATCCGGTTACGGAAGTATGCGAAGGCAGAGATTGCCGGGATGGCAACGATCAGGCCGAACAGCGTGGTAACGAGCGCCTTGTAAACACCCGGAGCGAGTTCGGACACCTGCGGATTCGCCTTGCGCTCGAATTCCATGAAGGCGAGGATCATCCCCCAGACGGTGCCCATCAGTCCCAGCATCGGCGCAACGGTGCTGATGAGCGTCAGATACTCAATCTTGCGGACCAGCCGTGCGGACTGTTGCACTGCGGCATCTTCCATGGCTTTCTCAACGGCGCCATACCCCAGGTCGACCTCTCCCAGCCCGGCATGCAGCATCTGCCCCAGGAAGCTCGGGCGCGCCCGACAGGCGTCCTCTGCCGCCTTGAACTGTCCCTGCACAATCAGGCGATGCACGTCTTCTGCCAGACCAGGCGGCATGAGGGCGCTCCGGCGAATCGTCAGCCAGTGTTCAAAGATCAGGGCCACCATTGCCAGGCTCAGGCCGCAGATGATGTACCCGATGACCCCGCCATCGCGGAAAAGTTGCTGAAGATCGACCTGCACGGGAGGCGGAGCGGCAGCCTCCTGGGCCCCGGCCAGCAACGGAGAAGTCGCAATGAGGGCCGCAGCCAGCAGTAGAGCACGATCCAGCCCCCGATTCGCCATCCCGCATCCTTTCGAGCCGCCTGTTTTTTGCTGAAGATTGAAGGTTGAGCGCCCAGGGACGGAAATGGATGCCGTTGGCAGTCTCTGTTCCCTGGCCCTCAACCTTCGACCTTTCACCCGTCTTCAGGGCATCGTCGCAGGTGCGGTCGTGTTGCTCAAGCGATCCACGATTTCGCGAGCGGTGGCCGCTTGCGGTTGTTCCACATAACGAACGGTCAGTTCAAAGGCCAGACGCTGGGCGCTGGCAGTGTCGCCGGAACGCTCCAGACCGCGGGCGGACCGTAATTGCGCCTCAGCAGCCAGATCGCGTCGTTCCTGATAATGCAGCGGCAGCCACAGCCAGTTTGCGGCTGCGAGCAACCACTCTTCCCGCAGCGCGAACGCATTGCCGATCAGGAAGTACGGGCCGGGACGGATGACCGGCGACCAGCCATCGACCAGATGTTCCCAGCGCTGGATTTCTGCGGCAGACAGATCGCGCTCTGCCAGTCGCTGTCGCCACAACTGGGCCTGGGCCAGTCGCTGGACGAAGGGATGCGGTTCTTTCGCCAGTTCGTGCAGGACAAATTGTGCGTCACGGGAACCGGAGTCGTGCAACAACCAGCTGGCGCCGATTAACCGGGTCGGCAAATCCTTTGAGGCCAGCCAGCCGCGCACGTCGGCGGTCGCAATGGTGCCGGGTGGCTGTTCGGTCCAGACGAGGGGAATCAGCCGGTAGTGCTGGGTCAGCGGATCTGATTGCGTAATCGCCAGAAACCGGGTGATCGCCTTCTGATAATCCTGCTGGTACAGGGCACAGCGAACCTGCACTGCCAGGATTTCCCGCCGCACCCAGCGGCGCGGCTCCTGATCGAGAGCGGCCGTCAGTTGTTCCCAGGCTTCTGCTGCTCGCCCCTGCTGCAGCAGTTTCTGGCCCTGTTCGTGAGCCGGGAGATAGCGGGTGGAAATCGAGACGATTTCACTGACGGGATAACGCTGCACCCCGACGCCCGCGCCGGTTTCCAGAATCAGTTCCTCACCGGTGAAGTCCTGAATGTGCCCTGAAACCGTCGTTCTTCCCTGAGTGCCCGATCGCTGCAACGTGACCCGATCCTGTGCAGGCGCTGTTCGTGATAGCAACAGCACTGCGATCAGGGCGTACTGCCAGAGCGAACGCGGTCCCCGCAGCCTGCAATCCCCGGAGAGTTCCCGAATCACGCATCTGCTGATCGCCTCGACTGCAAAACTCGTGGTCACATCGTTTCCCGATTGCTACGGCCTGTGCAGGCGTTTCACGTCGAAGTATCGATACGTGCCGCCATTTTGCCGGGCCAGCTTCGTCAGGAAGTTGTCAACCTGCAAGGAAGCATCGACGCCGAACTCGATCGTGTGAATCCGCGTGCGTCCCTGGTTCAGTCGCTGCAACTCATTCAGCTCGCCGGCGGACAGAGTGGGTTGATCGGCATCGGTGAGGAAGAACAGGACTTCCGGCGTCATCCGCAGGCCCATCTTCAGGGCTGGCATGTGATCCGTGCCCAGGCCGGGTTCGATGCCGCCGATGAATTGCCGTGCCAGCGCCTTGTTGACCTCAGTGGCAAACATCAGTTCGCCGTACGTCCGGCCGCGCACCGACATCAGCCGCGGCGTCTGGTTGTAGAAGATGATCTGAAACTGCTGGGTGTCTGCCAACGTCTGCAGGCTGGAGACCAGTGCGGCCTTGGCCGACAGCATGGCTCCGTAATTGGCCATGCTCGCGGAGCAGTCGATGACGAAGACGACGCGGGTGCCGTTGTCCTGGGCGCCCATGAAGGCCGCTCCGGGCATCGCGCCGGAGAGTGCCTCGCCGGTGGATTTCGGTCCGCCCGACTGGATTAATTCCCGCGGGTCCGCCTGAACGGTGGACGGGAACAGGGCTCCTGCGCCGATAGCGGGCAATGGCGTCTCCGTGGTGGGAGCCGCTTGCGGCGTCATCGGCGTGGCGGTGGTGGGCTCTGCCACCGGCTCCGGCGATGGGACGTCATCAGCCACAGGACTGGGGTCCAGCGATTCGCTGTCATTCGGTGCTGCGGACGGATCAGGGTTTACGCCCGCCGACTTCAGCACGATTCCCAGTTCCCGGGACGGCTCATTCGTGAACCCCACCGGTTCCTGCCGCCACCCGCTCAGCACGGCTGCCACCAGGAACAGCAAGCCCGCATGCACCAGCAACGACAAGAGCCAGCTGGGCAACAGCCAGGCATGGCTGAGCCAGTCGCGTCGTTCGGAAGAGGGCAGGGTTTGCGGGGCAGTCACGAAATTGCGGGCCTTCTGTCAACGGACGCTGGCAGTCGGGACGAACGATGTCCCTCCCCCTTTTAGTGTCGCGGCATTTGCATTTCCGGGCAATCTTATTTTCGGAGATCGACCTGTCGAATTTCCGAATCCGGATCAATGCCGGTCACGGGGCCATGTCCAGATCCGGCCAGTCCGGCTTCAGCCCGTACGGCTCCATATCCCGTCTGCGAGATTCAGTTCAAAGCGGTGGGGATTGGAGATAAACCCTGCGGTTCCACTATCGTCCTGGCCAAGGATCTCGCCTCCGGACAGACAGATCGTTCGACGCTGCTGATCCAGCCGGGCGCGATGCCGGGAAATCCAGCCGGGCATTTCTCCTGACGTCTTTACGGGATGAATCTGCCAGGTCTCGAGATCCAGGCGAAACACCGGCGTCGTTCCGGCACAGCGATCCTGAGTGTACCCGAGGCAACCTATGAGATAGATCGCCTCATCTACCAGGGTGGCGGAATGAAAGTCGGTCGGTGGAAAGACATCACGGGGATAGCCGAGGATCTGAAACTCACCCTGGCCATCATGAATCACGACATCATTGTAGATGTAGAAATCGGGATCGGAGTAATCCTCATGCTCGCCGCCAATCTGGACGAAGAGGCCGTCGGGCAACGGAGTGACCGAACTGCCGAAGCGATCGAAACACCAGATCGCCGCCCCGGTGTCATAAGTGGAGTCATCGGCAAAATGCGTTTTGGCTGACCAGGCATTGACGCCGGTTCGCACCATGTCCCGCCAGAAGGGGAAATTCATGGGCTCCGGGTTCTGACGCCCGTATTCCGGAGACTTGTGAGCCTGATAGTCCTCTGCTGTCACACACAGCTCGGCCGTGACTGGCAGTCCGATGTATTCGCGTTGCAGTTCCCGGGGTGCCTGGTTCAGATCGTCCCCGGCAGCAAGAAACAGTCGCAGGACTTCGAGGCTGGTGACGTCCTGGATCACGGGGGTGAACGGATGCTTGCGCGCGTGTTCCTCAAGCAAGTCCCAGACTTGCTGCTGACTGCGTTGCCAGTCCTCCTCGGAGACTCCCTCATCCCGCTGGTCCTTGAGCCGCTGATTCAGCTGCTGGTAAACCGTCGTATCCCGCGGTTTCGGCGGATATTTCGGCTGATAACCGCGATCCACTCCCAGGTCGAGGAGCAATTTCACTGCGGCTGGAAAGTTGTAGTCAACGGCATAACTCAGCGGTGTGTAATTGGAATCATCTGCCAGTTCCGGATCAGCCCCGTGCTCAATGAGACACTGGACCTTTTCAATATCTCCCGACCGGATGGCCAACATCAGGGCAGTTTTTCCGGCATGCCAGGGCGTATTGATGAGTGAGACATCCTGCAGCGCCCGTTGCAGGTCTGCCAGGGTGCCAATAGCCGCGCTGTGATGCAGGGCTTCCAGTTGTCCGTGATCCGGAGTGTGGTCCTGAGTCATGCTGTGGTCTCTCCGGAAAAGCCCGCAATCCAAACTCGCCGGAACTGTCCGGACATCGGTTCTGTAAACTCCGGCAAACATCCATCTCACAGGAATGGTTTACCAGAAAATGCCGACAGGCTCCGTGAACCGGGGGTTCGCGGAGCCTGTCGATCAAACTCTGTTTTTGACCAGTGAACTTACGGGATCAGGAAGAACATCCCGGTGGTCACGCCGGCCTGGACGGCAGCCGCCTGAGCGTTCAGCGGAATCTGGTACTTCAGCTTCGGAGCGACTTCACCCGGACGATACCAGCCGAGGGCATACACCTGCCGGGTCGGCGGGTCGAGCGTCATCTGGTACGGGATCGCCAGCAACTGGCCGCTGAAACGGGCGACCGACACGAACGGCTGGATCGGGGCCGGATAAGTATGGCCGTAGCGTTCGAGGGCCGGATCTTCAAAGTACAGCGGATAGTGATAGTAATCGGTGGGTTCCCAAGCCATCGCCGTGTCCGGGAACACCCGCGGCACATACGTTTCATTGCCGAACGACAGACCGTAATCAGCGGCGCGCTCGTCAGCGTACTCCCGAATGTCCTCGTCAACCATCTTGTCGTAATACGGCTGGATCTGGCTGATTTTTCGCACGGCACGATTCACCGGTGCGCCTGACGGCATGCTGCCCGGCGACTCGGCGGGCTTGAGAGCCGGATCAGCCGTTTCCCCGCCAGCCGGTGCAGCGGGACGGGTCACGCTATCGGATTCGGTCGCCTGTGCCACACGCTGCACTGCCGCAGGTTGCGGCACCTGCAGCGTCCGGGGGACAGCAACAGGAACCGGCTCTTGCAGTTCGGCAGCGGCTGCAGGCATTGGCGCTGCGATAATCCAGGCCGGTTCGTCCACGCCGATCGGCAGCGGAGCAGCGGCATTCTGCTGCGACTCCCGACGATACGGGCTGTCATCTTCCGGCACCGGCAACGCGCTGCCCCGCAATGCCCCATGAGCGGCGGTGACCGGCATACGAGCGGGTGCAGCAGAATCCTGAGTGGAAACCATCGGCTGATACCGGGATTTCAGTCGCTCCCAGCGTTCCTGGGCCGATTCCTGACCCAGTTGCTCCAGCGGAGTCACCGAACTGACGCCCGCCGCTTCCTCTCCCGCAAATGTCGGCATCAGACCGACATCACCCGAGAGCAGGCTCGCAGCCGTCAACAGCAGCGAGCCGGCGACCCGATCACGCCGTTTCCACAGGCGCGTGCTCCACGGAATAGTTTGGAGACTCTTCAACGATCGTAATGTCATGGGGATGATTCTCCCTCACCGTAGCCGGCGAGACCTGAATGAACCGGGCTTCCGTGCGCAGTTCGGCGATCGTACGAACGCCACAATACCCCATTCCAGCTCGGAGACCGCCGATCAGTTGATACAGCAGTCCGTGCAGCGAGCCTCGATGAGGCACCCGGCCTTCAACCCCTTCAGGAACCAGTTTCGACGATCCACCCCGTCCGTCTTCAATTCTTCCCTGCCGGTAGCGCTCGCTACTCCCCTTGACCATAGCGCCCAGAGAGCCCATCCCCCGGTAGCGCTTGTAGCTTCGTCCCTGGTACAGCACCACTTCTCCCGGACTTTCATCCAGACCTGCCAGCAGACCGCCGAGCATCACTGAATGTGCCCCGGCTGCCAGCGCTTTCGTGATATCTCCGCTGTAGCGAATGCCGCCATCGGCAATAATCGGCACATCGGTGTCCTGGACGGCTTTCGCAGCGTTCGCGACCGCAGACAGCTGCGGCACGCCGACGCCGGCAATGATCCGGGTCGTGCAGATCGAGCCGGGACCGATCCCCACCTTCACGGCGTCTGCCCCGGCCCGCACCAGGTCACGGGCCCCATCCGTCGTCGCCACGTTGCCAGCGATGACGTCGATGTTCCAGCGGCGCTTCAGCTCTGCCACGGTATCCACGACGTTTTTGGAATGACCGTGGGCGCTGTCGACACACAACACGTCGACGCCGTTGGCAATGAGTCTCTCGGCCCGTTCAAAATCGAAGACGCCAATCGCAGCCCCGACGCGCAGGCGTCCCCGCGCATCCTTGGAGGCTTTCGGATACCGCAGATTCTTTTCGATATCCTTGATCGTGATCAGACCCTTCAGCTGGTAGGACTCGTCGACCAGCAAGAGCTTCTCGACCTTGTTCTCCAGCAGAATGCGTTCGGCTGCTTCCAGTGTTGTTGTCTCCGCGGCCGTGACCAGCTTGTCTTTGGTCATGATGTCGGAGACCGGCACATCCCTGGACGGCAGGAATCGCAAGTCGCGCCGCGTCAGGATGCCCAGCAACTTGCCGCCCTGGGTAATCGGAACTCCGCCGATATTCCGCTGTTCCATCAGATCCCAGGCTTCACCGGCCGGGGTTTCCGGAGGCAGGGTGACCGGGTCAACAATGACGCCATTCTCCGCCCGCTTGACCCGTTCGACCTGCAGGGCCTGCATCTCGGCCGACATGTTCTTGTGAATGATGCCGATGCCGCCTTCCTGCGCCATCGCCACCGCCATGTCGCTCTCGGTGACCGTGTCCATCGGGCTGGACAAAATCGGCACGTTCAGCCGGATGTGCCGCGTCAGCTGCGTCCCGGTTTCGACATCGCCGGGAATCAGCTCGCTATACCCCGGTTCCAGCAGCACGTCGTCAAAAGTAATTCCACGGTAAGCGATGCGATCTTCCACGGCGACTCCCCCTTCGGCTGATATTCCCACTGCCCGCGGTGAACGACGATTTCCTGAGCACCACCGCTGTCCGCAAGGCAGAGCGTGTTCCCTGTTGATCGCAACTGGTATCAGTTCCGCAACGTCCACCCACGCGCGGCCAGTTGTTGACTTAATTGTACGAACTGCGGCACCGTCATCTGTTCCGGACGACTGGTTGGTGCGACACAAAGCTGTTGCAAAACTCCCGCGATTTCATCGCGCGAGACTGACTGGTAATTTTTACTGCCAGTATCCGGGGGCTCACCCTCCCCGGGCGTCTGCTTCATCAGAATCTGCGACAGGGTTCCCAGGATCTGTTTGCGGCGCTGCGTGAACACATCCCGCACCAGGTCGTGGAGCAAACTGCGATTGGCAATCTTCGCCTGTTTGGCCGGCTGCCGTTCCATCTTCAGGACCGCAGAATCCACCTTCGGCGGCGGCCAGAACACGCCTGGCGGCAACTTGCGAATCAGTTTCATCTGCGACTGGGCCTGCAGCCAGACCGTGAGAGCGCTGTAGTCCCGCGTCCCCGGTTGCGCCAGCATTCGTTCGGCCAGTTCCAGCTGAATAGTGACGACCATCAGCGACCAGGGCAGATCGCTGGCCACCAGATTCGACATCAGCGGCGTGGCAATGTTGTACGGCAGATTGGCGACCAGCTTCAGCGTGGTCTCGCGAGCGGTCATTACCCACGGATTGCCGGCATCGTCTTCACTGAGCGATTCCCCGGCGGGATAAGCCGCCTGTTCCGCCTGCCGCACCCTGACCAGCGCGGATTCGATCGCGGAAATCACTTCCGGAGCAATCGTGCTTTTGTTGGCGAGGGCATCGCCATTGATTAGCGTAACGTTGCTGCGACCGGCCAGCAGATGTTTCGCATGGCCGTAAACGTGTTCATCGAATTCGACGGAGATCACATGCCCCGCGTGATCTGCGAGGGCCGCGGTCAATCCGCCAGTGCCTGTGCCGACTTCCAGTACGACATCCGAAGTGGCCAGATGAGCGTGCTTGACGATCAACTCGTGCAGATTGAGATCGACGAGAAAGTTTTGCCCCAGATCATGGCGCGGCTGCCGACCTTGCTGCTCAAAGAGCCGCATCAGTCGACTGCGGGTCTGCCGGTCGTCGTCTCTCATACCAGGCTGGAAAAGCGGGAGCGGAAGATCAATCTGCTGAGGATACCCGATCGCGCTATCACTTGCGACAGCGCACTCCGACAATTTTTCTTCAACCGGAATTCACCCCCTTCAATCCACCTCTCAATCGCTCCCCGTCACACCGTCCCCCGCTTGCGATTTCGCGATTCCCCCCAGCAACTTCTGCACATACTTCCCCAGAATATCTGTCTCCAGATTCACCGGGTCGCCGACCGCCCGCCGCCCCAGGGACGTCACTTCCAGCGTATGTGGAATCAGCGCGATACTGAATCGCTCGCTTTCGACGTTCACCACCGTCAGGCTCACTCCATCGACCGCGACCGATCCCTTGGGCACCATCTGCAGGGCGAGCGCAGCAGGCGTCCGGAACCACATCGTCACCCAGTCGCCGTCGCGGCCGATGCTGTCGACTGCGCCCACGCCATCCACATGGCCCTGCACGAAATGTCCGCCCAATCGGGCAGTGACCGGCAGCGACCGTTCCAGATTCACCACGTGGCCGGACTGTAACCGACCCAGGTTCGTCTTTGACAGCGTTTCTTCGCCTGCCTGAAACGCCCAGAGGCCGTTCTCGATGGCAATCACCGTCAGACAACACCCGTTGATGGCGATACTGTCACCGATCTGACAGATGTCCTGCGGACCCAGCGATGATAGTTCCGGCGGCGCGAGCTCCAGCCGAATCCCGGCGATTTCCGGGACAATGGACCGGACAGTGCCCAAGCCTTCCACCAGACCGGTAAACATCAGAACTTTAATCCTGGGACGAGGGCTCAATCGATCAGCAATCTAAGCTTGCGGGTTCGCGAATCCATCTTCACCGGAAATCGCGAACCCGCAAGCGATCTTCAAATCTTCCGAGAGCGCCCGGGTTATTTCTTCGCGTACTTTCCTGCCAGGGCGTCGCTCTCGATCGCCAGCACCTTGTTCAACCGCCGCACGTGTCGCTCTTCCTGAGTAAACTTCGCACCGAGGAACGATTGCACAAGTTCCACGACCAGTTCTTCGCCGACGATCCGCGCGCCGACGCACAATACATTCATGTCGTCGTGTTCCACTCCCTGATGAGCGGAATAGGTGTCATGGCAGACGCCGGCGCGAATCCCGGGAATCTTGTTCGCCGCCACGCTGATCCCGACACCGCTGCCGCAGACCAGCACGCCGCGATCCGCCTGACCCGCGAGAATCTTCTCTCCCACCTTGACGGCGAAATCGGGGTAATCGACGGAGCAATCGGAGTCAGTCCCGCAGTCCACCACGGTATGCCCCGCCGCTTCAATCACCTTCCGCACACGGCCCTTCAGCGGGAAGCCGGCATGATCACAACCGAGAGCGATCCGTAATGTCATTCCGATGTCGTTTCAATCCAGATGTGGCAGGTAATTCGATAGACTTTGAGTGAAAGACGGCTTATTCAATGAAGTCTTTAAGGCTTGGGTTCCTGCGCGCACCATGCCAGACGAGAAATACAATCACTGTCTCGTCTTCAAGGCGGTAAAGAATCCGGTACGGCTGAACGATGATTTCACGGACTTCCCCGTAAGACGCACGAACTTTCGAGCGAAAGCCCATCTGCGGGGTAAAGGCGAGTTGCGATGTGCGTTCCCTGATCTTCCTGCCGAAACGCTCTGCAGCAGCAGGATTATTCCGGGTAATTTATTGCTCAATCGCTTCCAGTGACCGGCGAGCAGCATTCGTCCAGACTACTTTGAAGCTTTGGCCAGACATTCCCGCATCCCCTGCATGACTTCTTCATGGGGAATGACTTCGCCTCGCTCTGCCTCTGCAATCGATTCCGCCAGAGCAAGGTCGAGACGAATCGCGTCAAGAACATCTTCCCAGGTGGCCTCATCCGGCAAGGTGTCCAGAATTTCCACCATTCGTTGTTTGCCAGTCATTAACAGTCCCCTGCATCGCCTGGAGTTAGTGACGATTCAAATATTGGGATATTATGGCAAATCGCTCGTTCCCATCAAATATTTGTCGCACTCGCGCGCCACACCGCGGCCTTCATTGATGGCCCAGACGACAAGGCTTTGACCACGGCGGCAATCGCCGGCAGCGAACACTCCGTCGACGTTCGTCGTGTACTTTTCATGTTCCGCGGCGTAGTTCGTCCGCTGGTCGAGTGCGACTCCGAGTTGTTCTGCCACGGTCGAGCCCGGGCCGCGGAAGCCGAGGGCAAAGAAACACAACTGGGCTGGCCACTCCTGTTCGCTACCGGGAATCGGCGAGAACGGCGTCTTCTTTTCGGGATCGGGCTTCGACCAATCGAGACGCATCGTCTTCACAGCCCGTAAATTGCCCGCATCATCGCCCAGGAACTCGACCGTCTGAATGGCGTATTCCCGCGGATCGTTCGCCAGCGTCTTGCCCGGAACCTTTGAGTAATCAAAAATCTCTGCGGCTTCTTCGTGGCCGTAGTCCTTGCGATAGATCCGGGGCCACTGTGGCCAGGGATTGTTCGGCGCCCGGTTCTCCGGAGACTGTGGCACGACTTCAAAATTCACCAGCGACTTGCAACCGTGACGCAGGGAAGTGCCGCAGCAGTCGGTGCCGGTATCGCCGCCGCCGATGACGATGACATCCTTGCCCTTCGCCGAGATGTAGTTACCGTCGGCCAGTTCGGAGTCCAGCAGACTCCTGGTGTTGGCGTGGAGAAACTCCATCGCCATGTGAAGGCCCTTCAGGTTGCGACCGGGAGTCTTCGCGAAAAAGTCGTTCGGGACCGTCGCTCCGGTGCAGAGCACGACCGCATCGAACTCCTTCTTGAGTTGATCCGCCGTGATGTCCTTGCCGATTTCGACGCTGGTCTTGAAGATCACCCCTTCCGCGGCCAGCAGATCGACGCGGCGCTGCACGACTTCATTCTTGTCGAGCTTCATGTTGGGGATACCGTACATCAGCAGTCCGCCGATGCGATCACTACGCTCGAACACGGTGACGGTATGTCCGACACTGTTCAACTGCGCGGCAGCCGCCAGACCCGCGGGACCGGAACCGACGACGGCCACCGTCTTTCCGGTGCGCACCGGCGGCGGGCAGGGTGTGATCCAGCCTTCTGCAAAACCCCGATCGACAATCGAACATTCAATGTTCTTGATCGTGACCGCCGGGTTCGTAATTCCCAGCACGCACGAACCTTCACACGGAGCAGGGCACACACGACCGGTGAATTCCGGAAAATTGTTCGTCTTGTGCAGACGGTCCAGCGCTTCCCGCCAGTGCCCGCGATAGACGAGATCATTCCATTCGGGAATCAGATTATTGACCGGGCAGCCGGCCGCCATGCCGTTCAGCAGCGTGCCGGTGTGACAGAACGGCACGCCGCAATCCATGCACCGCGCCCCCTGTCGCTTGAGCGAGGGCTCGTCCATATGCTCATGGAACTCATTCCAGTCGAGTACCCGCAATTTCGGCGAGCGATCCGTTGGAACCTGACGAGCAAATTCTTTGAATCCAGTCGGCTTACCCATGATGTCTTACTTCGGGGCTAAGGCGTGACGCGAAAAATCCAAATAATCCACAGGACACTGCCAGCTACGCCTGATCCACTACATGGCGGCTGGATTTCCATCAGCCTGCCGGAACAGGTCTTCAATCGAGATTTGAAATCCGGGCAACACGTCTCCACCGTCCAGAACATCTCGACGATCAGCGACATGACAAATCTTTGGTGAACTCCACACTTCGACAGTCATCAATTCCGGTTCAATAATCCAGACCAGTTCTACCCCGGAATCAAAAAACTGCTGACGTTTGCGCTCAATTTCCCGATGAGTATTCGTAGCACTCAGGACTTCTACCGCCAGATTGGGAATTACATGGCAGATGGGATCTCGTGGAACTCGTTGTTCATCCAGTCTTTCCCAGCGAACGAATGACACATCCGGAACCCGGACATTTCCCGATTGCATTCGCGTCAGCGCTCCTTCTCCCATGACATAGCCGATCGGATTCACTCGCAGCCAATCATTGATAATCGCTCCAAGAATAAATCCTAATCGCGACTCGAAGTAGCCCATTGCCTTCTCCACCAGTATTCCATCGATCAATTCGCAAACGGGCTTTTCTGCTCTGATCAAGTCGGCTTCAGTTGCAGTTCCAATCGGCGGGTGCAGGCGAATGCGTGAAAGCGGAATGTCTCCCAAATGGTGAACAAGTTCGGCGGCAGTTCTAAATTTAAGCAGAGGCTTTTGTTCGGTCAGTGGTTCATCGATGACTGCTGACATCATGCCCCTCGCTTACTGTAGATCGGATCAGCCGAAAGGCGTCACCCGGCAATGCCGCAGATACAGGCTGGGTTATGCCAGCCTGTATCGACTTTACCACTAATTCTGCCCGCCCACTCCGGCCATCGCCGGGCTCTTGTTCGCTTCCTTCGCGGCGGCTTGCATCATTTCGGACAGGGCGCGTTTGTAGTCGGTCGGCATCACCTTCCTGAACCGGGGCAGTTCGGTGTCCCAGTTCTCCAGAATCTTCGCAGCCACTGCGGATTCCGTGTATTTGTGATGCTTTTCGATCAGCGTCTTCAATTCAGCGATGTCAGCATCGGCTTCCATCGCTTCCAGACCGACCATCTCCAGGTTGCAGTTGCCGAGCAGTTCGTCGTTCGGATCCCAGACATAGGCGATTCCGCCCGACATCCCTGCCGCGAAGTTACGCCCGGTCGGGCCGAGGATCACAGCGCGGCCACCGGTCATATATTCCAGACCGTGATCGCCCACGCCTTCCACCACTGTCACCGCACCCGAGTTCCGCACGCAGAACCGTTCTGCTGCCCGGCCGCGGAAGAAGGCTTCACCTTCCGTGGCTCCGTACAGCGTCACGTTCCCGATCAGGATGTTCTCCTCGGGCACATAGCTCGCGTTCTTCGGCGGGTAGACGACGATCCGTCCGCCGGAGAGGCCCTTGCCCACGAAGTCGTTGGCATCGCCTTCCACTTCGATGGTCACACCGTGCACCATCCAGGCCCCGAGGCTCTGGCCGGCCGAACCGCGACAGTGGATGTGAACGGTGCCTTCCGGCAGACCCTTCGCACCCCACTTCTTCGAGATTTCGTGGCTGAGCATCGTGCCGAGAGCCCGGTCGATGTTCTGCACCTGAATATCCAGCCGCACCGGCTGGGCATCCTGAATCGCCGGCTGACATTCCTTGATCAGCTCGTTGTCCAGCTGGAATTCCAGTCCGTGCTGTTGCCCGATCTGGCAATAGGTGCCGACATTCGGATGCGGCAGCGTGGCCGGGGTCAGCACGTTCGACAGGTCGATATGCTTCGTCTTCCAGTGGGTGATGGTCGGGTCGACTTCCAGCAGATCGGAACGGCCCACCATTTCATTGATCGTGCGGAAGCCGAGTTGAGCCATCAGCTCACGGGCTTCTTCAGCAACCATGAAGAAGTAATTGATGAGGTGTTCCGGCTTGCCGTGGAACTTGGCCCGCAGTTCCGGGTCTTGCGTGGCGATGCCCACGGGACAGGTGTTGAGATGGCACTTCCGCATCATGATGCAGCCGAGCGTGATCAGCGGAGCCGTCGAGAAGCCGTATTCCTCGGCTCCCAGCAACGTCGCAATTACCACGTCGCGGCCGGTCTTCAACTGGCCGTCGGTCTGCAGTTTCACACGGCTGCGCAGGTCGTTCAACACCAGCGTCTGATGGGTTTCCGCGATCCCGAGTTCCCACGGCAGACCGGCATGCTTGATGCTGGTCATCGGCGAGGCCCCGGTGCCGCCGGAATCGCCCGAGATCAGGATGTTGTCGGCATGCCCCTTGGCTACGCCGGTCGCGATCGTCCCGACCCCGACTTCCGACACCAGCTTGACGCTGATCCGGGCGCTGGGGTTGCTGTTCTTCAGATCGAAGATCAGCTGCGACAGATCTTCGATGGAGTAGATGTCGTGGTGCGGCGGCGGGCTGATCAGGCCCACGCCCGGAGTCGAATGCCGTGTGGCCGCAATGATCTTGTCGACCTTGTGACCCGGCAGTTCGCCCCCTTCGCCCGGCTTCGCTCCCTGCGAAA
>VFQN01005465.1_pt1 | contig 15526 bp, 14 predicted proteins | sample 3512371 | NCBI WGS metagenome assembly VFQN01 (sample SAMN10412370, study PRJNA504923) | tailings metagenome | isolation source: Replicate 2 from Balatoc abandoned mine | place: Philippines: Itogon, Benguet | collected 2017-08-28
GCGGGCCGAGCGGCAGGGCAAGCAGGTCTACTACGAGGCCGACGACCTCCATGTCCGCCGCATGGTGGAGGACATGGTCACCCACATCGCGGAGCATTGACATGAGCGCGAGCTGCCACGCCCATTCGCACGGTCCCGGCCACAGCCATGACCACGGCGCCGCCGTAGCGGCGTCGCCTGCCTACCGGCGCATCCTGTGGATCGCGCTGGCGGTGAATCTCGCCATGTTCGCGGTCGAGATCGGGGCCGGCGTCGCCGCGCAGTCGGTCTCGCTGCTGGCCGACTCGCTCGATTTCCTGGGCGATGCCGGCAATTACGGCATCAGCCTGTTCGTGCTGGGCATGGCGATCCAGTGGCGCGCCCGCGCCTCGCTGCTCAAGGCCGCCAGCATGGGCGCCTTCGGCCTGTGGATCGCCATCACGACCATCCAGCACGCGATCGCCGGCACGGTTCCGGCGGCGCCGGTGATGGGCGTGGTCGGCGCGCTGGCCCTCGCCGCCAATTTCGGCGTGGCGCTGCTGCTCTACCGCTGGCGCGATGGCGACAGCAACATGCGCTCGGTGTGGATCTGCACGCGCAACGACGCGATCGGCAATCTCGCGGTGCTGGCCGCCGCGGTGGGCGTGTTCGGCTCGGGCACCGGCTGGCCGGACTACATCGTCGCCGCGATCATGTCCGGCCTTGCCCTCGTCGGCGCCTTCCAGGTGACGCGCCACGCCCTGGTCGAGTTACGTCGCTCGCGCGACGGCGTGCCTCAGGCGGTCGGGAGCTTGTAGCTCTCGAACTGCTTGCGCAGCGCGGTCTTCAGGATCTTGCCGGTGGCGCCGTGCGGGATGGCATCGATGAACTGCACGTCGTCCGGCATCCACCACTTGGCGATCTTGCCCTCGAGAAACTTGAGAATGTCGGCCTTCTCGATCTTGGCGTCGGGACGGCGGACGATGATGAGCAGGGGGCGTTCGTCCCACTTGGGATGAGCCACCCCGATCACGGCAGCCTCGGCGACGCCGGGGCAGCCCATGGCGGCATTCTCGAGATCGATCGAACTGATCCACTCGCCGCCCGACTTGATGACGTCCTTCGAGCGGTCGGTGATGACCACCGAACCATCGCTCTCGATCTTGCACACATCGCCGGTGTGGAACCAGTCATTCTCCAGGAACTGGCTCTTGCCGTCGCCCTTCATGTAGCCCTTCACGATCCACGGACCGCGCACGACCATGTTGCCCGAGACGCTGCCGTCCAGCGGCAGGTCGTTGCCCGCATCGTCGATGATCTTCATCTCGCAGCCGAAGACCGGGCGGCCCTGCTTGGCGGTGATGGCGAAGCGCTCGGCGTCGGGCAGGCTGCGTTCGCCGCGATTGAAGCGGGTCAGAGTGCCGAGCGGGCTCATCTCGGTCATGCCCCAGCCCTGCGCGACCTCGACGCCGTGCTCCTTCCAGAAGCGCTCGATCATGGCGTAGGGCACGGCCGAGCCGCCGATCAGGGTGCGCTTGACCGACGACATCCTGAGCTTGTTCTGCTGGCAGTAGTCGAGCAGGGCCAGCCAAACGGTCGGCACGCCGGCCGACAGGGTCACCTGCTCCTTGTCGAGCAGCTCGTAGATGCTCGCGCCGTCGAGCTTGAAGCCCGGGAACACCAGCTTGGTGCCGCAGAAGGGGCCGGCATATACGAGGCCCCAGGCATTGGCGTGGAACATCGGCACGACGGGCAGGATGGTGGTGTCGGGATCGAGCGCCAGGACGGGGCCCGAGCACATCATCATCGAATGGATCATCGTCGAGCGGTGCGAGTAGAGCACGCCCTTCGGATTGCCCGTGGTTCCCGACGTGTAGCAGAGCGACGAGGCGGTCTTCTCGTCGAACTCCGGCCAGGTGAGCGTGCCCGGCTTGCCGGCGATCAGCTCCTCGTAGCAGAGCAGGTTCGGGATCTTGGCCGACGCCGGCGTGTGGGCGCGGTCGGTCATGACCACGACATGCTTGACGGTCTTGAGCTGGTCCCAGACGCCCTCGACGATCGGCAGCAGGTTCAGGTCGACGAAGAGGATCTGGTCCTCGGCATGGTTGGCGATATAGGCCACGTGCTCGGGCGCCAGGCGCGGGTTCAGCGTGTGCAGCACCGCGCCGATGCCGGAGATGCCGAAATAGAGTTCGAAATGCCGGTAGGTATTCCAGGCGATGGTGCCGACCCGGTCGCCAAGCTTGATGCCGAGCCCCTGCAGCGCTTCCGCGAGCTGCTTGGCGCGCTTGTGCGCATCCCGGTAGCCGTAGCGGTGGATCGGACCCTCGACGGTGCGCGTCACGATCTCGACGTCGGGATAGGCGGCGGCTGCATAGTCGATGATCTGCGAGATCAGCAGCGGACGGTCTTGCATCAAACCCAGCATGGCGTTTCCTCTGTTACGCGCGCCGCTCGATATGAAGGCTTCTTAGTGTCTGGAGCGGCTTGATATCTGGTTCTAGACCGAGTCCTTGCCCGCCGGGAAGGCTGACGCTGCCGTCACGGACCGAAAAAGCATGCGCCAAGATGCCTTCGCGCAGCGGATTGGCGTTGGCGTCGACCTCGAGCAGGCCAGGGCCGCGCACCGCGGCCAGCAGGTGCAGCGAATGGAGGAGGCCGATTCCGCCGCCCAGGAAGTGCGGGCAGAAGGTGCGGCCGGCCGCGAGGGCGGCGCGGGCGACCGGCAGGCAGCCCGAATGGCCGCCCCACTTGGCGGCGTCCGGCTGGATCACGCCGAACAGGCCGCTGTCGATGGCTTCCTGGAAGGGGCCGGCGCCGCGCAGGTTCTCGCCGACGGCAAGCCGGGTCGGCGCCACGGCGGCCACCTGCGTCCATTCGCCAAGCGGCCGGTCGGCGACCAGCGGCTCCTCGATCCAGCCCAGTCCGAACTCGGCGAGCTTCGGCACCATCTGGCAGGCCGTCCGCAGGTCCCAGCCCTGGTTGGCGTCGACCATCAGCCGCTCGCCTTCCTGAAGCTCGGCGACGACGGGGCGCAGCGAGCCGAGATCGGTTTCCTCGCCGAAGCCCACCTTGATCTTGAAGGCGCGGTAGCCCGCGGCCCGCATGCGGCCCACCGTTTCGTAGGCCGTGCGGCCGGGATTGAGCCCCGACGCATAGACGGGGACGGGCGCGTCGTCGTTGCCGCCGAGCGCGCGCCACAGAGGCAGGCCGCGCTTGCGGGCGCGCAGGTCGTGGAGCGCGAGGTCGAGGCCGGCTGCTGCGGCCGAGAGGGCGCCGGCATCGCCGCTCTGGACCCGCAGCACATGCAACGCCCGATCGATCTCGCCCCACAGGCCGACCGGATCGTCGAGCGACCTGCCCAGCGCGCGCGGCGCCACGATGTCGGCGAAAAGCAGTGCGCGATGTTCCGCGGCGGCATTGGGGAAGTTGCACCAGATCTCGCCCCAGCCGCGGGCGCCGTCGGAATCCTCGACCCGCACGAACACGGCGGCCCGCTCGGTCATGGTGCCGAAGGAGGTGCGGACCGGCTCCGCGATGGGGGTGCGGAAGACGTGGGCTTCGACGCGGGCGAGGGTGGCCCCGCTCATTTGCTGGCTTCCATGAGCACGGGCTAGGCGTTCGTTTCGCTGAACGTAAGCTTGTTGGCGAACGGGTCGGTTACCGAGACGGTGCGCGCTCCCCACGGCTGGTCCTCGAGGCCGGGACGGGCATAGCGATACTTCTTTTCGGTGAGTTCGCGATGGAACGCCTCGATACCCTTGGTCTCGATCATCATCGCCGAACCCGGCGCACCATCCCCGTGATGCTCGGTGAGATGGAGTACCACGCCCGCTCTCGAAATCTGCGCGTAGACCGGGGCATTGTCGTCGAAACGATGCTCCCAGTCCCAGGTGAAGCCCAGGAACTCGACGTAGAACTGCCTGGCCTTGGCGACGTCGAAGATGCGCAGGATCGGAACGACGGGGCCGAGCGTGATCGCCGCGCTCATTCGGCGGCCTGCTTGGCGGCTTCGTTCAGCACATCGTAGTTTCGCTTCAGGTACCAGGTCATGTAGTCGCTGTACCAGGTCGTGGGATATTTCGGCGGCTTGTCGGGGCCGACGGTGGTCGGCACGGCGGCGACCGGCCAGTCGATGCCGCTGTCGCAGAAGAAGGGCAGGGCATAGCGGGCGCCGGCCGTCTTGTTGATCGCGCGGTGCGGCGTCGCGAGGAAAAGGTCGTTGGTGTAGCGCTGCAGCATCTGCCCGCCGTTCACGACATAGGCATTGTCGATCGCCGGCATGTCGATCCAGGTGCCGCCCTGGCTGCGAATCGACAGTCCCTGAACCTCGTTCGGGGCCAGCAGGGTGAGAAAGCTCGTGTCGGTGTGCGGCGCCAGGCCGAACTCGTCGTCGACGGGGCCGTCCTGCGGCGGATAGTGCGTCATGCGCATCGAGAACATCGGCTCGGAGAAGGCGGTGTCGAAATAGTTGGCCGGCAGGTCCAGGGCGCGGGCGTAGAGCCGCACCATCTTCTGCACCAGCCGCTCCATCTCGTTGCAGTAGTCGACCACGGTGTCGCGGAAGCCCGGCAGGTCGGGCCAGCGGTTGAGACCGCGGAAGCGGCGACCCGACAGGACGTCGGGGTGATCCGGCGCCATCTCGCGCTTCACGAAGAAGGCCTCGTTGAGGTTCGCCTTGGTGCCGGTCTGGACTGTCGACGTGCGCAGCGTGTTGCCGCGCATCGGCAGGTAGCCGGTATTGTGCTTGTCGAGCTTCAGCTCGAGCTTCTTCTCGAGCGGCTGGTCGTGAAAGCGCTTCACCTCGGCGAACATGGCGGCGATCTTCTCGCGCGCGATGCCGTGGTTCACGATGAAGTAGAAGCCGATCTCGGTGAGCGCGAAGCGCAGCTCCTTCGCCGTTCGGTCCATCGCTCCGGGTTCGCCAGCGAGATAAGGTCCGAGATCGATGACGGGTATCGTTTCGGTGGCCACGGTCTGCTCCTCCTCGGGCTCCCCATTCCGCCCGGAACGGACGATAATGCCGTCGCGGCGCCGCGGTCCAGCGGGCGCGGAAGGAATGTCATGATCTTCGGAATTCTGGCCCTGGTGACGGCGTCGCTCTTCGCCGGCGCGGCCTTCTACGTGAGCTTCGCCGAGCACCCGGCGCGGTCCGAGCTCGACGACCGCGCGCAGCTCCAGCAATGGAAGCCCGCCTACGGGCGGGGAACGATCATGCAGGGATCGCTGGCCGCCCTGGGCTTCGTCCTCGGCCTCGCGGCGTGGTGGCAGACGCGCGACGAACTCTGGATCGTCGGCGCCATCCTGATGGGGGCCAACTGGGCCTACACGGCCCTGATGATCATGCCCGTCAACAACGAGCTGAAGGCCATCGAACTCGACGATGCCGGCGAGGACAGCCACATGCTGCTGCGCCGGTGGGGCAAGCTGCACGCCAAGCGCACGATGCTGGGCATCGGCGCGACCTTGTTGTTTCTCTGGGCGGCGCTGAGCTGACGTCCGAAGAATAGAAGGATCCCTCGCTTCGTCCGGGATGAAGCCAATGCATGTCATCGCGCGCGGGGTAGTCCCCCGCGCTGGAGCGAAGCGAAGGATCCTCGATCATGCCGTCGGCAGCTTGTAGTCCTTGAAGTCCTCGCGCAGGCGGGTCTTCAGGATCTTGCCGGTGGCGGTGTGGGGGATCGCCTCGACGAACTGCACGTCGTCCGGCAGCCACCATTTGGCGACCTTGGTCGCGAGGAACTCGACCAGCTGCTGCTTGTCGATCTGTGCGTCGGGCTTCCTATGGATGATCAGCAGAGGGCGTTCGTCCCACTTCGGGTGCGCGACACCGATCACGGCCGCCTCGGCGACGGCTGGGTGGGCCATGGCAGCGTTTTCGAGGTCGATCGAGCTGATCCACTCGCCGCCGGACTTGATCACATCCTTGGACCGGTCGGTGATCTGCATGTAGCCGTCGGGATCGATGGTGGCGACGTCGCCGGTGGCGAACCAGCCGCCGCCCTTGCCCTCGATGTCGCGCAAAACCTCGCCGCCTTCGCCCTTGAAGTAGCCCGAGGTGATCCAGGGGCCGCGCACCAGCAAGTCGCCGAATGCCTTTCCGTCGCGCGGCAGCTCCTTGCCGGCGTCATCGACGATCATCATCTCGACGCCGTAGGGTGGGCGGCCCTGCTTCAGGCGCACCTGCAGCAGGTCCGCCGGCGCGAACTCGTTGTGCTTCTCCTTGGGATGATTGACCGTCCCGAGCGGACTCATTTCGCTCATGCCCCACGCATGCAGCACCTCGACGCCGAACTCCTTGTCGAAGGTCTCGATCATGGCGGGCGGGGCGGCCGAGCCGCCGATCACGGCGTACTTGACGGTCGAGAGCTTGAGATTCTGGGCCTTCATGTGGTTCAGCAGCGCGAGCCAGACGGTCGGCACCCCCGCGGTGAAGGTGACGCGCTCCTTCTCGAACAGTTCGTACAGGCTTGCGCCGTCGAGGGCGACGCCGGGGAAGACCAGCTTGGCGCCGACCAGGGCGGCCGAGTAGGGCAGGCCCCAGGCGTTGACGTGGAACATCGGGACGACCGGCAGCACCACCGAGCGCGCCGACAGGTTCAGCGTGTCCGGCAGGGCGGCGCCGTAGGCGTGCAGGATGGTCGAGCGGTGGTGATAGAGCACCCCCTTGGGATTGCCCGTCGTGCCGGACGTGTAGCAGAGGGACGAGGCGGTGCGTTCGTCGAACTCCGGCCACTCGTAGGTGCCGGGCTTGTCGGCGATCAGTTCCTCGTAGACCAGCAGGTTGGGGATATTGCAGTCCTTGGGAAGGTGGGCGCGGTCGGTCATTGCCACGACATGGCGCACGCCCGTCATCTGCGGCAGCAGCTTCTCGACCGCCGGCAGCAGGTTGAGATCGACGAAGAGCAGCTGATCCTCGGCGTGGTTCACGATGTAGACGATCTGCTCCGGGAAGAGCCGGGGGTTGATCGTGTGGCAGACCGCGCCCATGCCGGAGATGCCGTAGTAGAGCTCGAAGTGGCGGTATCCGTTCCAGGCCAGCGTTCCGATCCGGTCGCCGACCTTAATCCCGAGGGCGAGGAGGGCTTCGGCAACTTTCTTCGCGCGCCTGTTCGCATCGCGGTAGGTGTAGCGGTGAATCGGGCCTTCGACGGTGCGGGAGACGATCTCGGTATCGCCGTGGTTGAGCGCGGCGTGCTCGATGAGCTGCGATATCAGAAGCGGGCGATCCTGCATGAGGCCGAGCATCGGGGCGTCTCTCCTGTCGTGTCGTCTGGCGGCTGGGCGCCATTTGCCTTAGGGTTTGAAAGACATTCTTTGGGGGAAAATCAATGAAACGGTCAAGTTGGGGCGGCGCCTTCGCGATCGGCGCCTTGGCCGCCACCTGGGCGTTTTCGGCGACGGCGCAGACGGTGACGGGAGGCCACACGGCTACGGCCGGGTTTCTGCTGCTGATGACCGAACGCTTCGAATTCACGGTCGCGCAGCTTCCCGCACTCGGCGCGCATCTCCTGACCTTGCCGCAGACGATCGGCGGCCGCACGGCGCTCCTGCTGGTCGGCATCGTCGCGGCCGGCCTGATTGCCGAGTTTCTTGCCCGTCTGATCCTGAGCCAGGCCCGGGTCAGTGCCTTCGACCGGATGGCCAGCAAGACGCCATTGCGCGCTTTCCTGCGTGCGCTGTTCCTCGACGCACTGGCGCTGGTGGCGTTGATTGTCGCTGGCCGCCTCGTCCTGGGATTTCTCGGCCCGTCGGACAGCCTTGGCTCGCAGCTCGGCCAGATGGTACTGCACGCGTTGGTCTACTGGCGCGCCTTCAACCTGGTGTTTCGCGCCTTTCTGCGCCCGCAGCTGGCAGAGGGACGCATCGCCCCGGTCGACGACGGTACGGCGCATCGATTGCTGGTCGCACTGGACCTCGTGGTCCTGCTGCCGCTGCTGGGCAGTCTCGCGGCGCGCGCCCTCGAGGCGACCGGCGCGAATCGCGAGATTACAAGTGCCGCGATCATCCTCTACGTGCCCGTGATCGCCGTCCTGCTGGTCATGGTCGTCTGGCGCTGGCGCTTCGACATGGCCGCGTGGCTGACCGCCATGGTGCCGCCGACCGGCTTCAGCCGCCAGCTGAAGCTCGACATGGCGCGCAACTGGTGGATGGGCGGCCTCGCCTTCTACGTTCTCCTGGGCGCGGCCTCGGTCTACGCCGCGCTGACGGAGAGCGGCACCGCCGCGCGCGGCCTGTCCGTCATCGAATCGGCTCTGATCGCTTTGCTGCTGTTCGAGACGCTGATGCACCGCATCACACGCCACATCGTCTCCGAGCTGCCGATGGCGGGCGACGTGGTCGCAGACTGCGTGCGCCTGCTGGTGCGGCTCTACGTGGCGATCCTGATCGCCGAAGCGCTGATGGTCCGGGTGCTGGCCGCAACGACGGCCGACGAATGGGTCGTGCACGATCGTGGCGCCAAGGTCGCGGCGATCACCGCTGTGGCCATCTATGCCGGCTGGCGGTTCGTCAAGTACCGCATGGACTCCTACATCGCTGCCAATCCGCTGCCGTCGGCCGACGCCTCCGGGGATTCGGAGGAAGAAGTTCAGCTTGCGGCCTCGCGGCTGCGCACCCTGATGCCGCTGCTGCGCGTCATTGCGGGCGTCTCAATTGCCGTCATCGGCGGTCTCCTGGTCCTGGCGGAGCTTGGCGTCAACATAACGCCGCTGATCGCCGGCGCCTCGGTGTTGGGCCTGGCCGTGTCCTTCGGCAGCCAGTCGCTGGTGCGGGACATCGTATCGGGCGTCTTCTTCCTCGCCGAGGACTCCTTCCGCATCGGCGAGTATGTCGACTGCAGCAAGGTGAAGGGCACCGTCGAGGGGTTCAGCGTCCGCTCGCTGAAGCTGCGGCACCAGAACGGCCAGCTGAACATCGTGCCGTTCGGGCAGATCGGCCACATCACCAACTTCAGCCGCGACTGGACAGTGGTGAAGTTCAACATCGCCTTTGCCAATGGTACGGACGTCGAGCTGCTGCGCAAGACGGTGAAGAAGATCGGCCTCCAGCTGATGGAGGAGCCGCAGTTCAAGCCCATCCTCCTGCAGCCGCTCAAGATGCAGGGCGTCGTCGACATCAAGGACAATTCGCTGATCGTGCGCTTCAAGTTCATGGCGCGTCCGAAGAATCCCACCATGGTCCAGCGCATGGCGATCCGGCGCATGTACGAGCAGTTCCCGGCCCTCGGCATCCAGTTCGCCACGGGCAACAACTACCTGTTCCCGATTCCGGCGACGCCGGGAGCGCCGCCGCTGTCCGAAGCAAAGGCCGAGACCTCCGCTGCAGCCTCCCCCAAAGCCGCTGAATAGACCTCCAGAGGAGTCAAACATGCAGAAGCGCAAACTCGGCAAGTCCGACCTCGAATTCGTCCCCATCGCCTTCGGCGGCAACGTCTTCGGCTGGACGGCCGACGAAGCGACGTCGCACAAGCTGCTCGATGCTTTCGTCGACCATGGTTTCTCCTTCGTCGACACCGCCGACGTCTATTCGCGCTGGTTCCCGGGCAACAAGGGCGGTGAGAGCGAGACGGTGATCGGCAGCTGGCTGAAGCAGGATCCGTCGAAGCGCGACAAGATCGTGCTCGCGACCAAGTGCGGCATGGGCCTGCCGAGCGGCGCGCTTTCGGCGAAGAACATCCAGGAGTCGGTCGAGGCGTCGCTGCAGCGCCTGAACACCGACCGCATCGACCTCTTCCAGTCGCACAAGGACGACAAGGACACGTCGCAGGAAGAGACGCTGGCGACCTATGGCGAGCTGATCAAGGCGGGCAAGATCCGCTTCATCGGCGCCTCCAACTTCGACGCGCCGCGCCTCGCCGAGGCGGCGAAGATCGCGAAGGAGAAGGGGCTGCCGCGCTACGAGAGCCTTCAGCCGCACTACAATCTGATGGAGCGCGGCCTGTTCGAGGGTGCGCTTGAGGATGAGTGCCTCAAGCAGGGCATCGGCGTGATCCCCTACTATTCGCTGGCCAGCGGCTTCCTGACGGGCAAGTACCGCTCCGAGGCCGACGTCGGCAGCGCCCAGCGCGGCGCCGGCGTGAAGAAGTACATCAACCCGAAGGGCATGGCCGTCCTGAAGGCGCTCGACGATGCCGCCGAGAAGAGCGGCGCGACACTGGCGCAGGTCGCTCTTGCGTGGCTGCTGCAGCGCAAGTCGATCACCGCGCCGATCGTGAGCGCGACCAGCCTCCAGCAGCTCGACGACGTGCTCAATTCGACGACCCTGGAGCTCGATCCGGAGTCCGTGGCGGCCCTCGACAAGGCGAGCGCGCCGACCTGACAAGGAGGGGCCGATGCTCGTCTTCCGCCAACTGTTCGACCCGACCTCCTCGACCTACACCTACCTGCTCGGCTGCAGCGTCTCCAGGGAGGCGCTGCTGATCGACCCGGTGTTCGAGCAGGTGCGGCGCGATGCGGCGCTGATCGGTGAACTCGGCCTTACGCTCGCCTGGACGCTCGATACCCACGTCCATGCCGACCATGTCACCGGTGCCTGGTTGCTGAAGCAGCGGCTGGGCAGCCGGATCGCGCTCTCGGCGGCGGCCGGCGCGGCCGGCGCCGACCGGCTGCTGGAGGACGGCGACCGGATCGAGTTCGGCCGCAGGTCGCTCGAGGTCCGCGCCACGCCGGGCCACACGTCGGGCTGCGTGACCTACGTGCTCGACGACGAGAGCATGGCTTTCACGGGCGACTGCCTGCTGATCCGCGGCTCGGGCCGCACCGATTTCCAGCAGGGCGATCCACGCGCGCTCTATCGCTCCGTGCGCTCCCGCATTTTCGCCCTGCCCGAGAGCTGCCTGCTCTATCCCGCGCACGACTATCGCGGCCTCACGGTCAGCAGCGTCGCCGAGGAGAAGAGGTTCAATCCGCGGCTGGGTGGGGAGGTCGGCGAAACCGACTATGTCGGCTACATGAAGAACCTCGACCTGCCTCATCCGAAGAAGATCGACGAGGCGGTGCCCGCCAACCTGCGCTGCGGCCAGCCGGGCAACGAGACCCCACCGCCGGCCGAGCCGGGCTGGGCGCCGTTGCGCTTCACCTTCGGCGGCGTCTGGGAAGTCGAACCGCACTGGCTCGAGGAGCATCTGACGAAGGTGCACGTCGTCGACGTGCGCGAGCCGGCCGAGTTCTCGGGCCCGCTCGGTCATATCCGGGGCGCCACGTTGGTGCCCCTGGGTGAACTCGCGGCGCGCGCGAGGGAGCTTCCGAAGGACAAGCCGGTCGTCGCGGTCTGCCGTGCCGGCAGCCGCTCCGCGCACGCGACGGCCATCCTGCAGAAGGCGGGGATCGTCGACGTCGCCAATCTCCCCGGCGGCATGTTGCGCTGGCGCGCCGAAGGCCGCGCCGTCGAGGGCGGATCGGCGTAGCAACTCTTCTTGGTCAGGCGGCGTTCCTCTCGCGGTTGGAGAGAGGAATGCCATGAATGATGCAGTGGCCTGGGACATCGAACTGCAGCTTTGGACGGGCGACGCCGCGCACTATCGCGAGCTTGTCGATTCCCGGTGCGTGATGGCCTTCCCGGCACCCGGCGGCCTTATGGATTTCGATGCGATCATGGCGTCCATCGACAAGATGCCCCGGTGGTCGTCTGTGGAAATGTCCGAGAAGATCGTGACGCATCCCGCGAAGGACGTAACGGTGCTGGCTTACAGGGCCCGGGGGCGCCGCGAGGGTGAGAAGCCATACGACGCGTTCTGTACGTCGACCTATTGCCGGTCCGGTGAAGGCTGGCAATTGATCCAGCACCAGCAGTCGCCCGCCTAGAAGCCGTACAGTCTGGTGGGCGTATCGACCAGGATCGTGCGGCGTGCCGCCTCGCCCGGCACCCAGTCCTCGAACGTCCTGAGCGTGATCGGATAGGTCGTGATGCGATTGAGGTTGGTATCCGTGTGCGGCCAGTCGCTGCCCCACATCAGGCGCTCGGGGCTGAAGGCGTCGAGCAGCATCGGCGCGGCCATTCTCGCGCGTTCGGGGCCGACACGGTAGGCGCCACACATCACCACGAAGACGCGGCCCGTCCGGGCGCTCTCCAGCAGGAGCTTGAAGCCGGGATCGCGCGCCGGCCCCAGGGTGCGGTCGAACATGCCATAGTGGGCGATCACCACCTTGTGACCGCCGTCGAGAAGGAAGGGCAGCATCTCGGGCAGGCGTTTGCTCTCGACGTAGAGATGGATCGGCCAGTCGCGCTTCAGGGCCTCGCCCAACATGTCGTGATAGGCCGACCATTGCGGTGTCGGCAGACCGAAGATCGGAAAGCGTAGCCCCCGGACTCCGATGCGCGCCATCTCTTCCCATTCCTCGGGCCGCGTCTCGACGGACGGTGAGATCCATGGCACCCCGCGGAAGCGCTGCGGCGCGGCCTTGAGCGCATCGAACATGTAGGAATTGTCGTATCCCAGGAACGACGGCTGCATCAGCACCGTCCGGCCGGCGCCGTTGGCTTCAGCCAACTTCAGCAACGTCTCCCAGGAGGCGTCGTAGGTCGGGGCGTAGCGCGCATCGACGGCGAGTTTGAGTCCGCGCACGAAGGCATGGGCGTGCGCGTCGACCCATGGAGGATGCGCCGCCCGCGCCGGAAGCGCCGCGGCCGCAAGCGCCATCGGCGCCAGCGCGCGACGGGGGAACGTCACGGCGGCAGTGTCGCGTCGCGCGACGTCTCGCGGAAGGTCAGGAGAGTGGCGATGGAAATCGCCGCGGCGCCCATGAACAACCAGGCCGGGCTCAGGTCCATTTCCGTGCGTGCGATCAGCCAGGCCGCGGTGAGCGGCGTCAGCCCGCCGATGACACCGAAGGCGATGTTGTAACCCAGTGAAATGGCGGTGCAGCGGACCCGGCCCGCCACCGCTTCCGTCAGGATGGCCGGCAGGATGCCCAGCCCCATGCCGGCCGGTATGACCAGCGCGAGCTGTCCCGCCAGGATCAGCCTCGGATCGGGATGATGCATCAGCCAGAGCAAGGGCAGCGCGCCGACGAGGCCGAGGATCATCGCCGCGAACATGAGCGGCCGGCGGCCGAGGCGATCGGAGAGCCAGCCGGACAGGAGCATCACGGGGAGCAGGAAGAACATGCTGACGGTATTGATCTCCAGCGCACGCGCCGGCGGAATCCCGTCGACGGTCTGCAGCCACGTCACCACGTAGAGGAACATCAGGTAGAAGCCGACGGCGTTGAAGATCGTGATGCCGGCCACGCGCATCACGGCGCCTCCGTGGTCGCGCAAGGTCTCGACCAATGGCGACCCGTGCGCCGATTTCGACGGCGTATCCTCGACGATTACTTTGCGGATCCACCAGCCGACGATGCCCAGCAGGAGGCCGGCCAAGAAGGGCACCCGCCAGCCCCAGGCGGCGAGTGCGTCCGCGGGCAGGAGCGCGGCGAAGGCCGCGCCGATCGCCGATCCCAGGAGGAAGCCGCCGGTGGCGGCCAGCGAGCAGAAGCTGCCGACCAGACCCCGGCGTCCGGGCGGGGCCTGCTCGACCAGGAAGACCATGGCGGTGCTGGCCTCCCCGCCGACGGAGAGGCCCTGGATCATGCGCAGCAGCGTGAGCAGGATGGGGGCGGCGATCCCCAGTGATTCGTATCCCGGCAGCAGGCCGACCAGGAAGGTCGGGATCGCCATGGCGGCGATCGAGAAGGTGAGAGCCGCACGCCGGCCGTATCGGTCGCCGATATGGCCGACCACGATGCCTCCCAAGGGGCGCATCAGATAGCCCAGCGCGAAGATGCCGAAGGCGGCCAGGACCTGCGCCACGGCATTCTCGGCGGGGAAGAAGACGCGGCCGATCGTGGCGGCAAAGTAGCCGTAGATCGCGAAGTCGTACCATTCGAGCAGGTTGCCGATGGTACCGGCCGCAACGACGCGGCGAGTGCTGGCGGGGTTCATCTCAATCAACTATGCCACGGGATGGCGGTCATTACTTCATGCGGCCTGCTGCAGGCGGTTCGTCCCGCATCCCCGTCCTGTCGCGGAACGAGGCGGTGGCGATCAGGGAAATCGCCGCCGCTGCCATGATGAGGAAGGCCGGGCTGAGATCGTCGCCGGTTCGATGGATCAGCCAGGCCGCCGCGAGGGGCGAGAGGCCGCCCAAGATGCCGGCCGGCAGGTTGAAGGCCAGCGCCACCGCGGTGCAGCGGATCGGGGCCGGAGTCGCTTCCACCATGAAGGCAGGCTCGATGCCGAATACGGTGCCGATGATCAGGATGAAGCCGAACTGCCCGGCCAGCACGAGTAGCGGATCGGTGTGATGCAGCAGCCAGAAGAGCGGCACGGCACCGACCATTGCGGCCGCCATCGCCACCAGCAGGAGCTTTCGGCGGCCGATACGGTCGCTCAGCCAGCCAGCGCCGAGATAGACGGGCAGGGCGGCCGCCATCGCCAGCGTATTGAAGGCCAGTGCCGTCACGGGCGCGATGCCGTCGACGAACTGAAGCCAGCTCACGAGATATAGGAAGACGATGTAGAAGGTCACGGCGCCCCGTGCGGCAATTCCGGCCAGGCGGGCCAGCAGCCATCGGTGGTGGCTAAGTACCTCGCGCACCGGTGTCGCCACGATTTCGGCGCTTCTCGGCGGTTCGGGCACGCGACGACGCAGCCAGATCCCCAGGAATCCAACGGGAAGCCCGAGTAGAAAGGGAAGCCGCCAGCCCCAATCCTGCAGAACGTCGGGCGCCAGAACGTCGGTGAGGAGGGCGCCGACCGCCGATCCCACGAGAATCCCGGCGGTGCCGCCGCCGGTCGCCATCGCGCCCGCCAGGCCGCGCCGGTGGGCGCCGGCATGTTCGATCATGAAGATGAAGGCCGTCGGACACTCGCCGCCGATGGCCAGGCCCTGAACGACGCGGAGCGCCGTCAGAAGGACGGGGGCGAGGATTCCCATGGTCTCGTAGCCGGGCAGGATGCCGACGAGGAAAGTCGAGAACGCCATCCCGGTCATGGACACATTGAGGGCAGCGCGACGGCCGTAGCGGTCGCCGATGCTGCCCGAAACGAGGCTGCCCAGCGGCCGCATCAGGCAGCCGATGGCGAAGACGCCGAAGGTGGAGAGTATCTGGGCGACCGCATCCTGGTGAGGAAAGAAGGTCCTGCCGATGGTGAGCGCGAAATATCCGTAGATCGCGAAATCGAACCATTCGAGCACGTTGCCGATGGCGCTGGCGCCGACGATGCGGGTCTTCTCGGAAAGCATCGTCGGCCCCGGCGTGATGGGCGTCAGTTGCCCTTCTTCTCAATGTTCCAGAATACCGGAACGGGGCTCGTCACGATACCGCTCAGACGATCCGAACGGGTCGCGGTCGGCAGCGTGTACTGGCCGAGCGGGACGTGCGTGCCGTAGGTGATGGCACGCGTCTGCAGGTCGGCAGCGATCTTCCTGCGGCTCTCCAGGTTTGGCGCCCGCGCGAAGGCGTCGCGCAGCCTTTCGACCTCGGCGTCGCAGGGCCAGCCGAAATTGGCCTTGTCGCATGAGGCGGTGAGCATGCTGTTGGTCAGCGGGTTCATCATGTCGACCGACAGCCAGGCCGTCATGAAG
>VFQN01005466.1_pt1 | contig 15524 bp, 9 predicted proteins | sample 3512371 | NCBI WGS metagenome assembly VFQN01 (sample SAMN10412370, study PRJNA504923) | tailings metagenome | isolation source: Replicate 2 from Balatoc abandoned mine | place: Philippines: Itogon, Benguet | collected 2017-08-28
GCCGGCCCACCAATGCCCCCGGCCAAAACCCTCCACGGGTCCGCCGGACGGTTACAGATCATCAGCCACTTCCTGGACGAGTACGACCGCAAGCATGAGCCCCAACTGCCTGAGGCCAATCCCCTGGACGTTCTCAGGATGCTCGTGGAGGAACGAGGGATGACCGGAAGGGACCTCTCCCGGGTTCTGGGCGCCAGTCGGAACCTCGGGGCTACGCCCCTCCCTCCGCTTGCCAGCGCGGGACAACCTGAAACCCAAACCATTCTCTCATTGCAGGTGGATTAGGAAATGGGGTCTTCCCACCTATCACCCGGGTGAAATCCTCCTCGGCGACTGCATGGAGCCCCTGGGACCGACCCAGTATGCCCTCGCGAAGGCCCTGGGAGTGCCGGCGCTCCGGATCAGCCAGATCGTCCGCGGCCAGCGAGCCATCATCCATCTTGAGTTCACCCGGGGGGGCAGCCACCGGGGGGACGGGAGGGGCCACCGTAACGCCCCAGCACCGGTGCCTGCCCCTTACCGGGCGCCACCGCTACCGTCACCCACCTGAAGACCACGGCGCGCCGAAGGGGTGCCGGTCTCGCCCGGCAGGTCGGCACCCCACCCCACCCCGAGGTAAGGAATCTTTTTCGATAAGCCCCTATGCAAGGGTGTTTTGCAGCCCGCCAAGCGCCCGTGAGCAAAAAAGGCCACTCCGAGGCACGATCCAGCTCCCCCTTCAACCGTCCCCGCACCCCCGCTATGAGAAGCAACATGAGCAACCCATACTATCAGCGTCCGCAGAATTTCAGCGGCGCCACAATCGTAGATGTGACCCTTACCCTGACCGTTTGGTTACGATATAGATGATCCGAGGAGTCAAACCCAACCATTACGTTCGAGCGCAAGGTTTACGCGCGTCATATGCCGCCATTGTTCCTGCAAGGCGGGCCACCATGAGTATTCCTGCCCCGCAAGAGACACCATCTGGAGGGCCGTTTGCTGTAAAGCGATGTAGAAAATCTGCCGCTGCATTCTTGAAAGCTTACCGCAACGAAGCACCCAATCTGTGATACCACCAAAAACAGGTGGTTGTGTCAGCGATCTCACGCCCAAATTTGAAACAAACTCAACGAGTAATCTCTCTGGTTGATTGGCCCGCAGGACCGAATCCACGCAGATTCCCAGCCATACTGTACGATCGACCCTTGCCTTAGACAGATCTGCTCGCCATATGTAAAGGCTAAAGTCACTGATAATTCGAACTGCTGTGCTTTGATCCACTTTGGAATCGGCGACTCGGCCGAGCATCATCTTTGAGAGTTCGCTCGGCTCATATCCTTCTGTACAGAGAAGCCTCTCAAGGGTTTCGGCACTTTCAGATATAAAGTAGTAATTGTGGCGCAGTAGGGTGATTATAGCATCCTCATACTGCACATTCGATATGACCTTTCTCTCTCTTGCCGCTCGCAGCACCGCTTGGGTGGAGAAACCCGCAACCCCATGAGAATCTAAGGCGAGCGATCGCATAGGTGCATCGTCTGCGTAATAAGCTGCCAAGCACGACTTCGCAACCAAGATGGGTTCGTAATACATAGCACCCAAACAATCCCGAGCCTTTTTCATCTCATCACTCGATACCAAGGAGGCATCAAGTCCGACCAGCTCGACCGCGTGGCTCTTCAAAAAATCACGGACATCCTTGAGGAACAAGAGCTGTTCTCTTGTCTGCTCTGGCCCAATTTCAGAACGCAGGATTCTGCCCTCGTGATAGGTAATTGCAAAGCCTGTCTTTTGCGTCTCCATCTCGCGAATGCTCTGGACAATTGCCTCCAAAACCGCAGTGTGAACTAAGATCGTTGAAAAGAGCCTTGGTAGCAAGTCGAGGCACTTGAGAAGTCTCAATGTGAGTAGTGCAAACACATCTACGCAAACAGATCTCGCGCCATTCGCAGTTAGGAGTTCCCTGCTTTGTTCTTCTTGAGTTCCGTATGCCAATCGGACATGGAGATTTGCGTGTCCTATTATCCCTAGCCACGCTTGGAACGGTGGCAGCCCGAGTTGTTGCGCGAGAATGCACATTGGTAGATTCTTCGTCTGAATTAAGTCTACGATCTGACTTGCATGCTCTGCGCGGGCTCTCACCATGGCGATAATGGACTTCAAGTCCTTCTCAAATGGAATAGCCTTGATAAGGCCCGACGGGTGTTTGTTGAGAAACGCGAGACTGCGCTGAATCGCCTTCCGATACTTACCCTCGATTCTTACCTCAGGCGGGCAGTCTAAGGCAGCTTTAACTAGAACCATGTGCGCTCGCGGGTTCTTGCCCGCGCTATTCATTGCGGCGAAGGCAAATCCGAGTGCCTCTTGATGCTGTTTCTTTAAACTAGAAACAAAGCTCATCAAAATTAGTACGTCAACGTCCTTGGGCGCCCGAGCATGTGCCTTCTTAAGGACTCCAAGTGCCTTATCTGGGTCGTCGAGGCGCAGATAAACCTGAGCCAACAATTTCTGATGATCTATGACTTTGGCTGTGTTGTGTTGAACAAGTGTTTCGAAGTGCCTTCGCGCCGCAGGCAATGCGTTTGCATTGTAGGCGCATCTCGCCGCCAGTTCGTGAAGGGTGGGGTCGAAGGCTTCTCTCGCCTCTAGAGCCCTTGTGGCCAGGGCAAAACACTGGGTGAATTGGCCTAGGTTATGAAGGCAGATTAGATACTTGTCCAGAAACGGCGAATGTATGGACTCTGCTCCAAGCCGAGCGAATCGTTGTGCTGCACCAGACCATTCTCCGCGATGCAGATGGAATATTGCAGACTGCAGGACGACACGAGGTCCGCCTCCCTCCGGAGATTCCTCGGCCTGGCGCAAGTCTTCCCTGGCGGCATCCAATTGACCCAGGTTTTCGCGGAGCAATGCACGAAGACAGAGCAAACGTGCATCAGCAGGGAACTTGGCGAGACCGTCTGCAATTGTTGCAAGGGCCGTCTCAATCTGGTGCAACTCGTACTCCGCATGCGCTCTCAACTCCCAATAATGAGGGTCCGCTAGCAGCCTTTGCGTCAGTTCTTCAGAGCTAACTGCCTCCTCAAGTAAGCGATCATGTTTGGAATCAAAGAGCAGTGACTCAAGTTGGCGAAGTTTTCCAGACAGCGCTTCTCCGATTTCAATCAACCTTCCGGCGGTGTCGTATGCATGTGAAAACTTTCCAAGTCGCATTTGCGCCGCCCACAGGTTCGTCAAAGTCGTGACGCTGTGGGGCGTAAACTCAGATGCCTGCTTTGCTTTCTCTGCTGCCTTTTCATCGTCGCCAGCCAACTCATAAAAGGCAGACAAATTAGTTAGCATCTCACCAAGCTGGTATGAGCGAGCCTGCTTTCTAAGAGCATTTGCGGCGATTTCACCGTTGTGTATTGCCTCGAGGATCTGCTGGCGCTCGCTTTCGGTTAGACTAAAGGCTGTAGTCTCGCGATGCATTCGCCGTTGAACGAGTGGGAAGCCGAGGCAATTTGCCAACATCACCATGGCCTCGGTGGATTTGTGATTCTTTGTAAGCGCGGTTTTGGCAGCTTCTGTGGCTTTCGGATAGTTTCCACATCGTAGGTATGCCTGTGCTAGTGCCGCAAAATAATCATCGCAGTCAAACTGTCGGGATTCTAGAACCGCAATTGCTTGATCAGCTTCACCCAGTTCCAAGTGGACGCATGAAATCAAGTAGTGTGCTTCAAAGCAATCGGGGTCTGCTTTCCTCAATTCCTCCAGAATGGTGAGTGCCTCATTGAACTCTTTTCGATGAATATGTGCCGCGGCTTTATTGGTTTGTGCCTTTTGCTCGTTGGGCTGCGTTGCGAAGGCTTTATCAAACCAGCCCACGGCTTCATCTCTGCGAAACTGTTGCCACAGGCTTGATCCCAAGTTCGTGTATGAACGAAACAATAGATTTCTATCAGCTCTTGCGCCCATGGCTTCCAATTCCGTTACTAACGCGCGATATTCGTTTTCGGCTACGGTTATTGAGCCGTGGATGAGTTCTTCGCGCGCGCGGTCAAACCATCTCTGATTCGAGGATTTGGATTGCTCGGCTTCTTGGGAGCCTTCCGCCATTGCGGATTTGACGGCGTTCCTTACTGTTGTTTCCAGGTCGCTCGGAAGCTTGCTCAGCGCGTCGTGTGTTTTGGTAAAGCCAACTGATAGTTGTGTCTGCAGGAAAGTAGTGTCTTCGGTAAAGATTCCCTCGTTTACCCGCCTCGCTGGGCCGCCAAAGAGAGTGTTGAGGGAGTCATCCGGCAGGGCGCTTAGTTTTTCCCATAGGGAATCAATGTCGAAGACGGCGATCTCGATCCCAGGATGGTCATTCCTAAGTTTGTTGATCGCTGCAATACTCAGCTTTCCGAGGGCGCCTTGCGGATGGTTGTGAACAAAGACCCAACACTTGAGTTGGCCCGCTAGAGTGTTTAGCGCAGTCGCAAAGTCCGCGCTTATTTTGGACGCTGTCGCTGAATCGGTGGTCTGAACGGGTGCATAGATCTGATAAACAAGCTGTGAACTAATTACGAAACCATCAAGGGCGCCATCGCCACTTGTTCTCCGTACTCTTACAAAATCCCCAATCGGGTGAAGCTTACGCGCCAATTCCTCAAACCAGGTTTGAAACGATTCGGTGAAAACACTCCGAAACCTGTCTCGGAAGGTCAGGCGTTGGTATTCGCTCGCAGGCATTTGAGGCGGTGGAAACATGTCAGAGAGGGATGACATTGGCCAGTCTGAGGTGATATCCGGCCCCCTGAACCCGGCCCTCGTCTCGGTCGGCGACCTCCGCCTTGGGCTTCCTTTAAGGGGCACATCCGCGATCTTGATAGCTGCACCTGGCGACGCACTTCTCCCAGGTGCATATCCGCGCAAGAAGATTGGAGTGGAAACGGTTCTTTGATCGGCTGCGCAGAACTCGTCTCGGGCTCCGTTAGAAACCGCTTCAGCTCTGAGGATAGAGCTGCCCCGCGGCAACCCGATTTCACCTCCTCCCTTCCCGGCCCCCGCACTCGCAAATCTAGTGGCAGTGCGTGGCCCTCCCCGGCAATTAGGACGTGCCTACGCAAGTCCTGGCAACACCCGCACCCACCCCGGCTCCACACACGCCATCGGGACGGTGAACAGTTGTCCCTCCCATCGGACGACCCGTTGTCCCGATCCCATGGCGACGACCTCGACGGTAGAGCCATCGGGAAGACGGTATCCACCCGGGACGTGGCGGACCCATACGCGGGATCCGATGCGGTAGGGGAGCGCGCGCAACATCCGGCGAGCACGCTGGCGACCATGGACAACGCCGGTCCAAGGTCCCAGTCCCAACACCCTCCACGCATCAACGGCCGCGCCTACGACCAAACGGCAAAGCCTGGAACTGCCTTCCTGTACGAATCCGGCGGGAACTCGTGTTCTCCCAACATGCTGATCCTCTGGTCTTGGTGGTGCCGGATTCGGTGGCGGTGGGAGGAACGGCGGCTGTACGCCAGCATGGCGGGTCTGGTGGAGGTGTTCGCCGTCCACCGACGACGACGTCCACGGTGACGGTGCGGGTGGTGGCGTGAAACGGGTGCAGTAAGTCTTAGGTCCAAGGCGGAACCTTGTCTTGGACGGGAGGCAATAGGCAGCGAACTTCCCGACTTAAACCGCTGACAGGAAGAAACTTAGAAGAAAATGGTCGGGACGGTGAGATTTGAACTCACGACCTCTTCCACCCCAAGGAAGCGCGCTACCAAGCTACGCTACGTCCCGACCACGTTGCCTCCGGTGAAACCGGCGACGCGCAAGACTGTATGCGGCCCGACGCCGTGATCAATCCAAAATCCTGATCCAAAATCCTGGGCGCTGCGGCCTTGCGATGGAGGCGCCACGCAGGCCGGGTCCGGAAAGGGAAAAATCATCATTTGGCACCTCCGGCAGCGGGCGCTAGGTTGGCCGCACTCTCGGCCATCGGCGCGACGTGTCCGAACCGGGACCTCATTCAAGCACGATGGACAAATACCGAGAATTCCCCGCGTTCAGCCTCACCCGCCTCCTCTCCACGGTCTTCGCGCCGAAAGGCGGGGAGCGGGTCGCGATCCTCATCGACCTCCCGGATCCAGCGGCGGTTCACGACTTTGCCTTTCTCTCCAACGCCGAGCTGACGATCCAGAAGCACGCCCACGACGTTTTCTACCGCGGCCTGCTCGATGGCGGACTGGCGGAACTCGGCCTCAAGGGCGGCGACCTTTTCGCCTACGCCATCACCGGCGGCAGCAACCTCGACCTGCCGGACCGCTGCGTGGCGCCGGACGGCCGGGAACTGAGCCTCGAACGGGACGTCTACCCCAACTACGACATCATCCTCTGCATCTCGACGTTCTCGGCGACCGCTCCCCTGACCGCCTTCGCCAAGCGCTTCGGGTTCCGCGGGGCGACCCTTCACGGCCTCAACGAGATCATCCTCCGCACCGGCCTGGCGGTGGACTACAACGAGGTCAGCCGCCAGGCGGAGAAGCTGCGACTCGCCCTGACGCGCGCGGACTCGTTCGAGATCGACTTCGCCGTCGCCGGCCAGACGGTCACCCTCCGCATCCAGACCGATCGCCAGGAAGCCCAGAAGAGCCATGGGCTTTGCCGTGGGGAGAAGCCCGACGTCGCAAACCTCCCGGCCGGCGAGGTCTATTTCGTCCCCACCGGAGCCACCGGGCGGTTCCCGATGAAGTACAAGGACGGCACCCTCGGCATGATGGAGGTCGAGGGCGGTCGCATCATCCGGGCGACGCTGATCTCCGGGCGCCAGGCTGTCGTCGACGAGCACAACGCCAAGCTCGCCTCCGACCCGGTCACCGGCGAACTGGGTGAACTCGGTTTCGGCACCCAGGTTCTGCCGCCCTCCGGCAGGGATATCCAGGACGAGAAGGTCCTGGGCACGCTGCACGTCGCGACCGGGCGGAGCGACCATCTCGGCGGGCATCTGACGCCCGAAAAGTTCGCCGTGGCGATGAACGCCACCCATGACGACATCCTGTTCGCCCCCCACAAGACCCCGGAGATCGTGGTCACCCAGGCGAGGATGCTCCGTGACGGGCGCTCCACCGTGGTCCTGGAGAAGTACCAACCCGCGGCCCACCTCCGCGACGCCCTCGCCGCCGCCTAGCCCTGGCCCACCACACGGACCCCGGATCAACTCGTGGCCAACTTTTACGAGACCGACAAGGCCGTCTCGGAGTACCTGCTGTTCCACTACGCGCCCCCCGAGGTGCTCATGCCGTGGGCGTTCGGTCCGCGCGACGCCACGGGCTTCCCCGAGCGCTGTGTCACACAGACCTTCGGGTCGGACAACCTCCCCCCTGACGCCGGCCTTCGGGCCCTGGACCTCGGCTGCGCGGTGGGGCGCTCGACCTTCGAACTCTCCCGGTTCTGCACCGAGGTCGTGGGGATCGACGCCTCGGTGCGATTCATCGAGGCCGCCGAGGCGTTGCGTCGCGGAGAACGCCTTCGCTGCGCCGCCACCGTCGAGGGGGACCTCGTGGAACATCACGAGGTCGCCATGCCCGAAGGCTCGCATCCCGAACGGATCCGGTTCGAGGTCGGCGACGCGCTGAACCTGCGGGCCGACCTGGGGAGTTTCGACCGCGTGCTCGCGGCCAACCTGGTGGACCGGGTGCCCGATCCGGCGCGCTGGCTTCAGGGATTGGCGGCATTGGTGCGGCCGGGGGGACAACTGGTCATCACCAGTCCCTACACCTGGCTCGAGGACTACACCCCCCGGACGGCGTGGCTGGCCGGGGGCGGTCGACGCACGCGCGACGTGCTGGCCGGGCACCTGGGCGGATTCCGGTTGCTGCGCCGTCTCGACCTCCCGTTCGTCATCCGGGAGCACGCGCGCAAATACCAGTGGAGCGTTGCGGAGGCGACGGTCTGGGAACGGGTCTGACCACCGCGATGGACGGGAACGGGAATGTCCGAATGCCCGATCGCCGGTGCGGGGCGTCTTTCGGGATCAGGGCGCGCCGTGGGCGAGGTCGCGGACCACGCGCTCGATCGCCAGCAGGCCCTCGTCGGCCTGGGCGCGGGTCAGGTTGAGGGACGGCAGCAACCGGACCACCTGAAGTCCGCTGGGGATGGCGAGCACACCGGCCTCCTGGAGGCGGTTGACGAACTGCGTGGACGCCGGCTTCTCGACACGTTGCAGCGCGGGCACCTGTTCGCGGGGCTGAAGCTCCAGCCCCAGCATGAATCCCAGGCCGCGCACGGTCCGGACGATCTGCGGGTAGCTCCGGGCGATGCGCTCCAGTTGGACCCGGATTTCCTCGCCGAGATCCCGGACGTGTTTCTCGAGGCCCTCCTCCTCGATCACCTCGAACACCGCGAGTGCCACCGCGCAGCCCAGGGGCGTGCCGCCGTAGGTGGTCGCGTGCGTGCCGGGCCCGAGCAGGTCGCTCAACGGCACCCCGTGGTGTTCATCGCGCACCCAGAAGGCGCCGATGGGGAAACCGCCGCCCAGGGATTTCGCCATGGAGACCGCGTCGGGGAGGAATTCGCCCTGACCCTCCGGGGTGTCGCCGAGAATGCGCTGAAAGCTCTGGTAGCGGCCGGAGCGGAAGTGTCCGCACTGGACCGCATCCATCATGAGCAGGAGGCGTTTTTCGTCGCACAACTGGCGGAGCCCGCGGAGGTACTCCGGGGTGGCGGGTGTGATGCCGCCCTCGCCCTGGATGCCCTCGATGAGGATGGCGGCCGTGGACGGCGAGATGGCGTCGCGCATGGCCTGGAGGTCGTTGTAGGGCACCTGACGGAAGCCGGGAACGGCGGGTTCGAAGCCCTGTTTGACCTTGGCCTGGCCGGTCGCGGCGATGCCGGCGAGGGTGCGGCCGTGGAAGGAATGGGTGGTGGTGAGCACCTCGTACCGGCCTTCGTCGTGGCCGAACTTGCGGGCCAGCTTGAACAGGCCCTCGTTGGCCTCGGCGCCGGAGTTGGAGAAGAAGACCTTGCCCGGAGCCAGATGGCGGACGATGCGTTCGGCGAGGCGCCCCTGGGGTTCGTGGTAGTAGAGGTTGGAGATGTGGACCAGGCGGCGCGACTGCTCCACCAGGGCCTCGGTGATCGCCGGATGCGCGTGACCCAGGCTGCACACCGCGATGCCGCTGCCCAGGTCCAGGTACCGGCGCCCGCCCACATCCCAGACGTAGCTCCCCTGGCCCCGGGACAGGACCAGTTCGAAACGCCCATAGCTTGGCACCACGTAGCGCCGGAACAACTCCCGGACTTCCTCGTGCTGGTTGCGGATGATGGGCGCCGGCTGCGGAACGATCTCTCTCATCGGAATCTCGACGCGCGAATTGGTAAAGAACCGCGACCGGGTGCCAAGGGAATTCCTCTCCCTTTCGCCCCCGCGCCGTGGCCGCCCCCAGGGAAATACCCCAGGGTTCGGCCAAAAGGCCTACCATGAGCCACCCGTCGCCGCCCTTCCCCGACCGCCGCCGCCGCCCCGCCGCCCGACTCAACACCTGCCGCCTCGCAGTCCTCCTCCTTCTCCTCCTCCCCGCGGACATCCTGCCCGCGGCCGACACCCCGCCAGCCGCGGATCCCGCCCGCTGGATCCCCTTCTTCCAGCCGAACCGCATCCGCGTCCTCATCCTTTCCGGGCGCAACAACCACGACTGGCGGACCACCTCCCCTTTCCTGAGGCAATTGCTGGACGCCTCGGGACGCTTCGACACCCGGGTGACCGAAGCCCCCGACGGCATCACCGCCGCGACCCTCGCCCCGTTCGACGTGCTGGTCATGGACTACGGAGGACCGCGCTGGGGTGAACCCACCGAGCAGGCGATCGAGACCTTCGTCCGCTCCGGCAAGGGCTTCGTTGCCGTCCACGGCGCCAGCTACCATTTCTCCGGCCACGACGTCCTTGCGGACGGGCATCGGTCGGTCGGTTGGCGGGAACCGGCCTGGCCAGCCTTCCGACAACTCGTCGGCTGCGGCTGGGACACCCCCCCGCCCCGGGGCTACCACGGTGCGCGCCACACCTTCACCGTGACGGTCTCGGACCGCGACCACCCGGTCACCTCGGGTCTTCCGGAGGCGTTCAGGGTCACCGACGAGCTGTATCACGGCATGGCGGTCCATCCGGGTGCGCGGGTGTTGGCGGAGGCCTTCAGCGATCCGGGCAAGGGTGGAACCGGGCGGGCGGAACCAATGCTGGTGGCCACTCGCCTCGGCGAGGGCCGCGGGTTCTTCACCGCCCTGGGACATGAGACGCCGGCCCTGTGGGAGCCGGGTTTCCGGGCGACCTTCCTGCGCGGGGTCGAATGGGCGGCCACCGGGCGGGTCACCCTCCCGTCCGACGCGGGCTGGCCGGTCCCCGGCCAACCGGCCGCTCAACTGCGGGTGATGGTGGTCACCGGCGGACACGGGTACGACACCGACTTCTACACCGTCTTCCAGGACCGCCCCGGCTTCACCTGGACGCATGTCGCTTCCAACCAGGAAGCCTTCGCCAGGGACCTCAAGGGGTCCGTGGACGTCGTGGTGCTGTACGATCTTTCGCAGGACCTGAACGCGGCCGGCCGCGGGAATCTCGAGACCTTCGTGTCCACCCCCGGCAAGGGGCTGGTGGTGCTTCACCACGCCATCGCCGATTACCAGAAATGGCCCTGGTGGTGGACCGAGGTCGTCGGCGGACGTTACGTGCTCCAGGCGGAACCCGAGCATCCCGCTTCCGACTACCGCCACGACCAGTGGATGGAGATCGTTCCGGCGAGTGACCACCCGATCGTCCGGGATGTGGGCCCAATGCGCCTGCTCGACGAAAGCTACCGGGGCGTCTGGCAGGCGCCGGGCATCGTACCGCTCCTTCGCACCACCCAGGTCTCGAGCGATCCGGTCGTCGGCTGGATCAGCCCCTGGCCCAGGGCGAGGGTCGTCTACCTTCAACCCGGCCACGACCGCCACACCCACCGGCACCCCGCCTACCGCCGCCTGGTCGGCAACGCGATCCTCTGGACGGGCCACCGCCTCTGACCGGCATCGGTCACCCGGGCGGGACCCGCACCACGCCGTGCGCGTCGCCTTCAGCCGAGCGGATGTTCGCGGGCGCGCAACGGAAAGGCCACGCCACCACCGCCGAGCGCCGAGGTGTACACAGCCATGGCCATCTCAACCGCCCAGGCGGCGTTGCGCCCGCTGCATTCGGGCTCGCGCCCGCTCCGGACGGCCTCGAGCCAGTCACCGACCGGCCCGAGGTTGTGTTCCGGCGGGCTATCGATGAGCGCCGGGTCGAGCGGGGTCCAGGTGTCGACCCTGCCCTTCGCCGACCAACCGGTGGTCGACAGCAGGAAGACGTTCGGCGTGATGTCGCAGTTGATCCGGGCCACCCCCTTGCTGCCCACCAGCCGAAGCCCCCAATGGCCCGTCGTCTCCCGAAGGCGTGCGTCGCTGGTGAAACTCGCCTGCACACCCGCCCCGAACTGGAACTGTGCCGAGATCTGATCGCCAGCCACCCAGCCGACGTTGTCCCGGACCAGCCGACGGTCCGACCGCGCCATCGAGCGTCCCTGGACCAGCACCCGCGCGGTCACCGACTCCGGATCCCCGGCGAACAGGCGCATCAGGTCGAACAGGTGCGAACCCAGCACCATCATGTCCTCGCCGCCCGCCCGGGAATCCTGCTTCCCCCAGGCGTTGATCTCGCGAAGCTCGCCGATCCGCCCCTCGCGCACCGCGTGCCGGAGGCGGACCACCTGCGGCATCATGCGCATGGTGTGGGCGACGGCGATCCTCAGCTTGCGGCGGTCCGCCTCGGCGAGGAGCGCATCGGCCTCCGACGGCGCCCGGGTGATCGGCTTTTCCATGTACAGGTGGGCGCCGGCCTGCAGGCAGGCGAGGCCGATCTCCGCGTGCTGATCGGAATGGCGCATCGCAATGCTCACCAGCCCAGGCTGTTCGCGGGCGAGCATCTCGCGGAAATCGGCGTAGGCGCGCGGGGCCCCGATCCTTTCGGCGGCCCGGGCGCGGCCCGCGGGGTCGGGATCGGCCACTGCGACCAGTTCCACCCCCGGACGGCGCGCGAAGATCGCGTCGAGTCCGTGCCCGTAGTCACCCCGCCCGGTGTGGCCGATGACCGCGGCCTTGAGTGAAGGCGGCGTTTCGGGAGCGTTCGCGGGGGCGGGGCGGACGGCGGCGATGGCCGCGGCGGAGGCCGCAAGGAAGGTGCGTCGGTTCATGGGGGTCCGGGTGGTGCCGGAAACCCTCGCAGAGCCGCCGGATCGAATCAGCTCAAATACCGTTGCACCACGTGCGGCGGCAGTCCCTGGAGATCCATGACCGTGAGGAAGTCGATGGTCTTGAATTCGCGGTCGATGGCGGGCGGTCCGCAGATCCGGGCGCCGATGGACAGGTAGGCTGCGAGCAGCTTCGGGACCCGCGGTGGCGGTTCGACGGGATCGTCCATGGCGCAGGCGAAGGCGGCCTGGGGCACGGTCCGCCAGGCCGGCTCGGCCAGGTGATGGCGCGCCAGCTGGCGGAACATCGCCGCGCCGTCGCGGGGATCCTGGGAGGTGATGGAACTGCACCCGATGAGATAGCGGCCGGAGCGTTCGCGGGCGTAGGCGGCGATCCCCTTCCACAGAAGGCTGAGCACGGTGAAGTTCCGGTGGTCGGCGTGGACGCAGGCGCGACCGAGTTCGACGATCTCCGCCCGGGCCGCCTCGAACGGGGTGAAATCGAACTCCTGCTCGCTGTAGTAGCCGTGATGCGCCCGGGCCGACACGCCGGTCTGGAGCCGATAGGTGCCCACGACCTGCCCCGAGGCGGCGTCCTCGACGATGAGATGGTCGCAGACCGCGTCGAAGGCGTCCCGGTCGAGCCCGGTTTCGTAGGATTCGCGCAGGCCCTCATCCAGTTCGAGATTGAACACCTCGAACCTGAGGCGCTGGGCTCGCTCGATGTCGGCGCTGCTCCGGGCCAGCCGCGCGGCATACGGGGCGGCAGCCCGCGCGGGATGGCGGGCGCCGCCGGCGGCGGACGGATTGCTTGGAGAAGTCATTCGGGTCGGAAAGCGTCCGAGGAGGATGCCCATGCCCCCTGGGGGAGCGTGGGATGCGTCACACCTCGGCGCGACGCCGCGTGTCTAACGGTGCGGCAGGACAACTCAAGTCCGAAGGCGCCCGAAGCCCCGGCCTGTCCATTTTTTGCTCCATCCGCCTCCGCCGGGTCTGCTATTCCACCCGTCCCGTGTCGAACAACTCGCTCGCCGATATTCGCCAGACCCGCATCGACAAGGCCGCCGCCTTGCGCGCGAAGGGACTGAACCCCTACCCCTCCCGCGCCGCGCGAACCCACTACGCGGCAACGGTCCTGGCCCAGTTCGCCGAACTCGACGGACAGGAGGTCACGATTTCCGGCCGCCTCATGTCCATGCGCGACCAGGGCGCCATCGCCTTCGCCCATGTCCAGGACCAGACCGGACGCATCCAGTTCTTCATGCGCAAGAACCTGGTCGCAGCCACCGACGGCGCGGCCGGGACGCTCGGGTTCGCCGACCTCTCCCTGGTCGACCTCGGCGACATCGTCGAGGGCACCGGCAAGGTCATGAAGACCCAGCGCGGCGAGGTCAGCGTGCTCATCGAGCGCTTCCGCCTCCTCACCAAGGCGATCCGGCCCCTGCCCGACCAGTGGTCCGGACTCAAGGACCGCGAACAGGTCCTCCGGAAGCGCTACCTGGACACCACCCTCGAACCCACCAGCCGCGACCGGTTCGCCCTCGTCGCACGCATGACCTCCGCCCTGCGCGAGTTCCTCCTCGGCCGCGGCTTCCTCGAGTTCACCACCCCGGTGATCCAACCGCAGTACGGCGGCGGCACCGCCAAACCCTTCAAGACCCATGTCAACGCCCTCGGCGTCGACATGTACCTCGCCATCTCCCACGAGCTCTACCTCAAGCGCCTCATCGCCGCCGGCTACGACAAGGTCTTCACCATCGGCCGCTACTTCCGGAACGAAGGCATCGACCGGTCCCATCACCCCGAGTTCTCCATGGTCGAAACCATGACCGCCTACGAGAACTACGAGTACAACATGCAGCTCGTCGAGGACCTCTTCCGCCACGTCGCCACCTCGGTCTTTGGACGCACCACCTTCAAGGTCAAGGGTCACGACATCGACTTCGCCCCGCCCTGGCGCCGGGTCCGAATGACCGACGCCGTCCGCGAGGCGACCGGCACCGACTTCTCCGCGATCAGCTCCGTCGAGGACGCCAACAACGCCCTCGTCGCCCTCGGGATCGCAGACCCGCAGCCGTCCGTCGGCGAGGCGCTCGTCAGGGCCTTCGAGGTCCGCGTCGAACCCACCCTCATTCAGCCGACCCTCGTCTACGGCCATCCCGTCGAGATCTCGCCGCTGGCCAAACCCATGGCCGCCGACCCGCGCTACGTCGAACGCTTCGAGATCTTCATCGGCGCCATGGAGTGCGGCGACAACTGGAGCGAACAGAACGATCCCGTCCAACTCCTCGAACGCTGGCGCGCCGCCTACCGCGAGGCCGAACGCGACGAGGGCAAGTTCCACACCCTCGACTTCGACTTCATCGAGTGCCTCGAGTACGGGCTGCCCCCCACCACCGGCATCGGCCCCGGCATCGAACGCATGGCGATGATCTTCACCGAGCAGGAGAACATCGACGACGTCATCTTCTTCCCGCTCATGCGCCCGGTGGTCTCCCCCATCAACGCCAGCCTCTACGGCATCGAAAAACCCCCGGAACCCGCCCCCACCGACTGGGCCGGCGCCGCCACGATCAACTTCGACGAGTTCAAGCGCCTTTGCCGCGACGGCGCCCTCGTCCCCCACCGGTCGGATCTCATCCTCCGCGCCAGCGTCCGCATGTGGTCGTCGGTCGCCCCCGCGGCGGTCACCCGTTTCACCGCCTACGCCGATGTCGAGGGCCTGCTCAGCCACGGCGCGGTCCGCATCACCGGCATCCCGCTGGTCCACGACAACGCCGATCCCCAGGCCGCCGCCGACGAATTGCTCGAGTTCCTCGGCACGCAGTTCCCCAGCCACAACGTGACCGTGGCGCACACCTCCAAACCCCCGCCGCCTCCGACCGAACCGCACATCGAGGTGCCAACCCTCTGATCCTCGGGCCCGCCGCCCCCTCCCATCCGCGCCCCGGAGGGCCAGCCAACCGAGCCACGGAGCGGCGCCGGAACCATTGTCGGCGGCATAGGCCGGTTCGACCGCCCCCGGTCTGCTATCCATTCGCGAACCCTGGCCCGGATCCCCATCCCCCGCGCCCCGCAGGGGCCGCAAACCAAGCCGCGGAGCGGCGCCAGAACCCTTGCCCATGGCGTGAGCCATGGGATCGACCAGCGCGAATGACCTCATGAGCCCCGGAGGGGCGGTCAGAACCCCACCTCCATCCATTCTGATCCCCACCCCGGGTGAGGTGGGTTGTCTCGTCGCCCCTGCGGGACGCGGTGTTTGGAGACCGACACCCCGGTGTGGGTTGAATCCCGTTCCAAACCCATCGGCCGCATTGGCTC
>VFQN01005467.1_pt1 | contig 15524 bp, 17 predicted proteins | sample 3512371 | NCBI WGS metagenome assembly VFQN01 (sample SAMN10412370, study PRJNA504923) | tailings metagenome | isolation source: Replicate 2 from Balatoc abandoned mine | place: Philippines: Itogon, Benguet | collected 2017-08-28
GGCCTCGGACTGGGCGCCGGCGTGCGCTATGTGGGCGAGAGCTACGGCGACGATCACAACAGCTTCAAGAACGAAGCCCGCGCTTTCGTCGACGCGGCCCTGTCCTATGACTTCGGCGTCCAGAATCCCGACTGGCAGGGTGTGTCGCTGCAGGTCAACGCCAAGAATCTGTTCGACGAAAGAAAGCCGGTCTGCACCGTCGGCAACTGCTACTGGGACGAGGGGCGCTCGGTCTTCGGCAGCCTGCGCTACCGGTTCTGACGATGGCCTCGTCCTTCAAGCGAGCCCGGTCACCGGCCGCCGTGGTCACGGCTGTCGGCGGGCTCTATGTCGCCCAGAGCGTCATCGGCGGCGTCACCTGGTCGGGACTGCCGGCGGTGATGCGAGATCAGGGATTGCCATTGGACAGCGTCGGCCTGTTGTCGCTGATCGCCCTGCCCTGGGCGCTGAAGTTCCTGTGGGCGCCGGCAGTGGAAAGGTTCAGGTTGCCGCCTGTCGGACGCAACCGCTCGGGCCTTATCGTCGCCGTCGGTGGCGCCATCTGCGTGGCTGGTCTCGCCCTTGTCGGTGCGCTCGGGCCCACGACGCTGGGACCGGTGCTGGCCTGCCTTACCGTCGTCGCCTTCGCCGCCGCGACGGTCGATATCGCCTGTGACGGCTACGCCGTCGAGAGCCTCAGCCGGGCACAGCACGGGTGGGGTAACGCCGCCCAGGTCGGCGGAGCCTATCTCGGCTCGGCGATCGGCGGCGGCCTGTTCCTGCTTCTGGTCGCCGCCTATGGATGGCCGCCGGCCACCTGGAGCATGGCTGCGCTGATTACCCTGCTTGGCCTGCCTTTCATCCTGCATGTCCGGTCGCGGACGCTGCCCGAGGAGCGACCGCATGTTCCGTCGCTGGCGACCGCATTGCGCCGGCCGGAGATCCGCCGCGGCCTCGCCGCTGCAGCCATCTATGTCGTGGCGCAGAAGGCGGCGCTGATGATGCTCGGGCCCTTCCTGATCGATGCAGGGCTCGGCCTGGCGGAACTCGGCCTGGTGAACGGGGCCGGCAGCCTGATCGTCGGCTTCGCCGCGGCGATCGCCGGCGGTGGGCTGGTGCGGGTCTTCGGCGCACGCGCCATACTGGTGACCGCATTGCTGTTACAGGCGGCGGCACTGTGCCTGTTCGCCGCCCACGGTTCCGTCCTGACCATCCCCACACCGGTGCTGGTCGCCGTCGCGGTCGCCAGTTCCTCGGGCATCATGGCGCTCGGTTTCGTCGCCCTCTACGCCCAGTTCATGCACTGGTCGGACCCGCGTCAGGGCGGCATCGATTTCACGCTCTTCCAGTCGATGGATGCCTTGATCAGCATGATCGGCGGCGTGCTGGCGGGCTATGCCGCGGAATTTCTCGGCTACGGCGTCTTCTTCGGCGGCGCCGGGGTGATCGCCCTGGCGGCCGTACCCGCGATCGCGCTCGTGGTCGGCCGGACGGCCGCAGGACAAGCAATCGAACAGCAGAGGCAGCACGGCGAGAGGCTGCCTGTCGGAGAACGCGGATGAACAGCATCGCCATGCTCGACGCACGAACGCTGGTAAAGCTGCGTTCGCCCGGAATTGTGATGACGCAGCTTCGTGAGCATTTCGGTGAGCATGGCGTCATCAACGGCGGCGACGCCAGCTGGTCAGTGGTCTTCGACATCGGCACGGCCACCGCCAGCCTCCGGGATGGCGGCATCGCCTTCAGCGTGGAAGCGCGCGACGACACGTCGCTCGCCTATCTGCAATGGAGCGTCGCCGAGCATGTCTGCGAATTCGCGCCTGACGAAGCTCCTGATATTGCCTGGGACGGCGGCACACGGCCCGGCGCGGCGCTTCCCTATTTCCGGGAAATGCGGGTTCTGCGCGCAGCCCAGGTCACGCCGGCCATGCGCCGGCTGACGCTGGGCGGAGAGAACCTCGGACGCTTCGCCCATGACGGGCTGCATGTCAGGCTGCTCTTCGCGCCGGCTCCCGGCGTAAAGCCGGTCTGGCCGGTGATGGCGTCAGACGGCCGCCAGGCCTGGCCGGAAGGCGCTCGACCGGTGGCGCGAGTCTACACGATCCGCAGGATCGATGTCGAAGCGGGCGAGGTCGATATCGACTTCGTACTGCATGAAGGCGACGAGATGCCGGGCGCGGTTTTCGGCCGGGACGCCCGCCCCGGCGACGTGGTCGGCATGACCGGCCCGGGCGGCGGCACGCTGCCGCCGGCCACGCATTACCTGTTCTTCGGCGACGAAACCGCCCTGCCGGCCATTTCGCGCATGCTGGAGGAGTTGCCTCAAGAGGCGCGGGCGACTGCCTTCGTGGAGGTAGCCGACCCCTCGGAACGGCAGGAACCGGCTCTCCATCCGGGCGTGGACGTGGAATGGCTTTCGCGCGACGGTCGCCCCGCGGGCACAACGACGCTGCTGGCCGACAGCCTGCGTTCACTCGATCCCGGGGTCTGGCAGGAAGACACCTATGTGTGGGCCGGCTGCGAACAGGCGGCGGCACGAAGCGTTCGCTCCTACTTGAAGTCCGAACTCCGGATACCGAGAAAGCAATACCTCGTGGCTGCCTATTGGCGGCGGGGGCAGGCCGGCGAGGTCGAAGACTAACCCGCCCCCGTGTCGTCATCCCAGGTCTCCGCCAAAGGCATCAGCATTGTGAGCTTCAGGTCATTGCGGCCGGCGAGTGCAAAGGTCACCTGCTCGTAACGCAGGAAACCGCGTTCGGGGTGTCGGAAGGTCCGCTCGCCGCCTTCCCGCCCCATCACCCAATGCTCGTGCCAGAAGCGCCGGAACATGGCGCTCTGTCGGCCGAGATCCTCGACCAGCAAACGCACGTCGGGATCGTCGAGATGTGAGCTGACATCGGCGCGGAATTCGGCAACGACACGCCGGGCACGCTCCTCATAGTCGCAGATCAAGGTTCCGGCCGACGGTGCCAGGAAGATGAAGCGCAGGAGATTGCGGTCTCCTTGCACGTCCAGCCAGCCCGAGAAGAGCTGTTCGGCACCAACGTTCCAGCTCCTGGCCGTCCAGATACGGTCGAGAATATAGGCCGGCGCGGCGATCAGATCGACAGAAGCAAGCACGGCAGGCGGGACGGCGTCGCCCTCTATGTCGTCTTGGCCGGGGTCGCGGCGGTCGGCCAGTTCGAAGAGATAGGCGCGTTCGGCGCGACCGAGCCGCAACGCTGTGGCCAACCTCGCCAGGGCAGGCGCCGACAACGCCATGTCCCTGCCCTGCTCCAGCCATGTGTACCAGGTGACGCTCAGGCCGCAGAGCTGGGCCATTTCCTCCCGACGCAGCCCGGGAGTCCTGCGCCTCGCGCCCGCCGCGAGGCCGAGTTCGGACGGCTTCAGCTTCTCGCGAAGAGCGCGGACGAAATCACCGAGTTCGCGTCGCCGTTCAGGCGTTCTTTCCTTGACCATGGTGCAAAACATACCAGTATAATATTAGGCCTGAAACCGGTATCGGGTGTATGCGACAAGGCGTTCGTCACTGGGCGCATCCTTCGCCTATGACAGTTCAGCAAAATCGTGTTCCCGGAAGGAACCGATGCAAAAGCCAGACAGCCATGTGGAGACGGACCGATGTCCGACGAAAAAAGTCACGAAGCCTTGGTGGGCGGTCAGTTCGGAGCGCGCGCGGAAGCCTATCTGAAGAGTTCCGTACACGCACAAAGCGCCGATCTCTCGGCGCTCGTGGAATTGCTGAAGGGCAAATCGGATGCGCGCGTGCTCGATCTCGGTTGCGGCGGCGGCCATGTGACCTTCAACGTGGCGCCGTCGGTACGCGAGGTCGTAGCCTATGATCTGTCGCCCGAAATGCTCGAGGTCGTGGCACGTGCCGCCAAGGAGCGTGGCCTCGCCAATGTGACCACCGTGCGCGGCATGGTCGAGAAGCTGCCTTTCGAAGACGGAAGTTTCGACGTCGTGCTCACCCGCTTCAGCGCGCATCATTGGAGCGACCTCGACGCCGGTCTGCGCGAGGCTGCGCGCGTGCTGAAGCCGGGCGGCTCGGCCGTCTTCGCCGACACCGTGACATCTGGCATCGCCGTCGTAGACACATTCCTCCAGACGATCGAACTGCTGCGCGATTGCTCCCATGTGCGTGATTATTCGCGGGCCGAATGGCAGGCCGCGATCGGTCGCACGGGGCTGATCCCCGGGACCACGCGCCAGTTCCGGATGCGCCTCGATTTCAAGGCCTGGGTCGAGCGCATGAACACGCCAAGGCTCCAGGTCGACGCGATCCGTGCGCTTCAGGCGAGTGTCTCGCCTGTTGCCACGCGTCACTTCGATACGGAGCCTGACGGGAGCTATTCGATCGATGTCGGCGTGTTCGAGGCCACGAAGCCAGTTGCGTGATTGAGCACAAGGGGTCGGCGCTTCAGTGCGCCGATCCTTGACCACGTGTCTTGAGCAGCTTCTTCGATGCCACGCGCCGCCAGGCGCGATCCAGCCTGTGGGCCAGTTCCTGTGGCGCGATGCAGTGCACATGCACGAGGAAACAGGGCCAGCCCTTGTAGTGGTCGGTCTCGAAGTAGATATCCGGCGCCGCCGCCATCAGCATCTCCTTCTCCTCGGGATCGACCATGATCACGACGGTATCGGCGTCCTTGACCCGGGACATCAGCTTCTTGCCGACGCGCAACGCTGGCGTCCCGTAGGAGATGCCTTCCTCGATACCGGGAAGTCCTTCGGCTGCCTTGCGCAGCCTGTCGAAAGCCGGCGAAAGATCGCCGAAAGGATCTGCTTGCCCCGAAGGGTCAGGCTGCGAAACGCTCGGCTTCCGAGGCATAATAATTGATATAGCGCGTGCTGAGCGCGGAGACCGGCAGCACAATGAAGACGTCGGTGGTGCAGAAGTCGTGGTCGATGACGCAGCCATCGCCAATCTTGGCGCCGAGCCGCAGATAGCCCTTGATCAGGGGCGGCATGGCGGCGATCGCCGCGCGGGCGTTGACCGCTTCCGGCGGCAGCAGATCCATGGCCTGGTAACGCTCGGCCACAGCGCGCACATGCCAGGCGCCGTCGGCGCGGCAATGATGGGCCAGATAAGAGAGTGCCTCGGCGTGGTCCGACGGTGACGTGCCGTGGAAGGAGGCGCAGCCGGTCATCACCCCGATCGTATAGTGGTTGATATAGGCCCAGATGCCCTGCCAAAGCACCTCGATCGTGCGTTTCGAGCGGTAGGCCGGCAATACGCAGGAGCGGCCTAGCTCGAGAAAATTCAGGTTGGGATGGCGGGCGACCAGCTTAGCCAGCTCGAATTCGTCATTGGAGTAGAAGCCGCCGGCGGCTGCCGCTTTTTCCTGGCGAAGCAGCCGATAAGTGCCGACGATTCGCCTGTGCTCGGGGCCGGGAAGCGCCGTGTCGAAAACCAGGAGATGGTCGCAGATAGCATCGAAACGATCGGCATCGCGCTGGTCGAGCGCATGAGCGACGTCGCGCTTGGCGCCGAGTTCATCGTAGAAGACACGATAGCGCACTTCCTGGGCTGCGGCGATCTCGGACAAATCACGCGCGAGTCGCACTTCGAGAGACCCGATTCGACCCAGGGTCGCTCCGGTGTCTATTCCATCGAACCTGCGGCCGAACAGTGCCGTGTCCGTGGCGCTCGTATGACTGTCGCGCTCGGGCATCGCAGTCTGCACGGGTTATTCTCCTTCGAGCCATCCCTTATGGCGCGGGATAAGCAGGCTGTGCAACACGCTTGTGACACTAACGTGAACAGCCGAGGCGGGCAATAGTTCCAGGTTCATTCCAAGGTCGCGAAATCATGGTCCCGTAGTCGGCTCATGGGGCACTTTAGGCATGTCCAGCCGGCTGTCGAAGGGCCATCCGCCTGATGCCCTTGTCACGACCCAGAATTGCGTGGACATGACGCAGGGAGATAATTCGTCAGGCCGAAGCCTGTCCTTCGACCGCGCGAATCAGCGCGGCCGGATCAAGCGGCTTGACCACGAAACCGCTCGCACCATGCGCAAGCACGTTGTGGCGGGTCTTTTCCTGGCTGTCAGCAGAGAGCACCATGATGGGGACGGGCATGCTTCCCCTTTCCTCCTCGTCGCGTCGGATCAAGGCGATCGCGTCGAGCCCATCCATGACGGGCATGTGCAGGTCCATCAGCACGATGTCGTAGCGGTGCTTGCGTGCCGGCCCCGTCAACGCGTCGACAGCGGCCCTGCCGTTGCCGACGACGTCAACCTGATGCCCCGCCTTGGCGAGGGCCGCCTTCGCCAGCATCGCGTTGATGTCGTTGTCTTCGGCAAGCAGAATGGACAGCGGCCGCTCCTTGCCGGGGCCCGGTCGCTTTGCCGGCTTTTCCCCCGCGAAAACATGGTCCGGCGTCGCTGCGAAGGGCCGCTCCTTGAGCAGCAGGCGCATCAGCGTCTCACCACGCACGGGACGGGCGAGGAAGGTGGAATAGCCGGCGGCACGAAAGTCGGCCAGCATGCCACGGTCGGTCGGCGTGATCATGGTGATCGCTTCAGCGGTGGGGAAGCCGGACTGCCTGAGGCGTTTCAGCGTGCTGCCGTCGCTGCGTTCCAGCCCGGCATCGACCAGGATGGTGTTGCAGCCTTCGGCCATCGCCGCGGCCTCGGTGAAGCTGCCGGCGATGCCGACCGTGCCGCCATGGGCGCGGATGGTGCGGGCGATCGCCTCGGCCTCGATCGTACTCCTGGCGAGGATCACGACACGCCGGTCGCCGAGCACGGGCCCGCGCAACAGCGCCGCATCCTTCGCTTCTGCAGCGGGAATGTCGACCGTGAAGGTAGAGCCGCGACCGAGTTCGCTCGACAGCGCGATCGTGCCTCCCATCGACGCCACGATGCGCCGGGAGATGGCAAGACCGAGCCCAGCACCGCCATGACGACGCGTGGAGGTGCCGTCGGCCTGCTCGAACTCCTCGAAGACGCGATCGAGATCGGCTTCGGCCAAGCCCGGGCCGGTGTCGGCGACGATGAAGCGGATACGGTCCTCGACGACCTCCACGGCAACCATCACGCCACCGGCATCGGTGAACTTGACGGCATTGCCGATCAGGTTGAGGAGAACTTGCCGCAGCCGTCCGGGATCGGCCAGGATCGTGCCGGGAACATCGGGAGCGACATGGCAGCCGATGCCTATGCCCTTTCCGTGGGCGCGCGAGGCGAGCAACTCGACCACGTTCTCGGCCAGTTCGCGCGGCGACATGGGCTGCGGCTCCAGCTCGAAACGCCCGGCTTCGATCTTGGAATAGTCCAGCAGGTCCTCGATGAGCGCCAGGAGAGCGCCCGCCGACGTTGAGACGGCGCCGACATAGGTCCGCTGCTCCGGTGTGAGCCTGGTATCGGCGAGCAGCTTGGCCATGCCCATGATGCCGTTCATCGGCGTTCGGATCTCATGGCTGACGGTTGCCAGGAAGCGCGACTTGGCCTGGCTGGCGAACTCTGCGCGCTCGCGCGCGTTGATGAGCGCCGCCTCGGCGCGTTTCCGGTCGGTGATGTCGCGGGCGATCGCCCGGTGCGAGACGCTGTCGTCGACCTCATCGCGCACCGACAGCTCGATCCAGGAGAACCAACGGACATCTCCGCCTGCACGGATGGCGACGTCGGTCGAACTCAGGCACTCGCCGCCCGCGAAGGCGGCATCGGGCACGACGCCGACATCGATTCCGAGATCGGTGAGGGTCGATCCCGACAATTGTTGCAAGGAGCGCCCGACGAGACCGGCGAAGACCTGGTTTGCGTAGACGATGCGGCCGTCGCGGTCGCGATGCACGACGAGGTCGCCGAGGGCGTCGATGAGACCCCGGAAGCGCTCCTCGCTTTCCTGCAACTCCCAAAGGCGGTCGGCGAGCTTCTCCAGCTCGGCCCGACCGGCGGCCGAACTCTCGTCGGCAATCGTCGTCAACCGTTGGGACCGCACGAAGGTCCAGCCGAGCAGGGCCAGTCCGCAAGTCCCGAGAACCAGAAGCGCCAATGTCATGAATATGGGCACATCTGCAATGTATGCAGCGGCGGCGAGCGGCAGGACGCAGAGCCACAACGCCGCCTGGAGCGTCGGTGAAAACTGGTCCGGCGGTTCCGGGGCGACGACCGACCTGTTGGGCACAGCAGGTTTCCCACCGACCGGCGCATCGTGCGCGTCAGCCTGAATCCCGCGTTCGTCCCGCACACTCTCGGCCATCATGAACGGCAGTATAGCCGACGGCGATTAGGGAAGCTTTGGGTCGGTCGTTACAATTTTACCTGTCCGTGCGCGACGTCGAGGGGTCGGTCCCTAGCGCCTCATCCTTGCGCGGCCTTGTCGCGCCGCCAGTTCAGCAGCTCCTCCAGGATCACCAGGCAGGCGCCGATGGTGATGAAGGTGTCGGCGAGGTTGAAGACGGCAAATGACCAGACCGGCGTGTGGAAAAGAATGTAGTCGATGACGTGGCCGTAGACCGTCCGGTCGATGAGATTGCCGAGCGCGCCGCCGATGATCAGGGCGAAACCCAGCCTGGCCAGGACCTGCTTGCCGTCGGTGCGAAAAGCGAGGAACAACACGAAGGCGATGACGGCCAGCGACAGCAGGATCAGCCCGGTGTCGCCGAAGGACGAGAACATCGAGAAGGCGATGCCGGTGTTGTAGGTTCGATAGAGCGCCAGGAAGGGAAGCAGCTCGACGGCTTCGTGCAGCACGAGCCGCGTCTCGACGAGATATTTTATCCATTGGTCCAGCGCGACCGCCAAAACGAGGATGACGGCGTAGAGCGAAAGCGACTTCAGCTTCAAGCGGCACTCTCCGGACCGAGTTGCAGGGCCTTGCGCCTGACCTCGAACAGCATCACGCCGGTGGCGACGGCGAGGTTGAGCGAATCGGCGCGGCCGGCCTGCGGGATGCGCACCAGCCGGTCGCAGGCCTCGGCCAGCGTATCGGGCAGGCCTTGCTGCTCATTGCCCATCAGAAGAAGCACCGGCCGGCCGGAATAGTCGACCGATCGATAGTCCACGGCTCCCTTGAGATGGGTGCCGGCGACGAGGCCGGCAAAACCCTTGCGCCACTGCAGGAACGCCTCGGCATTCGCTCGGGCGACCGGGACGGCGAAGACCGAGCCCATGGTGGCCCGCACGGTCTCGATCGAGAACGGGTCCGTGGTCTCGCCGACCAGGATGACCCCCTTGGCCCCGACCGCGTCGGCAGTGCGGATGACGGTGCCGAGATTGCCGGGATCGCGGACCCGGTCCAGCGCCACCCAGACATCCTGGCCAGAGGGCCTGACGTCCTTCAGCGGCACGTAACGCTGCGAAAAGACCCCAACCACCATTTGCGGATTGTCGCGACGGGTGATCGCCGAAAGCACCTTCTCACTGACTTCCAGCACCAAACCGCCGGCCGCGACGGTGCGCGCCGCCACCTTCTCCACGGCGGCATTGCCACGGCCCGACTTGGCGAAGACCAGGGTGCGGATCGTCCAGCCGAGGTCGAGCGCGTCGATGACGAGCTTCAAACCTTCTGCAAGGAACGCGTTCTGCTGATCGCGGAATTTCTTCAGCGCCAGCGCCTTGATGTCCTTGACCAGGGGATTGGAGAGGCTCGTGACCTCTTTCACCTGGCCGACGGCACGGTGTGCTTCGCTCATTGCGCCACCCATCGCGAGAAAAGCGAGGTCGACAGCGCACGGCCGGCCGACTTCTCGCGGATCACCAGTTCGCCCGATTCGACCGTACCGCCCATTCCGGCGAAGGTATCGCGCATCAAGGCATGAATGGCGAAGAAGGAAGCGCGGATCGAATAGGCCGTGAGAACGACGGCCAGCGGCTTCGGCGACAGGATCGAGCGGCAGATGTCGGCCAGCGCCGGCAGGTGCTCGAACAGCTGCCAGACCTCACCCTTCGGTCCGCGCCCATAGGCCGGCGGGTCGAAAAGGATGATGTCGTAGCTGTTGCCGCGGCGTTCTTCCCGCTCCGCGAATTTCATGGCGTCGTCGACGATCCAGCGGATCGGCTTGTCGCTCAGCCGCGCGACCTCCTGGTTCTCCCGGGCCCAGCCGATCGCCTTCTTCGAGGCGTCGACATGGGTGACCTCGGCGCCGGCCCTGGCTGCCACCAGTGAAGCGAGGCCGGTATAACCGAACAGATTGAGCACTTTCACCGGACGCCGCGCTCCGGCGATCAGCCCCGCCATGTGATCCCAATGCGAGGTCTGCTCGGGGAAGACGCCGACATGGCGAAAAGATGTGAAGCGACCGAGATAGTCGATCCCGTCATGGCGCATCGGCCAGGTCTCGCCCAGCGGCACGCCGGGAAAACGCCAGCGGCCGATGCCTTCTTCGTCGGTGTCGCCGGTAAAAACGGCATCGACACGCTCCCAGTCGCGCGCCGGCAGGGCGCGCTGCCAGATCGCCTGGCCTTCGGGCCTCACGATGCGATAGGGGCCGTATTGTTCGAGCTTCTCGCCAGCGCCGCTGTCGAGCAGCGCATAATCCGCATTGGGCGCCACCTCGAGGATGAGCGGCAATTTCTCGGCCGGCAAAGCTCCCTCGCGCCGGCGAAGGACGCGGGACGGCGCCGGCGACGATGCGGCCCGATCAGCACGCTGTTCGCGTTGCGCTTCGGCTGCCTGATGCGGGCGCTCGGGGCCCGCCTGACGCTCGCGCGCGCGCTCGCCGGGCTTCACGCCCGCCCGCGGGCGGTGGCGCTTGTCACGCGACGATTTCAACTCGGGAGCCTCCGGAAAGCATCGGCCGCTTTTGGCATAGCACCATGCGCCGCGCAACCAATGGAAGTTCACAGCCGCCTCAACACGAATTGACGGCCCGGGTTCGGCCGTTCGAGCCGTACCACGAACCTACCTTCCTGGCGCTGTCGCGAAGGGCTAGAACGGTGGCCATGTCCCGCTCCGAACGGCTGCTCGATCTCATCCAGGTGCTGCGTCGCCACCGGCGGCCGGTTAGCGGCCGGACGCTCGCCGAAGAACTCGGCGTCAGCATCCGTACGCTCTATCGCGACATAGCCACGCTGCAGGGCCAGGGCGCGCCCATCGAAGGCGAGGCCGGTCTCGGCTATGTGCTTCGCCCCGGCTTCATGCTGCCGCCCCTGATGTTTTCGGACGAGGAGATCGAAGCGATCGTGCTCGGTTCCCGCTGGGTCGCCAAGCAACCCGACAGCCGGCTTTCCAGGGCGGCAGCTGACGCGATCGCCAAGATCGCCGCCGTGCTTCCCGATGACCTGCGCGACGCGCTCGACACCAGTACGCTCCTGGTCGGTCCGTCCTCGGCGACAGCCGAAAGCGTCGATCTCGCGACATTGCGCAAGTCGATCCGCGACGAACGCAAGCTGACGATGAGCTACGAGGGCATTAATGGCGACCGCTCCCGGCGTACGGTCTGGCCATTCGCCCTGGGCTTCTTCGACAAGGTCCGCGTGCTGGTCGCCTGGTGCGAGCTGCGTCAGGGATTCCGCCATTTCCGGACCGACCGGATCGCATCGCTGGCCACTACTGACGAGCGTTATCCACGCCGAAGGCAGGTGCTGCTGAAGGAGTGGCGCGCGACCCCCGGCGGCCAACGGCCACGCTGAAGGATGTCCGCTCTTACGCAATTCCAGACGCAAAACCGCGGTGCGCTTTGCTGGAATTGCTATTTCAGGCGACGCTACTGCCGGAAACTGACAGCATTCAGATCCATGCTCACCCTATCCAAATTGGGAGAGCAGCCATGCCCGACTTCATCATCCTCTATGTCGACAAGCCCCAGGAGAGTGGCCTGTTCTACGGGGCACTCCTCGGCCGGGAGCCGGTCGAATCGTCCCCACCTTCGTGCTGTTCGTGCTCGACAACGGATTGAAGCTCGGTCTGTGGTCGCGCCACACGGTCGCACCGGCGGCGACCGCCGTGGGCGGCGCCACGGAAATCGTCTTTCCCGTGCGAACCGAGAGCGACGTCGATACCACCCACGCCGACTGGGCAGGTCGCGGGCTGGAGATCCTGCAGACCCCCACCGACATGGATTTCGGGCGAACCTTCGTCGCGCTCGACCCTGACAAGCACCGGTTGCGGGTCTACTGGCCACATGAAGCCGAGGCAGACCGGTCATGAAGGCCGCCTGGCTGGCCGTCGCCTCCGCGGAGCATGTCGAACACGGACGCGACGGCGGTTTCATGCAGGTCTGCCACGGCAGGGCGACACCGTTGCGCCGCATCGGCCCGGGCGACGGCATCGTCTATTATTCGCCTTCGATCAGCTTCCGCGGCAAGGATGCGCTGCGCTCCTTCACCGCGATCGGCACAGTGTGTACCGGAACGCCTTATCAGGTGGAGATGTGCGGGGGGTTCCGCCCATTCCGGCGCAACGTGGCCTGGGCCGAGGCAAAGCAGGCCCTGATCCGACCGCTGCTCGACCGGCTCGAGCTGACCGCCGGCAAGTCGGGCTGGGGGTATCAGCTCCGCTTCGGCTTGCTGCAGCTCGAACTCGATGATTTCAGGCTGATCGCCGAGGCAATGGGTGCGGAAGCAGCTTTTCCTCACCGCACCGCATCGCGCCCGGCAGACGCTATCGAGAAAGCGACCGACACGAAGCCGCCGAGCTTCAAGGCCGCGACCGCCATGTGACCCGTCTCCCAACGCAGCCGGATCTCGTCGAAATCCGCCGGTATGGGGCCGGGTTGCCATGTCGCCAGCACGTCGTTGGCCGGCCGCACCCAAGCGAACCAGGTCACGAGCGCTGCGCCATAAAGCACGGCCGCGGCGAGCGCAAAGATGGACGCAGGTCTATCGTCCCGGATGGCAAAAGCGAGGCCAGCGGGGCACAGTATCGCCGCTATGTCCAATACTGCGCCGACGGGCGCGAACAAACGGAACTGGCCATTGAAGACCGTCGCTTCGCGCCACAGTTCCGGCGTCCAGACCTGGAGCCGTGGCGGCGCCTCCAGGACATGCGCGAAGGAAGGACCGAGACTGAGGGCCGCCACAGTCGCGGTAAGGACGGCAAAGGCGACGATTGTTCCACTCATCTTCATAAGCAAGAATAACGGTCTCCTGTCGGGTTTTGTTGTGCAAGCCGGCCGCGGCCCTTCGCCTTCGGCGCCAAGGCCTCACCGCCAGCCTGATATCGGCTTTGTGAAGGCGTCCGTGAAGCGCACGGCGCCGTCGTCGGCGGCTTCGGCCATCACCACCTCGAGACGGTCGGCGGTAACCCTGACCACCGCGAAGCCGCCCATATAGGCGGCCTTGGGCTTGAATAGATCTAATCCGCTCTGCCGATAGATCATCGTCTGCTCATGCTGATGACCGTGGAACAGGCCGACGACATTGTAACCATCGAGAACGGCAAGCAGCGCCTGCCGCTCCTGTTCGCTCCACCAATGATCGGGGCCGTCGCCGTGATCGTCGAAGGTCTTGGCGGCGGGATCCCATTTCTCGGTGGAGAATCCGTCCCAGCCATAGTGCTGGAACAGGATGACCGGGCGTCCGTCGGCCGCGTTGGCGGCGAGGTCGGCCTTCAACCAATCGAGCCCGCTCACCGCGCCTTTGCGCATATCGCCGCCGAAACGATGAAGCTGGACCAGATGCAGCCCGCCCCAATCCCAAGAATAGCTGTCGGATGCGGTGTCATAGTTACCTGCCGGCACGGGCGGCTTGAAGAAGACCCCCGGCCGATGATTGACCTCGACATAGTCGCGCAGTTCCCGCCGGTACCAGTCGCCATGCGGCGGCGGCCCGTCCTGGTCGAGATCGTGATTGCCAAGGCCGAGATAGACGGGGAAGTGGATACGATCCGGTCCTATACCCTGCTGGTAGCGCTGGCTGAACTGCAGAAGCTGGGTGCCCTCGCTGGGCAACGTAATCTGGCCGCCACCGTCGTCGGTAAGGTCACCGCCCGCGACGACGCCGAGCGGAGTGCCGATCGGCCGGCCGGACCGGCCGAAGCCGGTCGCCACGCCGTCGATCTCCGCGGGCCAGACGGCGTTTTCGATGGCGTTGATCGCCGCAATGTGGCGCCGCAGGCTGGCGTCCGTCTTGCCCTCGGCAGCGCAGTTCGGGCTCAGCCCGGTCTCCATGCGGCAGGCGTGGATGTCGTTGGTGAAGATGAAGGTTGCTTCGAGATCGTCGGCGACCGCGGCGCGCGGCATCGCGAGTGCCAGGACAACAGCGGCTAAGAGCGTCCAGCGCATCGGCGCGACCTCCCACGCAGGATGACGATCGACCGATTATGTCCGCGAGGCCGCGTAGACCGCAATGCCCGCGGCGAGATCCTCGAGCGCCGCCCCGACGGACTTGAACAGCGTAATCTCCTCGCTCGAGGTCCGACCCGTCTTCTCGCCACGCGATAGCTCGAACAGGTCAGCCACGACGCCGTCGGCCGCAAGCACCCCCGATGCGAGGGGCTGGACGATGTCGCCCGCTTCCTTGCCGGCGCCCGCGCGCGTATCGACGAACACCCGCGCCCTGCGGATCGTATCGTCGTCAGCCTCGCGCATCTCGGGCGTGAAGCCGCCGACCAGGTCGACATGGGTGCCCGCCTTCAACCGGACGCCCTTCACCAGAGGCTCACTCGATATGGTGGCGCAGGAGACGATATCGGCCCAGCCCAACGCATTGTCGAGATCGGCAACGGCCGCGGCGTCGAAGCCATCGCGGCGAAGTGACTCGGCCGCCCTCTCGCCATTGGCTGCCGTGCGGTTCCAGATGCGGATCTCGCTGATCGGGCGCACCGCGGCATGTGCCTTGACGAGGAACGGGCAGAGCGCGCCGGCGCCGATCACGAGCAGTCGGGAAGCATCCTCGCGTGCGAGATAGGTCGCAGCCAGAGCCGACGCGCAGGCGGTGCGCCACAATGTCAGCCTCTGGCCGTCGATCAGCGCCTGCGGCTCGCCGGTCTTGCCGTCGAGCAGCAGATAGACACCCATCACCGCCGGCTTCCCCACGGCATTGTTGTCGGGGGACACGGTCACGACCTTCACGCCGACGTGGCCACTGGCCGAAGTGCCGGCCGTGCCGAAATCGTTCCAGGCCGGCATCAGCAGCAAGGTGGACGCAGCGCCGTCGGGCCGCTCGATGGTGTGGTGATGGCGCACCGGCTGGACGGCGCCATCACGGAACATCGCCCGCAGCGCTTGGACGAGGCCGGGAAAATTCAACGCGCGGTCGACGCCGTCGGCCGAAATCATGAGCATCGATGTTTCTCCCCCACCGCCCGTCCTTCCGCTCAGGCGGCGGGTCTCGACACGGCTGTCGATTGCTGCGTCACGGGCGCGGCCGCACGCAGGTTCTGGAGTTCCTGGTCGCGCCGGCGCGCCAGCTTACGGTAGCGCCCCTGCCGCCACCACGTGGCACAGCTTCCAACCACCAGCCCCACCAGGACTGCGGCGAAAAGCAGTACGAACAAAGGCAGGTGCATCGTCAGCCCCGGATTGCCTGGGTTGAACGGATCAAGCGTGAAGGCGACCGCGCCGCGATTGGCCACGGCCAGCGCGATCAGGATGATGGCCAGCGGCACGAAGACGACGATGAGGATGAAGCGATTGAGCATATCATGGTCCAGTCCGA
>VFQN01005468.1_pt1 | contig 15524 bp, 18 predicted proteins | sample 3512371 | NCBI WGS metagenome assembly VFQN01 (sample SAMN10412370, study PRJNA504923) | tailings metagenome | isolation source: Replicate 2 from Balatoc abandoned mine | place: Philippines: Itogon, Benguet | collected 2017-08-28
TTTTCATCTTCAATGATCAGAATTCTCATGAATTTATCAGTGGTATTCTTACTTCAAAAAAATCAGTTCCTTCGTTTATTTCAATGCCCTTACCTGCAATAAGTTCGTAGCGGATGTTAAGATTAGCCAACCCTGTTTGGGTAAGGTCAGCGGTTTTGACTGGCATTTTGTTGTTCCAAATCGTAATTGAGTTATCATGGCAAGAAATCTTGATAATCAATGGCTTTTGCACTGTAAAATAATTATGCTTGAAGGCATTTTCAACCAGCGTTTGCAGCGCGAAAATGGGAACGTTATGCTTCAACACTTCATCAGAAAGGGCTACCACATACATAAAGCTGTTTTCAAACCGCACTTTTTGGAGTGCTACAAAATCGTTTACAAAACGTAATTCGTCAGCCAGTGTAACGACTTCATTTTGGCGTGACTGCACCGAATATCGCAAAAAATCGGCCAGTTTAACGGTATATTCTTCAGCTTGGGGAGTGTTTTCCCCAATCAACGATTTGAGGACACTAAGGGCATTGAACAAAAAATGCGGATGCAACTGCTGCACCAATAGTTTTTTCTGCGCTTCGCTGTGTAGGAGTTCGATTTCTTTGGCTTTGAGTTCAGCCTGGTTGCGGCGATAAGAGGCTTCTGTGGCTTGACAAATAATAATAATAATGACATTAATTGCCGAAGAAGTAAGAATAGCATATAGAAATTTATTGTCCAGAAAACTAACCGCCACCTTTGGTACAAAAATATCTTTCTCCGTGAAAAAAAAATATTGTATTCCACCTATAATTCCTTGCATCAAAATAATACCGGCATAACTAAACGAGACCTTCCTCCATATAGATAAATGAGAAAAGTTTAGCGTCAAATAAATATTTATAAGCCAGGTAACAAATACATTGATATTTATACCCAAAAAGGGAAGAAGCAGTACTTTAAACGGAAGCACGCCAAAAATCAACGGGTGACTCACTGCATAGATTGCGAAAATGGGAGTGGAAATAAAAGCGTAAAGAAGCAGTCTTTGTTTCATGTTGGTTAGTGAACAGATTTCCTGTAACAAATCTATACAAACTAACACAACACTTCATGATTTAGAAGCTGAAATGGACAAAGTGACCAGTCAAACGGACCATTATTGTCCTGACAGGCATCATTCCGTTTCGGGATATTTAACCCCAAAGACGTTTATTACAAAAAGACCTATTTCCGCTGTAAGCAGGCAGCAGCTTATCGGGACTTCTTTTCTCCCCTGTATTTCAGCAAAAACGCCTCGGCATAGCGCCCCCCGACGAGGATTTCCAACCTGCCCAGCACTATTCTGGTCTTTTGAAAGGAAATTATCCAGCTGAGCGGTACTTTGTAGGATTGATGCCACCAGCAAAACCAGTTCGGGTCGAGTTTTGCTTCAATGGCCTTTACATTCATCCGGGTCATGATGGGTTTGGCGGGCTGACCGATCAGGTATATTTTCACATAATCTTTCAGTCTTTCGATGTACAATACTTCGTGGTGATAAATTTTGATTTCACGGAATTCTTAGTGTACAAAAAAATAGGCATCCGCAGGCACTTAGAGCCGGGTTCGGTGTTTTTGCGGGTTAGGTCTAAATTTGTAATACGAAGTCCGAGCCGCCGAATGGCCCACCGCCGTTGAAATTGGAAGAAGTGGAAGGATCCATATCGTCGGTACCGTTTTAAAAACTCAGCGAATCCACCTCTTTTTTAGTAGGGCGGTACGCCAGTTTTGAGTTGAGATTTTAAAAAAACGAATGAAATTTTTTATGATTTTTACAAATTCCAATCGGCAGGAACCTAAAAATTCAGGTTACAACTCAATATATCCCCGTTTTTAGTATTTTGAATGTATATTAGTTCAAAAAAAACCAGTATGCAACAGTCGCTCTTTCCACATCTACAACACTTAATTGGCCTGACCAACGAGGAGTTTGATATTTTTTTGGGTTGCCTGCAATCGCAAAAACTGAAACGAAGAGAAGTCCTGATTGCCGAAGGGGACATTTGCAGATACGCATACTTTGTCAAAAAAGGGTGTTTGCGGTATTTCCATAATGTGGACGGTGAGGAAATCACCGGTCAGTTCTTCTTTGAAAACGGGTGGTACACCGACTACGAAAGTTTTTTGCTGCAAAAACCTTCCAAACAAAACATTGATGCCTTAGAACCCACCGAACTGATATTGCTTCCCAAAAGTGAATTGCTTAAATTATATATCACCATTCCAAAGTTTGAGAAATTTGGCCGAATCATGGCCGAGAACGCATTTCTGGGCTTACGAAACAGAACCGAGTTGCTAACCCAGCAAAGTGCCGAAGAAAGATATTTGAGGCTGATGAAAGAAAGGCCAAAAGTGATTGAACGGGTGCCTCAACACTACATCGCATCTTATTTGGGCATAAAACCGCCCTCATTAAGCCGAATTCGTAAAAGAATTATGAATAACCCTTGATTTCTTAACCCAGGTTAACGTTTAGCCAAATCCAGCACCTGACCTTTGTAACGTAAATTATAAATCATCATAATTCGTTACAAAATGAAAATAATCCTTTTGACTGTCACAATCGCATTGGCAGGAGTCTGCACCGCCAATGCACAAACCTCCTTAGATGGCAGCATCGGAACATCCAATCAGGATAAGGTTTCTCTAAATCTGGCATTGAGGAAGCAATTCTCCGAAAAATTCAGAGCGGGTATCGAACTTCAAACGAGTTCGGTCAGGTACCGTTTTATTGGCGCCAAAGTAATTGACGAGGGACTGAGTACTACGCTAAGTTTTCCGTTTTCCATCAGATTTTATGAATATCAGAAATTACGACTTGATTTTTACTCAAGAGTTGGGGTTCGCTTTCAAGGGATTGATAAAAATCTGGCAACTGAAAAAGTGCTGAAAGATAATACTTCGGTGGGACTCCATTTAGAGCCAGGATTACAGGTCAGTTTAGCATTATCTGAAAAGATCAACCTTCAATCGGGGGTAACCCTTCCTAACTTATTTGAATTGAAACCTCAGTTTATTTTTGAGAATAATGTCACCAACATTTTTGCAAATGTAGGTTACCAATTATCGCAAAAATCCATTTTAATGCTCAAAGTCAATGCAGGCCATGCAGCGGGTGCTTCGGGCGACTCTCAGAAATTTAATTGGTCATTACAAGCGGGACTTCGCTTCGCACTGAACAAAAACCAGAAGAGTTTATCTCCCCAATTAGATCCGACATTTTAACAAAAATTCAACATTTAAATCTTTGATAATCATGAAAAAAATATTCATTACTCTGGTTTTACGATTCACGGTTTTTATTGCAATTGCTCATGATGCAGTGTCTTCAAACCCAAATAAAAGAAAGATAGGTTGGTTTGTAAGCCCAGAATACAGCACCATGTTCTTAACGGGTCATAACGGTCTGGCAGTTGGTTTTTTAATGGGGATAAAGTTATTTAAAGACCATTTAAAAGTGGGTTATTTCAACTACGGCAGAAGCGGCCCGATCAACCGTTATACAGTCAATACTAAATTACCGACAGGGGTGACGTATAAAGGTAAGAGTTCAATAGATTTAAGAGCCGACCACGGTGCTTTCGGGTTAATGATTGCGCCATCGTTCACATTACCGAAATCAAACATTGAAATTGACTTTCCAGTAAATATCGGCTCCATCGGTGCTGGATTTTATCTGGCAGGCAACGACCGAAAAACCCCCGATGGACGAAGAGTGAGTGAATGGGAAAACGAGCTTTTTGAAGGCAAAGATGCCGCTTTTGCTGGAATGACGGAGTTTGGTATCAGGGTTTTGTTTCCTACTCGGATAAATGGTTTACAATTGGGCATTGGCGTCCATTATTTAACGGTTCAAGACTGGACTACGTATGCAAACCCCTCAGGCGATTTTTACAACAACAAATTAAGAGCATCGGTATTTGTAAACTTTTGCTCAAAAAAACGATAAATAACAGTTCTCCCAGTATATACTCAGCTCCCTTAAAAAAATGAAATCATTCATCACAATTCTTACCTTAACTCTTACCTGTCTCAGTTCGCAGTTGACAATCGCACAGGAATCCAACGAACCCAAGAAAAAACTGCCCGTTTACGGCGCTGTCAATGTTGGCTACGGCAATACTTTTTTGAGAGGAGTGCTTGGCGAAAAGGAAACCCTTAACGACAATCGTGGATATGGTCGAAATGACGGGTTTTCTTTCTCTACCTTTTACTATTACGCCCCCAAATCATTTTCGGGCTTGGGAATCGGAACAGGTATCAAAGGCTTCGTGGCGCGTCCCAATCAGGGAGGAGACAACGAAACCTATTCGTATAATTACTACAGTGTCGGCATCGGAATCAAGGATTTTTTCGTCACCAAAAAATTCAATGAAGGTTTTTCCTTCAAAGCTAATGTTGGTTATGGCCCAGGCACCGAACGCATGAAATACGGTAAAACCAACACTTATGTGTTTCAAAACGCCAATGGATTTTCCTACTCAGGCGGATTAGGCTACGCCATCCCCTTTAAAAACAGTACATCGGCTCTCAACATCGACCTTGATTACGAATATTCAAGCAAAAACGCTTACGTAACGGGCAATACCGACCCTTTAAAATACATCAACCACCATGTCAGTTTGAATTTAGGCATCATTTTTTAAACAATCTAATTTCTAAATACAATGAAAACTAATCTCTTCGTTGTGTCAGCATTGTTGCTGACCGTTCAGTACAGCATTGCCCAATCTCAAAAATTACGTATTTACAGTGAAATAGGCCTGGGGGCAGGTCAGGCAATTATTAACACTAAAACCAAAGCCGCCTTAAAAAACGCATTGGGCGGAGGTTTTGAACCGGGCATTGGTAACAATTTGATGATGGCATTTTATGTTTCGCCCGAAAGTTGGAAAGGTTTGGGAATTGGCTCTAAAATTCATGGCACATTTGGGTCTCCTTCCAATGGCGACAATGGCAGCAAATACGTGTTTAATTACTATAATTTGGCCATTGCTTCTAAGTATTTTCTTCTGAGCCGAACCTTCAATAAAGGTTTGTTTGTATCAGGAAGTTTTGGATTTGGTCAATTTACCTCCAAAAGACTCAACGAAACCGCTAATGAGTACCAACATCAATATGCTATCGGTACTTCCTTAACGGGTGGAATCGGCTATACTATTCCTTTCAAAAAGACCGCACTGAGCCTTGAATTGCAGTACGAAAATGCCAACAGAAACGGAACGGTTAACGGCGTGAAAGAAAGCGTAAAATTTCAAACCGGGCAATTTGGCGGCAACGTAATTTTATCCTTTTGAAATCACAAAAATGCAGATAATCCACGGAGCCAATGTCATCATTGCCATAGAACTTGAAGACTTGTATTCGGGGGCAATCTTCAAACGACGGACATTTTACTGTGCAGGTTTATTAATTGATTTTGATGGTACCCTTAGTTCAAATTTTTCTGGGCTTTGATAATTCAAAGCCAAATGTCTGCGAATACGATTGTAATACACTTCAATGTGGCGCTCCGATGGCACATCCTATCGCTAAGTTATCCTCATTTGTTGGGACAGAAGATGCCGCCTGATTGCTGTCGTTTTGAGCGGCCGCTGCTGCGAAGTATTCCAAGTTATAATTTTCTCGGATTATTTATGTTATACAAATTTAAAGGCCGTTCTATTTATAAAATTGCTAATTTTCAATGGTTTATAAATAAAACTTAAAAAACCTATTTTGCATAATTTCTAACATTATTATTTAATTATAACAGACTGTTATTAAACAAGATTTATCAAAATAAGCAGCTAAAACACAATTAAATCGTTCCATAAGTGTTTTGATTGTTCAACTAATTTTTGATAAAACCTGAATTTTTCATTTTAATAAGCAGTATAATTAAATTTGGATAATATGCCCTTTTGGTCACCACACTTTTAATGATGCCTTCAACATAGTTGTTAAATACACCTTAGCCAACTCCTGCCGCCATTGCAGCCCCCCATATGCCCGTTTCGGCATTGGACGGGATTTCAATCTCAGTGTTTAATATATCGGCAAACAGCTGCGCCAGTACAGGGTTGCGGGAGCCACTACAAGTCAGGCGAATTGACTTGATTTCAACACCCGCTTTTGTCTATTTTTCGCCCTGGCTTAAATGCCTAAACACAATTCCCTCATACACAGCATGCATCATATCAGCTTTGGTATGCCAGCCTGCTAAGCCGTAAAAACTGGCCCGAGGGTTAGGCTGCATATTGGAACAATGCAAAAAAGGATGAAACATTAACGAAGAAGGCTGTGTTGTTTCCGTTTTAGTTTTTTACGGATGAACAAAGGAGCAATGATTTCGAAAGTATCATCGTTTATTTCTACCATTCGTTCGATGATGACCCGCAGTTCCTTTGCCATATTTTATGTACAGCTTTTATCCTTCGTAACGTTTTTTCAGCATATTCATCATAAATACGTTGATTTCCCACTGGTTCCCCACCGGCTGCTGCGTATAAGGCAACACAGGCATATAAGTTGCGGGACCGAATTCCGTAGTCATGGTCAACGGCGTGTTATTTTTTTGATGGATTTCCACTATTTTATCCCACCATTTCAAATGGGTGTCAAGGGTATCTTTCCATTCGGGGGCTCTTGGGTCATTTACTTGAGGTCCTTCGGGATGGCCAATTCGGGTGTGAATGTGATCTGCCCGGGTAATGGCAAGTTCAACGGCTTCATGCTGGTCAGCCAGTAAAGATTCGTGGACATTGCACCAATGTGAAATATCCAGACAAATGCGCAGATCAGGAATTTTCTTAAAGTAATTCTGTGCGATATGCGCCGCAAAGAGACTCTTGCCGCGATGGGTTTCGTGGATGATTCTGACGCCCGTTTCCTTTGAAATGCTGGCTGCCAGATCAAATAAGTGCTTGTTTTGCTCAAAACTGAAATAGTCTTTTCCCGTTTGGCAATTTACAAATACGGGTTTGGCTGCAATCAGGTTTCGGAGGTATTTCTCGTAGTTTTCGGCGTGACTGTCATGATCCCTATCAAACGATTGAAAATATTGCCCGATGAATTCGAGGTTGTATTTTTTGAATGTACTCAGAATTTCCTGTTTTTCTTTTGCTTCAAATGGCAGGGCCATTTCCACTCCATCATAGCCTGCCTCTTTTACATTTTTACAGAACGTATCAAACGGTAACGTGTTGCCCCAGGCAGGGGCGTAAAACTTAATGTTCATGCTATTTTTATTGTTGAGTAAACATTCACTTTTTGATTGAAAAGGCAGAATTGCCACACTTGCTCCCAATGATTTAAGTAGGTTTCTGCGCTTCATCATTTATTCTGTTCTGTATGCCCAAAAGCGTTAAAAAATCAGGTGGTCAGTTGACCACCTGATTTTGATACACTTCATCTATTTCTTACCTATCAAAAATCAACATAGTAACTCGGTTCTTACAAGTACAGAAACGGGTATTCGCTCTTCATTTCCCGTCTTTTGCACCTTTTTTATACAAAGGTATCAATCTAAATAATACCAATCTTCGTCTAATTAAGCATTATTTGCCACTATTTGGGCAAAAATCAGCTAATCTGATGCCGACATACGCAATCGTAAACCTGCTGAAAAATCTATCTATTTTACCAAAAATTCGGCATCGTCGGTAATACTTACTACTTTCTCTTCAAGTAAATTGCCAGCAAAAGGCTCAATCGGAGTGTAGCTGCTCGTATGAACATCTTTGTAAGGTTTATTACTTGCCAAGTTGTAAGCTGTAATAATTGACCAACGAGGATTGTCCGATAAGTTAGCAGCCGAAGCGTGCAGGGTATTGCAATGAAAAAAAGCCGTATCACCTGCTGCCATCTCCAAATAGTCAAGCGGCATAATTTTAAGAGCTTCGTTTACTTTTTCCATGTCAGCCCCAACCTGTTCTCCCGCAAAACCGTGCTCAACCCGTCCCATTTTGTGTGACCCCCGAATCATCTGCAAACATCCGTTCTCTTTGGTAGCAGGGGTAAGGGCAGTCAAAACACTGAGCATATCGGGGAATAAAAAGCCGTTATTTTTGTACCAGTAGCCATAATCTTGGTGCCATTCCCATGCTCCGCCTGTTTTTGGTTCTTTCTGCATCAGTTTAGAATGATAATGCGCTGCTTTTCCGCCCAAAATTTGTTCAACACCATTCACAATACGCTCCGACCTGGCAAATTTGCTGTACAAACTGTCGTCGAGTGAATACCACAGGGCCAGTTTTGTTTTCAGGCCCGAGGCATCCGTTCGGTCATAGCTTTTTTTACTCATGATATTGTCATCAATGGCTATTTTATACAGCAAATCTACCTCCTCTAGGGTGAAGAAATTGCGTACCACCACGTATCCGTCACGGTTGTAGGCTTCGAGGTGTTCTTTGGTAAACTTCATGTTATGATTGGTTTTAAGATTTTACAGCGTCAATATCGGGAACTAATAAATGGATAATCAGCAGGGCAACCCCGTACATGGAAGCGGCAATAACAAAAAGGCTTTTATAACTTCCCGTAGCTTCGAGCAAATGTCCAGTGGCGGAGGCCATCAGCATCCCGCCGACGGCACCCGCCATACCGATAAATCCAACGACGGTTCCCACGTCTTTTTTTGGAAAAAAATCGGTTGCCAAGGTGTACATATTGGCCGACCATCCCGTGTGGGCAGCCATACCCAAGCCAAGCAGTAAAACGGCAGGCCACAAAACGGCCATACCCGATACCCAATAGATGGGCACAACGAGTATTGCACAAATGAGTAGCGTGGTTTTTCGGGCGGTGTTGACGCTCCAACCCATTTGAAGGAACTTGGACGAAAGCCAGCCACCGCCAATGCTGCCTGCGTCGGCAATCAAATAAGCAGCAATCAGCGGCAAACCGATTTTATCCAATTCTAATCCATAGGTAGTATTGAGAAATTTGGGCAACCAATACAGAAAAAACCACCAGATAGGATCGGTCATAAACTTTCCGACAGCGATTGCCCAGACCTTCCTCGTACGGATGATTTGCAGAAGCGATGCCGGTTTTTCGAGGTTGGTATCGGTATCTGCTTTTATCAAAGCCAATTCAGCAGCGTTAACCCCTGAATGTTCATCGGCACTGCGTACCATTCTGACCCAGAAAAACAACCAAACAAAACCCAGCACACCCGTCAGTATAAAGGCCCACTGCCAACCGAAATTTAACGCAATGACCGGTACTGTTAAGGGAGCAACGATTGCCCCGATGTTAGAGCCCGAATTAAAAATACCCGTTGCCAAAGCCCTCTCTTTGCGGGGAAACCATTCAGCGATGGTTTTGATTGCTGCAGGGAAATTGCCCGATTCTCCAACACCTAGTGCTAACCTGGCCAACCCAAAACCTGTAGCCGTGCGCGCCAAAGCGTGGCTCATAGCGGCCAACGACCACACAACGATGGAGAGTATGAATCCTCTTTTTGTACCAAGGAAATCAATCAGCTTCCCCGCCATCAATAACCCGACGGCATATGAAAGCTGAAAAGCCGTAACGATGTAGCCGTATTCGATTTCCGACCAACCGATTTCGCTTTGCAACTGAGGTGCTAAAATAGCCAGAACCTGACGGTCAACGTAATTGATGGTTGTGGCAAAAAAAAGCAAAACACATACCCACCAACGCATCAGTGTAGGTTTCTGGCTGAGCGACATTTCAGTGGCTGTCTTCATTTTTCTTCTTCCAAACGTGATTTAAAACCTTTCCAAACCGTGATAGTATTTTGAACAAGCTGTGGTTTGTCACCTTTGATGTTGTAACACTGTACACCGATCGGTCCTTTGAATCTCAGATCTCTGACCATGTATTTGAGTAAACCGTAAGTATCAAAACTACCCATACCAAGCGGTAAAATATAGTCATCCCAAATGGTTTTCTGCTGAGTCATGATATCATTTGCTCCGCAAACGGTCATCATTTTTAGGTACGGTCTGAGTTCTTTCAGGTGGTATTTGAGTTGCATACGTTCGGCGGCGGAGGTTGTTGCCAGCCAATGGCACAGATTAAAAGTGAGTCCTACATTTTTACGATTTATTTGCTTTATCAATGCCAAGGCATGATCGGTGCGCTCAACGTAAAAACTGTAATGCGGATATATAGCAACTTGAAGCCCTGCCGCCTGTGCCCAATCGCTCAACTGAGTAATTACTCTTACCACCAGCGTATCCGCTCCATGCGACGAGGGTTTGAAACGGGCCGCATCGGCAATGATAAACGGGGCAATAATGGTTTTACTGCCTTTGAGTTGCTGTATATATTCTTCCAAACGCTTATCCATATACGGTTCCTTCAGTTCCATCCGCACGTAAAAATAAGAACCCGTAAATCGGTGTTTATCCAATGCCGCCTTCATCCCTTCAAAACTTTGCGTTTGGTTGATTTCAATGCCATCAAATCCCGCTTTTTTGACCAATTCTACCTGCTTATCAAAGGTATTGTAAGTGCTGTCGCCCCGAATGATGTTGTGTAGGGTAAAAAAATCAATTTTAACTTTTTGGGCAAAAGAACCGTTGGCAATACTGGTCCAAAGTGCGCAAAATGCGATCGTTATCAGTCTCATGATTGGCTTAGTTAAACTAATTATCTATTTACTGGACACCATTTACATTACCCACTGTTTTCTGGCCAAAGGAGCCGCCAACAAAGCATTGGCGTAGTTATTTCCCTCAAAAAGCTCTTTTTCAGGATTCCATTTCAACTTCTCCCCCGCTCCAACCTGACAGGCGATCAAACCGATTTGCGAAATCGAAATCGTACGGTGGCCTACTTCAATGGGCTCTAGGGTTTTGCGGTTTGCTTTTACCGCTTCAATAAAATCCGTTTTATCCCACAGTGTTTTGGATAGATCCAACTCGCTGCCCGTAGGTTTTGAATCCAACATTTTAGGGTTACTGGCCGTCAATTTACCCGGATAATTTTCTATGTGAATCCATCCTTCAGAGCCGACGTATTTGATGCCTGGTATGCTCGTGGGGCTTTGCAGGCAAGTCATTTCTACGCCGTTGGCGTAACGATACGTTATCTGAAAATTGATCATTGTATTCCAAAGGCTTTTGGGAAATTCTCCTTTGCCTTCCACTTCGACAGGTCCCGAATATTCGCTGTTGTTGGCCCACTGTGCCATGTCAAAATAGTGCGCTCCCCAGTTGGCGATCATTCCCTGGGCATAGGTATCTACTCGCATCCAATTGGGGCGTTTGAGGATATCATACGGGGTATGCACCCGCATATCGGTATAAGGCACGTATTGCATGGGCCCAAGCCACAGATCATAATTGAGTTCTTTCGGAATAGGCATATCTGCCTGTGAAGGTACGGGGGTCGGATCCGACGGAAACACGATTTCGATTTTCTGCAATTTTCCGATTCTGCCGTTTCGTACCAATTCTACCGCCAGATTTTGCGGACGTATGGAGCGAAACTCACTGTCGGTCCGATTCACCACCCCGTATTTTTTGAGGGCGTCTACCAGCTCACGTCCCTGGTGAACACTCATACTGAGGGGTTTTTCGCAACTGATGTGTTTTTTGGCTTTGGCCGCCAAAATGCCCATCGGCACGTGCCAATAATCCGGTGTCGAAATCATGACGGCATCAATGTCTTTGCGGGCAATGATTTCCCGAAAATCCTCGTAGGCGGTGCAACCTTTGTACTTTCCGCTGGGTGTGTTTTTGGCATAATGCGCTTCAATAGTTGTTTTTGCCTTATCAAGTCGCCAACTGTCCACGTCACAGGCCGCTACGATTTGGGCATCGGCAATATCCAGCAGACCGGGGATTTTTGCCCCAAGGCTTTTCTGTTCGGCCCCTTGCAAATTTTGTCCGTAACCCTGTCGGCCGGTACCGATCAGGCCAACGGTAATTCGGTTGGAAGGAGCATTTTTCCCAAAGACCGAGGCGGGAACTATGGTAGGCAATCCGACGGATGCTGTTGCCAAACTGGTATTTTTAAGAAAATTTCGACGGTTCATATTTCTTTCAATTTAATGTTTTTGAATGCAACGCTGTGTCCGTGGTCCTGCAGTAAAATATATCCTTCGGGAATCGAAGCAAAACCCTGATAATCCTTGAATTTACTGTCCTGAACACCCTGTTTGAACGCCTCCGTGTTTCGGTCAATATCCAACACTTTTTGTCCGTCGAGCCAATGTTCTATATGATTGTCCTTTACCACGATTCGGGAAGAGTGCCACACCTCCACTTTTGTGTCTGGCTTTTTTGCTGCCATAACATCATAAATGGAAGCGGTTTTGAGGTCTTGCGGCAAGGGCTTTCCATTGTAGATATAATCGGCATCGTCAATGAGTTGGTATTCATAGCCGGCCTGCGAGCCTTTTTCGGGTTTGGGCCTGCGTTCTTCAATAAAATACTTCACGCCGGAGTTTCCGCCTTTGCCAAGCTTCCAATCAAAAACCAGCTCAAAATTTCGGTACTTTTTAAGTGTAACAATGTCTCCTGCATCCCCTGATTCTGCTCCATCCGAAAGTTCTCCCCGCAGTTCCCCGTTTTTTACAACCCAGCCATGCTTCGGAAACACGCTGCTGTATGCGCCCCGCCACCCAGCAGTCGTTTTTCCATCAAACAGTAACACCCAGCCCAACTTTTTTTCGGATTGAGTGAGTGTATTTACGACCTGAGCATTGCAGAGACAGGATACTAAAAGCCACACCTTGAGGAAGACAAGCGATAAGCGATACATAATAGGGTTGTTTGCTCTTGCAAAATTCTAACATATATCATCATTTTTCTAATGATATTTTTGCAAAAAATATCGCAATATTTGCAAAACGTTATTAATATTTTTTATTACAGCAAAAATTGTAACAAATAAAGCTCTAAAAACAAATGCGTCCAGATTTGCTGACTGTTCCCCAAACAACTTACCGCTCGTTTGACATCCGACATGAAAAATTACCTTATTTTACAAACCCGTGGCATTTCCATCCTGAACTTGAACTCAATTTTATTGTCAACAGTACAGGAACCCGCTTCATCGGGCAAAGTGTCGAGCGTTTTGAAAGCGGCGAAATCGTGCTGTTGGGTAAGAACTTACCGCATTACTGGAAAAATGACGTTTCCTTGTCTCAGAATACCGCCTCGCCCCCAGCAGAAGCAATTATCGTACGATTTCCAGAAGATTTTGCGGGGGACCGGTTTTTCAAACTACCGGAAACCAAACACATAGAAGCTCTTTTTGAACGGGCTGTTTACGGGTTAAAACTTCTCGAACCACTGCGCATTAAAGTAGCCCAGCAATTACATCTATTACCTGAAAAAGAAGGATTTGAGCAGTTGATGCTGTGGGTTGGTATCCTGGATACCATAGCCAAGTCTAAAGATACAAAAGTGATTTCTCCCAATTACATACCTATTTCGACACTTACTAAAAACAACGAACGAATGAATAAGGTAATAGCTCATTTGTTGGAACATTTTACCGAACCAATTTCTTTACAGGCAGTGGCAGAATTGGGAAGTATGCAAGAATCGGCTTTCTGTCGCTTCTTTAAAGCTCAAACGGGTCAAACCCTGAATCAATACATTACTAATCTGCGCATTCGTTATGCCTGCGAGTTACTTAGTAAAAGCAGAGAATCCGTAACTCAAATCGGTTTTAAGGTAGGTTTTGAGAATGTCTCCCATTTTATCCATATTTTTAAAAAAGTGAAAGGGCAAACGCCGTTTGAGTTTCGCCAAAAAGTAGCAGGTAAACCGCAAAAATTATAATTATAACTTAGTAACCCGTAAACCAAACCCTTCATCTAATTCAAAATAAAGTAAAAATCCCCGCTGTTTAGATTCTTCTTCCGTTACTTCAATGTGCGATCGAATTGCAGAAAGTGAACGTAGCGATTCGGCATGGAAAGGAAACATACGGAAGAATTCTTTCATCATCCATTCCATATCAGTAATCATGTTAAACTGATTGATCAGGGCTGTACCTTGAAATTTGGCAACTAATTCACCATAATAAATCTTATTGGCTGCATTACTCAAAAGACGGTCGTAAAATTCATCCGCATGTTTTCGCAGACGGGTTTTATAATCGGCTGTTACCTGTTCAATGTATTTGTCCACATCTGTAATAGCTTCTCCCCTACCCTGTTTGGCTTTCTTTTCCTCCAATACCTTTAAATTCTTCTTTTCCCACACCCAAAACCGTATGCCCGTTACTCGCGGTTTCTTAGAATCCAGATTATTACCAAGCAATTCATATTTTACAAACAGATCAGTTTTCTCGTTTATCTCATGAATAGCGGGGTCAATTACGTTTTTTCTCAGGGAAGAAAACCGTGAGTAAACCGCTTTATTAAATCCCAGCTTTTCTTTAAAAGATTTTAAATCTACATCAATTGGACGGCCGTAGTTTTTCCAACTGCTGAAAAAAGGGAATAGCTTAATGGACCGGGTGGTTTGCAGCGCAAATACGTTTTTTTTGAAAAAGCTGAAGTTTTCGGTCTCTTTTACCTGCAAAATTTGCTTCGCCAAGTCATGCGAAATGTATAGATCTATTTTTCCCGAATCGTGCTTATGCACACTTTGCGAAATAATCGGTACGATGATGGTTTCACGTCCTTCCACCCATTCCACCAGCGTAGTCTGTAACATTTTGATGGAGTCGATAAGGTACGAATAGCCAGAGGTATTGGTCGTTTGGATGCTTTTGAGGAAATCTTTGATTTCGAGTGTCAGCACGATATTAGAGTTTCGACTCAGATTTTCTAAATCTGATGGCTTAAGCCTTGAAGCAATTTCGTAAAACAGTTTGGGAGTATATACTTCGTTAATTTCGGCTTTTTTACTTTTTGAAAGCTGACGTATAAAGGTAGGCGTAGCAATAGGGTTATTCAGAATGACCACATCGGAATTATTCTGTAAGTCTTCTATGTATTCCGAATTGGTCTTCTTTGCCATAACGAGCCCATTTGATATAGAATTCAGGCAAACATAGAAAAAAAGTAAATGGACTCAAAATTTATTTACATTATAACTCCTAAAACACACTGATTATCAATACATTATACTCAATCATATAATGAATGAGTATACATTATGAACAATAATGTATATTACCTTGCATCAATTTACATTATTAGGTTTCAGTAACTTCAGATTACATGAATGAATATACATTTTATGCTGAGTTATCAACAACAAATACTATCTAATAATTTGAATATCAGTATAATACGAAGTTATCCACACATGAATGAATATACATTTTATCAGTTTTAGGTTTATACATGACTCAGCATACATTAACACATGACTCAGCATACATTTATACATGACTCAATATACATTTATACATGAATGAATATACATTTATACATGAATGAATATACATTTCCTTTTCTATAAAGTATTAAATATCAATTAATTACAGTCGTTTTCAGGGCTCCTAAAAAAGTATTTAAAAAAGTATTTAAAAACCTTTCTTAAAAAAGTATTTAAAAAAGCACCTTTTTGTTTTTTCTTATTATT
>VFQN01005469.1_pt1 | contig 15523 bp, 22 predicted proteins | sample 3512371 | NCBI WGS metagenome assembly VFQN01 (sample SAMN10412370, study PRJNA504923) | tailings metagenome | isolation source: Replicate 2 from Balatoc abandoned mine | place: Philippines: Itogon, Benguet | collected 2017-08-28
CGCCGTACTGCATGTACTCGGCACTGAAACCAACCGCGGCGGCGTTCGCCTGCGGCGGCGGAGGCCTCCCGCCCCCTCCCTGCCTCCCGCCCTGCCCGCCTCCCGCGCCCCCTGCCCCGCCCTGCTGCTGCCGGGCCAGACCCAGCACGCGCTCTGCCCAGCTGCGGCCGCGCTCCGAAGCCGCCGCCAGCCGCCGCCAGCTGGCCCGGTCCACGCGCAGGGGAGGCAGCTCGGCGCCTGGTGGGGTGGAAGAGATAATTGCCAGGTGATAAGCAGAGGTGGAGAGCTACGCAGGCAAGGAGAGCGACACAGTTCTCACCAGGCTAGCAGCGGCGGTTCGTGCCCTTTTGTGATGAAGCTGCGCATGCCGCCCTGAGGTCATGCGGGGATTACTGGTAGCACAGCGCCAGCCCCACCCTATCCCCTGCCCCATAGGCCCACAGCCCCAGCCCCACCTTCCAGCAGCGCTGCGTTTGTTGCAGCCACGGGCAGCCCCGCCACGTCCAGGCACAGCACCACGGGGGGCTCGCGGGCGGAGCCTGGCGCTGCGGCTGCTGCTGCTGCTGCCCCTGCAGCCGACTGTAGGGGTGCGGGTGCAAGAGCTGCCGCGGTCTCCTGCCGCTGCTGCTGGCGCGACAGCAGCAGCCCCAGCGCCCCGCCCACCAGCGAGGCCACGGAGCCCACGGCCGAGGCAGGGGCAGGGGCCAGCGCCCGGGCGTCTGCCTGTGATGCTGTAGCAGTGGTGATGGGTGCTGGGGGTGCGGCGGATGGAGCGGCGGCCTCGGCGGGTGGAGAAGCGGATGACCCGTGTGCCGGCGGCGTGAGCAGCAGGTGCCAGGCGATGGCGGCGGCGGTGGGGATGCCTGCCTGCTGGTCAGCTGCCGACAGCGCCGCCACCGCCCTGCCGTACTCGCTGGTGGACACGATGAGGTCGGCGGGCTGGATGCGGTTGCGGGCCTGGGGTTGGGTGGGGGTGGGGAGCCGTACGTGGGAACGGGAGGGGAGGTGTAAGAGCAAATTATAGCGGAGCGCGGCGAGCCAGGGCCGTTCATGACAGAGCTCACGCAGCAGGAGCATCGCCGTGCATGCCACACACTATTGCCGTACACCATACTGCCGTACCTGCTCCTCCTCGCGAAGCTGCACGCCGCCCCTCAGCGCCTCCTGCACCACGTGCGCCAGCAGCGGCGGGTGCACGAACGGCAGCCGCACCACGGCCGTGTGCAGGTACTTCTTGCCTGGGCGGATGGGCGGCGGGGTGGGGCCAGGGTGGCGCCAGGCTGCGTCGCGAGCCAGTTTCCTACGTTTGAGTCCCTAACCAAGCCGGCACCTTACATACAACCACTGGTGTCTAGCAGAGGGCTCTGGTTACAACAATTCATTACGAGTCCATGACGCACGTCAACATGGTGAACATGGTGAACCCGGCGGCTGTCCGCGCCGGCTAGGTCTCACCGCTGACGTCCAGCAGAGGCGGCAGGTTGTTGGGGAAGAAGCGCGCCACGCGGCGGGCCAGCAGCGCCAGAGACAGCGCCCCAGCGCCGTCCAGACCCCAGGAGGGCCCAGCGGTGGGCAGCGCGGGGCCGAACCTGGGGGTTGGAGCGAAGAGGGTGGGGATAAGGCGTGGGATGGCTTGGGCAGGGTGGGGAAGGTCGGGGGGCACAGGCAAGGGTAGGAGAAGGGGCGCAGCGGCACCTGGGTGTGCGCAGGGGTACGGTAACAAGTGGTGAGGGGAGGTCCCAGGGTGCGACAAGTGCTGCATTGATTCCATTGCTCCAAGCTCGGCCTAGCGAGGCGGGACCAGGGCATGGGGCTTGGATGCAAGTGACGGCAATGTGCGGGCTGGCACTGCTGCACCATACGCAACATAACGGTTTGTGCAAGTGTTCGCAGCAGTTGAGGGCTTCCCATCCTACCACAGCGGCAACGCGGTGCCTTAGGCTAGGGCAACAGAGTACCTGAACGGATGCAGCAAAGGTGGGCACGATCCATGGCCAGATGTGGCACCCCAGCCGTCACACCGCAGGCCCTCTTGCCCAGTGCCCACACCCAAGATCCCCCCCCCCCCACACACACACCGCAGACCCACCTGCCCCACTTGTCCTCCCCCACCATGCCGTGCGGCTCCCCCTCCTCCTCGTCATCGCTTGAGGAGGCGTCTTCCAGGATGCGATCTGGGATGGAACCAAGCGACGAGGCGAGGCGGCAGCCTATTGCGCAGGAGTGCCTGGCATTAGACGTCAGTGCCGTCCGCTGTCAGGTATAACTGCTTGCTGCGTATACTTGTAGACTGTACGACAAAGGGTGTAACCAAACGAACGCAAGCAAAGAGGTATCACCGTTGCCCCAAACCAGTCCCACACCATCCCCCGCAACCCAATCCTCCCACCACACCCGCCCCTGCCGCCCACCTGCCGCGTTGGTCATCAGAAGGCTGAACCCCGGCCCTCCCTTGCCCCTGCCCCGCCCGCCTCTCGCCGCGCCGCCCGCGCGACCCCCCGCGCCACCCATGTCCCCCTTGCCCCTGCCCCCGCCCCGCTGCCGCCTGCCCCTGCCCCCCGTCCTCGCCCCGTGCGCCCCCTCCTCCTCATCGTCCTCCTGCCGCCCCTTGCCCCGGCCCCGGCCGCCCTCCTGGTCTCCCTCTTCCTCCTCCTCCTCCGCTTCCATCTCGTGCGCCAGCAGCAGCACGTCAGCCAGCTCGCCGGGCAGCGCAGCGGCGGCGCTGCGGGAGGGGAGGAGAGGTGCAGGTCAAGATGGGGTGATGTGCTTGTGCGAGAAGGGGAAGGGTACGCGAAGAGGAGGAGCCCGCAAGAAGCGTTAAAGCCACAGGCAGCGCGGCAGCGGCACTGCCAGGAAGGGCAGGGCAAGGAGAAAGTGGAAGGGCGACCGTGACGGGATACATGGAGCAACGGCATGTTGGGAGCTGTAGCCGTCGTCCCGTATGATACTGCTATCCTCCGTGAAGATCCCACTGGCCAAACGTGGCTCACGTGCACCATAGCATGGGCGGTACACCAGACACGTGCCCGCCCATGGACCAACAGGCGCGACCAAGCCGCCACCCACCTCCTTGGCGGCAGGATGCAGCACAGCTGCAGCAGCGAGCGCACGGGGCCGTGCGGCGGTGCCCACTGGTCCAGGGGGCAGGCGGCTGGGGCGGCCAGGGCGCGGTCCAGCGGCACGGGGGGCGCCGCCAGGAGGGTGCGGTGGCGGCCGCGGAAGGCCAGCTGCTGGATGCGGGGCGAGGCCAGGTCCTGGGGGCAGCAGGGGCGGCGGTAAGGGAGCGGACAAGAAACTGAACATACTCAGCAAGCGTGTAAGGAGTCCGAGGATGTGCGTGCGGTATAATCTGTGCGTCGAGCAATACGGGCGGGCGCATTAAGGCGGTGGCATGCTGCTGGAGTACGTCGGTCGTGCGTACGCGTGGGAGTGGCACGTGGCATCCAGCTGAGGCGAATGCATGCCGCCACAGCAGGGAGGGCAAGGGAGAGGTGCAGTAAGGCACGCGGGATCCGTCACGGTCCCCCCACGCACCTGCATTAGCGGGGCGTAGTGGTACGGGTAGGCCCTGCGGGGGTGGAAGGGGGAGGGGGACCGGTGAGCGAGGATGGGAGGCAGGTCGAGGAACATGACGTCATCGTAAATGGTACTCACACGAGCCGGGCCCTGCGAGGGGGCTCGTGGACCAAACCTGTAACAGCATCGCTTAAGGTCAGCACACATCATCCTAGGCCACAGCAACCCCGGCCCTGCGCACGCATCAGCGCCTTCTGCGAGTACGACACAATTGCACCACGCTCTAGGCCTGCATCTCGCTGAAGGCCTGACGCAAGTACCCTTTCCCATGCCATGCACTAGGTCCCCACCAGGTTCCTTTTCCCCACCTACCATGTCCACGACGCCCCCAGGGGCGCCCCGTCGTGCCGCCCGCCGTTGCCCCCAGGGTCGTCAGGACCGAAGTCCAGCGCGGCAGGTCCGAGGCTGTAGTACCTGCACGGCATCAGGTGGACGCAGAATACGGTAAGGCACGCATGTGCAGCCCACCAACAGCAAACGCCAAGGTTACCGTGTGAGCGGTGTGGTGGTGCTGCCGCGCGGCACGTGGCACGCGGAGTCCGCATCACGAAGGTTACACGGCAGGAGGTACGGCGTGCACCGCTGGGGACCAGACGGCGCCTCCCGCCCCCCACCCCACCTGTACACCCACGCCAGTCCGTCCATGTAGGCGCGTACAGCCTTGGCGGCGATCTTGTCCACGTCACCACCTGAGTAGGCAATAAGGACTGGCTTGAGCAGGTGCGCGTGGGTAGCGCTCCGTTACTTGCAGGACATGCGTCACTCAGTGTCCCGCAGCTCGTTCGTGCGATGTCTATTCGTAGAGGATCATGGCCCCTCCAGCTTTAGACAAGCCGGGAAAATGGAGGCCCCACGGCCAAACGTGGGTGCGTGCACTGCACGCGAGTTGTCTTGCCCACCGCTCCACCTGTCGTACGATACGGTATCCCGCGGCCAATCTGCCGAGCATCCTAACACCGCCGTCCGCTGAAACACAGCTGTATGCAAGCGGGTGCCGGACGCAGCGTGCTGGGCTGTGTCGCCCAGCATGGCCTCGACATTCCACGGAAGCTGCCACACACACATCATTACTAGGCAGCCCCGCCTCACCCACAGCTGTGACAAGTCCAAGCAGGGGTCGCACCCTGCCCACCCACCTGCGTCGATCTCCGGGAAGCGGGCCAGGTAGTAGCGGGTGCGGTAGCCCGGCAGGCCCATGGCGCAGGGGTCGGCGGCGAAGGGGTCCCCCGCGCCCATCACCTTCTCCTGCGGGTGCGGACACGGTGTACGGTGTACGGCACCGATCGTCTGTACTGCTTATACGCGGGGGGCAGTGCAGCCGTGCAAGCATGGAGGTAGTGCTAAGGGCAAGGCTGCCCTCAGCCAGCGCACATACCATTTGTTTATCGCGGTGCACGCGGAGGAAATCAGGCTGCCCTGGCTGAAGAACACCGCCGGGCCCGTAAAACGCCAGCCCTTACCACGCCGGCTTCCCATCTGCCGCGCACCGTGTGGCACCCCGCCCCACCTGCGCCCGTGCGCTGACCCTCTTGGCCAGCTCCGCCCTCAGCTGCCTGTCGGTGGCCGCGCTGAGGTCGGTGGAGGGCAGCGCCCAGTCCAGGCCCAGCGCCACAGCCAGCTCGGGGGCGGCGGCCAGGCCTGACAGCACTGCGGGAGGGACGCAGCGCAGAAGCAGCGCAAGGACGAGGGCATACGCCAGTCAATACGACTGACGACTCCTGGCTGTTGCGTGTGCAGCGGCGGTCATGCAGGGCGCAACCGCGAGGCGGTGACAGAGGGCAGATCCTGGTAGCACACGGCTGTTTCGGTTCACGATGGCAGCCGCGTCAGGGCAGTGGGGGGCTTGGGGCACAGCCAGCTGGGGTCCCGCAGCCAAGACAGACATCACGGTGCGTGGGGGCCACGCGAGAGGGTAGGGTGGACGTGAACGGGTACTGGCAGGCGGGCGGCTTGTATCGATGCAGTTGCATCAACCCCCTGGCACCCACCGTCGTCCAGGTCCACCCCCGGCGGCAGCTCCCCCACGCTGACGCCGTCGGGGCCGCACAGCGCGCCGTAGGCCTGCCAGAAGGAGCCCTCGGCGGCCGCAGCCTCCTCGCGCGCCTTGGTGTGGGTGCGGCGGCGGTTCTCCTGCGGTCAGGGGAATGGAAGGGTAGGGTAAGGACGGGGGTGGGTTGTGCAGGTGGGGCGCAGACGACCCGCCGTGTGTACGATGCATGCAGGTAGGGGGCAGAGAAGGGCATGCATGCCTGAGCAAGCACGTGGCGCGCAATGCCCTGGAGCGCTTTGGTGAAAGCCCTGAGCTTGAAAGCGGCGCCTTTCCGACAACCGTCATATCCTTTGGGCTAGGATCCGTTGCCGCGGTGGCCCCATAATCCCCCATGCCGCACACCCCACCCACCGCCCTGCGCGTGAAGGCCGCCTCCTCGTCCCGCGCCAGCCTCGACAGCAGCACACCCAGCCGCGTGGTGTTGAGCTGGCCGCCGCCCTGGGGACACAGCACGGGCCACTACCGCATGTAAACTTTCAACCCTGTCGAGTACTTGTTAACCACATGCACGACTTGGATCGCTGTACTCCCCTGCCGCATGGTTGCGCACGCTGGCGCAGCACCACGGAGCCGGTATGACAGACCACATACGCCCCACCTGCGTGATGTATCCCTTGATGTCGGTGGGCAGCAGCGCCTTGTAGGCGGCCAGCAGCAGGTCCAGCCCCGACGGCAGGTCGTAGATGTCGATGGAGGGCACGTGCGGAAGGAAGTCGTTGCCGGCCTGGGAGTTGGCGCGGGGTTGCGTAAGTAGGGGAGGCAATCTCATAGTCCACCATAACACACAGTGCTGTGCTGAGGGGAGGCAGCGCAAGAGCGCAGAACCCGCAAGGCTCATGAGGCCATGCCCGTCCGATCCCGACATGTCCAACAGTGTGTCCTTCCCCTCCTCCCCACGCACCAGGAAGGTGAGCACCACCAGGTCCTCCAGCACACGCTCAAAGTCAAACTGCGGCTGAGGCGGTGGCTGCGGCTGCGGCTGCGCCCTTGACTGCGCCTGCCCTTGAAATGGAGCCTGCGCCCGGCCTCCAAACCCAGCCATCGCCGCAGACGCCGCCGCAGCCCCTGCCGGCATCCCCGCGCCGCCGTACCTTCCCCCTCCCCGACCGCCATACCCAAACCCGCGACCCCCGCGGCCCTGGTACCCCCCGCCGCCGCCATTGCCGTACCCGTAGCTGCCTGGTTCGCTGTACGGCAGTCCCGCGGCCGCCCGCCGCTGCATGGAGGACGGCTCCGAGACCACCTCAGCGTGGGTCCACCAGCCCCTGCTGCGCCTGGGGGCGGGGCCAGCAGCTGCTGCCGCTGCTGTTGCTGCCGCCCCGACATGTGCGGAAGGTGCATTCTGAGTCCCGAGGTGTAGTACCTCCTGTTGGTGGTGCTGTTGATGCTGCAGGGTAAGGGACGACATGGCGGCAACCGCTGCGGCCGCGGCAACCGGAGCACTAGGGGCATGTGCTGCTGCGGCAGGAGTGTGTGGCGGCTGCTGCTGCTGGTGGTGTTGGCGCGATAGCTGCAGCTGCAGGGCCAGCGGCAGGTGCTGCAGGTGGGGCGTGTGGTGGTGGGGAGCCGGGGGCAGCACGGGGATGCCGGTCGCAGCGCCGCCTGCCCCTGCCGCCTGCACCACGCCCAACCCTGGCGCTGACCCTTGTGCACCGCTGTGCGACGTGTTGAGCTGCGGGCTCGGGTGCTCCCCTGCCCGCTGCTGCGGAGTCGGCTGCCGCTGCTGCTGCTGCCCCGCCAGGGACGCGGATGGTGCAGTCAGGAGTCCCAACAGCTCATTGACCCCCTCATCAGACGAATCTGAACCCCTACTGCCCTGACGCTGCAGCGCGGGCCCAACACCGCCGCCCACATTGTTGTATTGCGCCTGTTGTGCGCCCTCGGACCCGGCGGCAGCAGGGGTGGTTGCAGCAGCGGCCGCGGCAGCCGTGGGGGCTGCTGCAGAGGTAGCTCTTGACACGTGGCTGGGGAGGCCCCTGCCCGCACCCATGCCCGCACCCAGGCAGAGGGCAAGGGCGGGAGGCAGGGAATGGGCAGGAAGGCCCGCGTAGGGAGCCGCCAGTTGCTGCTGTGGCTGCTGCAGAGCTGCGGCGAAGTGAGGCTGTCCTGCGGCCGCGGCCGCAAGCGGCGACTGAGGGGCGCCCAGCCCAAGCGGGGTAGCGGGGGAAGCACTGGCTGCGGCTGCTGGTGCACTGGCGGTAGCGTAGGCGGCGTTGGGATTGGCAGGTGGACCAGATACGGCTGGGGGTGCTGCCGGGGTAGCCTGCTGTAGCTGCTGCTGTTGTTGTCTGGCCTCCAGCGCCATGGCTAGGGCCGGCGGCAGACCCGGGAAGCCAGGCGGCGGAGGAGGGGGCGGCGGCGGCAACGGAGGCGGCGGCGGAGGGGGCGGAGGGCCTCCGTCCCCAGTCTCCTCAGCCTGCTGGTCTCCGTCACCATTCGCTGACGTCGGCCCAGGGCCGACGTCCGCGCCTTCCCCTGTCACCACCTCTATCTGTACCTCCACCGTGTCGCTTGCTGCCCCCTCCTCCTCAGGGGCATCATAGCCCCCGGGCAGCATGGGCCGGCCGTCGGGGGCGCCTGCATGCGCGCGGGAAGTACACAGTACCAGCAAAAAGGGCAGTCAACCTGCGTGGCCGCAGCAATGTATCAGGTACTGTGCCACCTGTCCCGGAGCGCCGTGTGCCTCAGCCTGGCGTGTGCTCGCCAGAGTTCGTGCAGCGGAACACGTGTGCAGGGTTGCAGGTCAACCATTGAGGTTCAGCCCTGCACACAGCAGACCTACGCGCATCAGGGCCGCAGCGCAGTGCCAGCTGTCGGCCTCTGCCCTATGAGCTCACCTGCTGCCGGCAAGTGTCAGCACCCCCTAGTCCCACCTGCCCCATTGTAATGAGGCGCCCATCGCTCATGCTCCTTCAGCCCCAGCTGGTCCCCTCACTCCTTTGTGCCGATTCCGTCCAGTCCATGAATGACCCTCCCTCTGCCCCAAAACCGGCCCCCTTCCCCGCGCCCCTCCTCCTCGCCCTCCCCACCCACCGCACAGCTCGGCGAACTCCCACCGCAGGCACTCCCTCAGCACCCCCATGTCCACCTCCTCGAACACCAGCGGGGCAGCAGCCTCGCCCTCCTCGCCCCCAGCCCCCTCCGGCAACCCCTGCCCCTGACCCTGGCCAACCTGCCCCTGACCCTGCAACCCTGGCGCGCCCGGGCGCCCCTGGCCCTGCTGCTGTTGCTGCTGCTGCTGCTGCCCGCTGGGCACCCCGAACCCCACCGCCCTTCGGGCCTCGTCCGCGCTGCTGATGCCGCCCGCCCTGCCCTTGCCCTGTCCCTTCCCCTGCCCTTTGCCGCCCTTGGCTTTGGCTGCTGCCGCCGCCGCCCCGTGCGGCCCGTCCATGGAGCCCTCACGCAGGATGCGGATGTGGGGCTCGTGCAGCAGCAGCGACAGCAGCAGCAGGTCGGCGTCCTGGGGGCGTGGAGGTGTGGGGACAGTTGCAGCCGGTTGCTTAGTCATGGTGCGCGGCCGTATGAGAAATAAAATACGATCGCGGCAGGGACCGTAGCAGTGGCAGGTCCGCATGCCGTGTGGCGTCGTTTTAGGGGAGGGCAACGTATCTACCTTGTGTGGGTTTGTAGGCCGCGTAGGTGCAGGAACGGGGGTCCAACACATAGCCGCGCACCTGGCCGTAAATGACGTGCCGTGTGTTGGGGTCGTACTGCGGCAGGGTGCGCAGGTGGCGCACGAAGCGCATGATCTTGTGCTCGCCCTCCGCCGGCTCGTAGCTGTCGGACACGATGACCTGGCGACGGGGGAACACAGAACCAGTAGCGCAGTGAGTGGTGCACTCGGTGGAGGGGGCAGGAAGGCGGATAGGAGCTTATACGCCTGGCGCCCATTGACAGCTGCGTGAGCTGGGAAGTCGGTCCGTTGGGGCAGTGAATCGCTTCAATTGACGCTGGACGGGTGCCGGCATTTGAAGCTGCTTCCACACTTGGACTGCCCAAAGGCGACATCCCCAGCATCTCCCAAATGCCCACGAGCCTATGAAATCCCAGAGGGCCAAAACAGCAGCAGCAGCACCACCACCAGCACCACCATCAGCAGCAGCAGCAGGCGCCTCACCCTCAGGTGGCCGAACCGCGGGTCGCTCTGCACCTTGTCCCGCAGCATGGCCCGGATGCGCTGCGCCACCGTGTCCATGAAGGAAGTACCCTTGGGGGAGGGGGACGTGGGGTACGAGCGTGTGGGTTACGGGGAGGCACCTCCTACACTCAACGGTGGATGCGTGCTGAGTGCAGGAAGGCTTGGCATGCTGGGGGGGCCATAGAGGAGGCAGTGTCCTGGAGCGCATGGGCGGCCAACGGGCAAGCACGCAGGCGTGGCCAGCAGGCTGGGTCCAAGGCACGAGCTCGCTGCGGCCACTAGCACACCACCCACCGGCGATATGATGTTGGGGTCGAAGCGCGAGCAGTGAGGGATCTCCCGCTGTCCGCCGGTCTGGGAGGCCATCTCGGACCGCACGTCACGCTCTGGACAAGGAGACAGTCGGCGAAAAATACAGCAGGGTTCAAGCCCAAAGGGGCGCCAAATTCACCGAATGTCACTTGTCATTCAGTGTCCTGCCCGCAGGAACTCCGTACGCATGCGGTGACTCAATCCCACCGACGCACTCCGTGTGCCGCCAAAGCAAAGTGAGGACAGGCGCAAGCCGTTCATTGGTATGTGCAGTACGAGCGACCCACCGACGCGCTCTGTGACCTCTGCCACGTGTGCCGACAGGAATCGGCGCGTGCGCTGCTGGTTCATCTTGGCGATGGGCGCCACGCCGTCCACCGCCACGAACAGCAGCGTGCGCGGCCGCACCACCTCCAGCAGCGCCCACAGGTAGGCGGACATGCGGGAGAAGGCGGCGGCGTCGCTGGGGGTGGGGGGCGTGGGCGCGGGTGGAGGGGTGGGGGGTAGGGTGAGTGGATGACGGAGGGCGCATCAGTGCGTGGTCAGGGACCCAGGTGCCGTGGGCCGCCACGTGTGGTACCGAGGGAGTGGAGGACTAGGATTCGTAGATGCCACGGCTAAGCGGTGGGGTCGATACTACTCCTCATCCATTGCACAATGCAATTCAAACACCAATAAGGTACCGGTATTAAAAGTCGGGTTGACGCAATCAGGCCCCCATGTGGTAGTCGTGACTGGGGAAGCGCCTGCGCTGGCAGCTGCCCGCTGCCTGCACCCCACACCCCTCAACGCACCTGTACTCCAGCCCTTCGCGCGTGGCCCCCGCGTGGGTGCAGGTGTGGATGATGTGGTTCATGTCTGGGGAGCGGGCGGGAGGGGTCGGGGTGAGCGTCGAGGACAACAGCTGGTTGCTATTGTGGATAGAGGCTGTCCAGGGACCGTGCGTGTGCCGTGTAGCAAAGTGTTCGGTTTATATGACAGAAAGGTTATTGCTAATGGGGCTGGACGGGAGAGCCCTTGCGCTGGGTAGCTACGCAGCTACGTCGTGCACCTGTGGTCGGGGGCACGCCGGGAGGCATCCGGAGGGTGGTTAGGTGGCAAGGCGAGGTGGTGCCAATTGTTTTGTGCGACGGGTGTAGGTGCCTGTTACACCCATTGCAGTACTGAGATCATAATCTTTCAGCCCTCGTGGCAAGGATGGGGTATGCCCAGCGAGGTGACCTGGAGCCCTGCTTCACCCCACGCCCCTGTCGCTCCCCCCGCCGGTGACGCCCTGTGTTCAACCTTGGCACCTCCGACTCACCTATGTACAAGGCATCGCCCTGAGAGTCCGGTTCGTCATATGTCCCATCCTCTTTCGGGACAATGAAGCGCGCGATCGTCGCATAGCGTCGCTTTAGGAAGGCAAAGAGTCCCGGCACGCCCATGGTCACAGCTGCAAAAGCCCTTGATGACTAACGTTCAATACATTGATGTATTTAGATCTACAACATCTTCTCGCTGTCCAAGTGCAGCCTGAAGGAAGCGGCGCGCTGGTCTGTGCAGGAGCGCATTCTCGGCACGCCGAGGAGCAGCAGGCTGCGCCTGCCTGCCACGTGTACCTAGAATCTTAGTATACAGTATGTACACGCAATGCTCACACCCTTTCGCTTAATAAGTTGTACGGTGGCGGTCATGGCGGTGTGACCCAAGGGCCGGGCGGATAATCAGCCCTGGTGATCAGTGCCCCAGAGCTGAGGGCCTGCGGCAATGCGCCAGCACCTTGCCCCACACTGCCATGGCTTTGGTGGGTCAACAGCCGTACATGATGACCTTATTCAAGTAGCCGTGTAGGTATCCACGTGCACTTAACACCGTTGGAGGAATGCCAGGGCCCAGGACGCCAGGGTTCTCCCCTCCGCAAGTGCAACGACCCGTGTACGAGCCGGGGGCTCAAGGGTCTCCACTTAGAAGGGGCCTGACCAGGCAGCAAGAGAGAGGCCGCTAGGCACCAGAGGGGGCATCCTGCTGCCTAGTCGACACAGCCCGGCACAGCCCACGTGTCGCCACCAGTCACTGCGGCAACGCTGTGCGCCGTTTAACACTGACTGACTGACCCTTCCAAGTAACAGTCTGTCCTGGCCTGCCCAGACCTGGCTGTGCTGGCTGAAACTGCCAGGCATTAGGTTCACAGGGCAACGGGTGGAGGCTGATAGGACCTGCCCTGAGCAATATAGCGCAACGTTACAGCATCGTGCGTAACCCAGTGTAGCGTGAGGACCGGTGGTTGTCTGCTTATACTCTACACAAGGGCAGGGGGGCAGCTCCCATGCCGAACACATGGCTGCAGAGGAGCACCGCAACTCGGCACAACGCTGCTCGCAAAGTGAGCAGGACACAACGGTACTGTAACCGAAGCTTACCAAGCGCACATGGCAGCACTAAACAACGATTTCCGTGTACCTTAGAGCGCCACCACCATCCCATAGGCACCTCTTCAACTAGGATCTTCAACTAGGATACATGAAATAGTCATACATACGGCATCCTCCCCGCCTTGTCCGACGGAAGCAAAGCATGCACCCACAGCAGCTGCAATGAAACAAGTCCTGTACTCGAAAATCCCAAAAGCATCTTGTCAGGCGAATGAAGACGGCGGTCACCGCCGTGCGCTGCCTTGGCCCTTCCAGACCCCTCCGTCTTCCGAAGGCAAAACCGGGCCACCCTTGACGCAACAGAGGCTGCTAGGCACGGGGCAGCAGGCAGCTGTCCATCCTGGCTGTACAAAAGCCCACAACGCAACTACGACAAAAGTATAACCGTTGCTGGCACCTACCTAATTGCAAACTCCTTAATCACATACCGTAACGGATCGCGTGCAGGGCAAGCACGGCTGAACACCGTGCCCCTTTGCGGCACAGTGCTGCTGCACGGCCCCAACCCCCATGGGGCCCCTGCGCCCCATCCCCCATGGGGCCCCTGCGCCCCATCCCCCAACCGACATAAGTGGGGAGCCCCTCCAGGCCCCTCCATACGTCTTAGCTCATCATTCCTCCTTGCGCCCCTTCTCCTTCCCCCGTGTGACCCTCACTTCTCCGGCTTCTTGACCGAGATCTTCCTCGTCCCCGTGCCGCCCCCGCCCCCTCCCCCCGCTCCGCCCTGCTGTTGCTTGGCGCCCTCCGCCATGGCCCGCGACGCCAGCGAGAAGGCCGCCTTGGTGCCCTCCTTGATCAGCCACTGGCCCACGGGGATAGCCGCCTTCACCGCCTCCTTGCTGGCAGCCACAGTCACCTGCAGCACAACGGTTGGGATGCGGCATTTCCCAACTTAGCCCAGTGCCCCAGTCCTTGTCCACAATAACCTTAGTTTACGATATGACCCTGCACACGGCCTGACGTGTAAAACTGAAATTGTTCCTTGAATACCGGTTCGCATCCCAGTCCTACACGGCACTCAGCCACCACTCGCCTTGGCTGCTGCGGTGAGCGCCGAGGAGGTGGCGGTGCCCACGGGGCTGCGGCTGAACTGGTAGATCTCCTTCTGCAGCGGCAGCGGGTTGTTCTCCAGCTCGTCCAGGCTGCGGTCAACCCTGGGGGTGTTGGTTGGGTAGGAGGGAGGGATGGTACTGTGACACACATCCGGGACATGTGGGCTGGCTGCTGCTGCTGCTGCAGGCACAGGAGGCCCAAGTCGTTTCCTACTGCTGGGCACCGTATGCAGGGGCGGGAAGGAAAGGGAGGTGATGCTATCCAATCCATGGCTCGCCGGATCGAGGCCACCACAGCCACGCACGAAAAGCCTTTGACAGAGCACCGTCACGCATCACACGGCAGTTGGTAGTTGCGTTGAGTGTCCCAGCATCGCAGTCCTCCACGCAGCCAACTTATTTGCAATACGTTCCCTGCCTTCCGCCCCTCCAGCTGGCCCGGTGTCCAGGGCGCGGCCGCACTCACTGTTTGAGGGCCCACACAATGCCAGTGCCTGACGGCTGCTGCTCCTCCCCCTCCTCCTCTGGCCGGGACGCTAGCCTGGAGGGCTCGCTGCCACCATCGTACTGCGGTTGTATTGGAGGTACGTGAGACTAGCTCAGGCCAGTAATTGGTGTGAAGGGCAAGTGCATCTGGACACGTGTCACCTGGAGGGCTGTCGTGGCGTGCGTTTCAACACCAGCCCTCGCCAGAGTCGTACATGATGGTTCGTGTTAGCAATGCCCCAGCAATGTCATGCTAAAAATTGGGACAGAATTAATCCAAGGCAGTACTTACGGAGGGCTTGATGAGGTTTGTCTGGACGAAAACAGGGCTGTGTATGAGGGTCGGTGGTCTGGGGGGTGAGGCTGTCCGCCTCTGCCTCGCCGAAATGTTGACCTTAATCTTGGCTTTAATTGATTCCGTTAATTGGCTGTTAACTCCAGGAGTGGAGCTTTCAGAGGCTTGGACAGCTGCAAAGCAGCAAACAGGTGGCAACCGTTCATCGCTCCGCTGGGAAAGGCTACACTACATCTTCGCAAAGTGGAATTCCATGTCATTCCGTCTTTATGCAGGGCTCTGCGTACCAGTGCTGGAAGTGCGAGCGTTGCGCAAGGGACCAACGATTGTAGAGGGAAGCGGCACCAGCTGCGAAGCGGCACCAGAAGCGGCACCAGCTTGACCGCCTGATAGGCGTGCCGCGCGTAGCGGGCACGCCATCTTGACGAAACTACAGCTGTATCAGCGCGTCGGTTGACCTGGGTTTTACAATGTTCTGGGTGCCGCAAGGGCGAAGTGCAAGAGCCGGCAAGAGGCAGACAGCAGACTTCAGTAATAGCGAAGGTTAGAACAAATGTTACAATAGAACTAGAACGTTCGCAGCTTGTTGAGAAGCCAGACTTTGCGGCAGAGCTCGTCAACGTGTATGCATCTGCAGTCCCAACACCGTAAATCACCCACAAATGTGGTGGACTCTGCACATATCATTAGCATTTGACACAATGCAAGTTAAAGAAGGTATTACAGAGATCGCTGCGCATCGACGTCACCGACCCGTAGGCCTGAACAGGGGAGCTACGCTGGGCCCATGACCTGACTGGCCCAGAGTCCCTCCCTGGCTGTCGACGTTGCCCTTCCAGGGCTGGGACTCGGATACCAGGAGGTGACCTTACCCAGGCTGTAACAGGCTGGAACCATACGACCGCACTGAGTCACTGTACAGCAGTCACGCCATAGCGCGTTCCCAGTTGCCACCATACGACGCAAGTGAACCCAGGTGCACTCCCAAATTGACTATTTCTGTATGTATGGATTTACAGTTTTGGTCCCCTTCCAGGGCCTAGCCCCGTCCCACTCGGGAGACAGAGCTGATCCCGGCAATCAAGGACACGGGGTTTCCCACCCCTCTCGCTGTACGGATAGGAGCAACCAGCTCCGTCAAAGAGTAGGCCACGACGAACGGGCCGTCAGTTCTCCTACCACAGCCTGGTCCCACCCCTA
>VFQN01005470.1_pt1 | contig 15520 bp, 12 predicted proteins | sample 3512371 | NCBI WGS metagenome assembly VFQN01 (sample SAMN10412370, study PRJNA504923) | tailings metagenome | isolation source: Replicate 2 from Balatoc abandoned mine | place: Philippines: Itogon, Benguet | collected 2017-08-28
CGTGGCGCGTGTTTCCGAGTTCCGCCATTTCTAGGTCACGGGAGCTGTCACCGTCGGCCCCGAGGACATTTGGCTTCGGGGAATGGGCATCATAGATCGCCGTCGGATCCTCAAGAAATAACAAGCGTGTTCGGCCGCCAAGCTGCGGGCTGATATCAAGAAGGTTCCCAAGCGGATTACGCCACACGGCGTGATGTTCAGCCTCGAAATAGAGGCCCGGCAGATGCCAGATTGCCCAACCGTAAGCGACGTCGCCGCCTTTCTGTTGTATCCTCTCCGCCACATTGTCGAAGCAGAACGAAGCGCTGCTTCCCCGCATCGGCACGGATGGAATGAAGACGGGCATTGCGGACGCAATTGTTCTGCAGAAACTTAGCAGCCGGGGTGTCAGCGCGCGCGGAACGGTGTTGGGCGGATTGCTTTTAGGCACTTTAGTCCGGCTTTGATTCTTACCTGCGAGAACGAGGAAAGGAGTTCCAACGCAGACTATTCTGAACTTGGCCGATGGCACAATGTTTCAGTTCATCCCGTTTGAAACCAGATTGGTCGAAAGTGGAGCAGAAAGGACGAAAAGGGGTCGATTCAGCCCTGTAAGTCGGAGCGATTTTTGTTGGTATCGTAGAATTTTTCGATATTAATTCTTTTGAATACATATACTTATTTCATCCATTCGAGTCCTGCTGCCCCTGCCAGGCCGTGTCAGTATGTTCCGATGCGTCCCTTGGCGTTTCTCGCTGCCGATCGCCGGACCGGCCGGCGGTAGTCGGGGCGGCGTCCGCCATCGGCTCTTTTCATTCAATAGCTTCGGCTGGCCTGGATTGCGACCCCTTCGGCTTCGTGATAGGCGGCGGAGCATGTCGGCTTTCCTTGCCCGCTTTTTCATCACGATCTCGCTGCTGTTCGGCAGCGTCGTCGTGCCGGCCATGGCGGGCGCGGAAGCGGGGCATGTCATGGAAATCGTCGACGTCGATTGCGACGTCGTTGCCGCATCCGCAGGTTTGGATGAACGGTCGCCCGATAATGCGCCCCCTCTTCACATCGATCACCATCATTGTTCGGCCTGCGCCGAACTGAACGGTCGTTCGGCGGTGTCGGACATGTTCGGTCCGTGCGCCTTGTTCTTCGGCCAGCCCGCGACCGTCCTAGCGTCCCGCGCGACCGCGCCCCCGACCCAGCCTCCCGCCGCCTGATCACTGCTTCGCGCAGGCCTCCGCCTGCGTCGTCACGCATTGATCAGGAGTATATATGTCTAAATCATTGGGCACCCTGCTGCTTGCAGGGATGCTGGCCATGGCAGGCGGTCCGGCGTTCGCCGAGCCGGTCTCGCTGTCCGACGCGCTGGCGCGCGGACAGGATGTGTCGCCCCGGATTGCCAGGGCCAAGGCCGAACTGAAAGCGGCCGAAGGCCGTGCAGTTCAGGCGGGCGTCCGTCCGAACCCGACCCTTTCGGCCGAAGTCGAAAATTTCAGCGGCACCGGCCCCTATCGGACCTTCGGGCAGACCGAGACGACGGTTGCGGTGTCGCAGCCGTTCGAGCTTGGCGGCAAGCGCAGGGCGCGGAAGGACGTGGCGGCGGCAGAACGCGCGTTCGCGCAGATCGCCCTGCGGAAGGCCGAAGCCGACCTCGGCTACGAGATCGCGGTGTCGCATGCCGAGCTTCGCGCCGCCGAAGACCGCGCGATACTGGCGCGTCAAGTCCTGGCCCGCGCAGTCGAGCTTGCGCGGATCGCCGAGACGCTCGTCGATGTCGGCCGCGATCCGCCGCTGACCAAGCTCCGCGCCGACGCCTTGCTCGCCGAGGCCAAGGCCGAAAGGCTACGCGCCGAGGCCGAGCTGCTGTCGGCGCGTCAGAGGCTGGCGTTGCTGATCGGAAGCGAAGACCCGGAGCTTTCGGCCGCAGTTCAGGACATAGTCGCACCGCCGGCCTTGGCCGACGGTGCGCAAAGTCTCGACGAACGTCTTGCTGCGGCGGAGCGCGATGCGGCTGCTGCGCGGGTGAGGCTGACCCAGGCCGAAGGCGTTCCCGACATCACGGCTTCGGGCGGGGTGCGGAATTTCCGCGAAAGCAGGGACACGGCGCTCATCGTCGGCGTGTCGATCCCGCTTCTGGTCTTCGATCGCAACCGCGGCAATATTGCCGCGGCCCGCGCGAACGGCGACGCGGCCGAAGCCCAGTTGGCGCAGGCGCGCCTCGATACGCGCTTTTCGCGTGGTGATGCGGAACGGATGCTGGCCGCCGCCAACGAACGGGTGACTGCCTTGTCAGGCGTCAGCCTGTTCCAGGCGAACGAAGCCGCACGGATAGCGGAGGTCGGATATCAGCAAGGCAAATTCACGCTGATCGAACTGATCGACGCGCAGGAAGCGCAGGCCAGCGCCAACTTCAAACTTATCGAGGCCGAACTCGATCGTGCCCGCGCGCTTGCCGCGCTGGGCCGTGCGAACGCGCAATAGGGACATCCATCATGCAAATATTCGAAAACAGAAATCGCCTGATTGCCGCCGCCGCGGTCGGGGCCTTGGTCCTCGGGGGCGGCGGGGTGCTGATCGGCCGGTCGTTGGTCCCGTCAACGACTGCGCCGGCGGCGGAGCCTGATGGGCAAGAAGAGGACCATGTCGAAGGCCAGATCCCGATGGACGAAGCCCGGGCCAAAGGTGCGGGGATCGTTACCGAGACGGTCCAGGCCGGCGGCCTCGGATCGGAGATTTTGGCGCAGGGGATCGTTTCTGCGACCCCGGAGGGCGAGGCCATTCTGACGGCGCGCGCCGACGGCGCGATCATCCGCATCAATCGGCGGCTGGGCGACGCGGTAGGAGCCGGCGAAGCGGTCGCGGTCATGGAGAGCCGCGATGCCGCGGCGATCGCCTCGGAGCGCAGTTCGGCGACCGCGCGTCTGGCGCTCGCACGATCGACCTATGCGCGCGAGAAGAAGCTTTTCGACGCGCGAATCACGGCCAGGCAGGACCTGGAAGTCGCGGCGGCTGCGCTCGCCGAGGCCGAGGCCGAAGCCCGGCGTTCGGCGTCGGCGGCGTCCGCCGCCAAACTATCGGGTGACGGGCGGACGCTGGCGATAACGAGCCTGATTTCTGGGCGCGTTACCAAGTCCGATGCGACGCTCGGCGCCCATGTGCTGGCGGGAACCGAATTGTTCCGAGTCTCCGATCCGAACCGCATCCAGGTCAACGCCTCGGTGCTCGCCGCCGATGCGCGGCGGATCAGGCCCGGCGACACTGCGGTGATCGAACTGCCCGGCGGGGAGACGGTGAATGCGGCGGTGCGTTCGGCCACGCCCAGCCTCGATCCCGACAGCAAGACGGCGACAGTCGTCCTCGTGCCCGAAGGGGTTGGCGGCCTGACGCCCGGCCAAGGCCTTCGCGTGCGGATCAAACCGCAGGGCGCAGCAGCGTCGACGCTCATCGCGCTGCCCGAAGAAGCGGTTCAGACCGTCGAGGGACGCGAAGTCGTGTTCGTGAAGACCGCGAAGGGCTTTCAGGCGACCCCGGTGGTCACCGGCAAGCGCGGCGGTGGTCGGATCGAAATCGTCGACGGCGTGAAGCCGGGCGCGGTCGTCGCGACCAGAGGCGCCTTCCTGCTCAAGGCCGAAATCGGCAAGGGCGAGGCGGAGCATTGAGATGATCGAAAAACTTCTCGAGGCGTCGATACGCTTTCGCTGGGGTGTGGTTCTCCTCACCCTTATCGTCTCGGCCTATGGCATCACCCAGCTACTCAAGCTGCCGATCGACGCCGTCCCCGACATCACCAACAAGCAGGTACAGATCAACACTATCGAGCCCAATCTCGGGCCGCTCGACATCGAACGCCTCGTTACCTTTCCCATCGAGACCGCGATGGCCGGTATCCCCGGCATCCAGAGCTCGCGCTCGATATCGCGCAACGGATTCAGCCAGGTTACGGTGATCTTCGAAGATCGTACCGACCTCTATTTCGCGCGCCAGCAGGTGGCCGAGCGGCTGAATCAGGCCAAGGGCGCCTTGCCCGACGGCGCCGAACCTCAGATGGGGCCGGTCTCTACGGGACTTGGCGAAGTGCTGATGTACACGGTCGATTTTGCGCCGTCCGCGAGCAAGGCCAATCCGCGAATTGCCGGCAAGCCGGGTCCTCAGCCCGATGGGTCCTATATGACGCCGAGCGGGGAAATCCTCGTCGATGACGTTGCCAAGCTCGGCTATCTGCGCTCGGTCCAGGATTGGGTGATCCGGCCGCAACTGCGCTCGGTATCGGGGGTCGCGGGGATCGATTCGATCGGCGGCTATGAAAAGCAGTTCGTCGTACAGCCCGATGCCGCGAAGCTGGCAAGTTACGGCATCAGCTTCTCCGAACTCGCCGAAGCGCTTGAACGCGCCAACATCTCGGTCGGCGCGAATTTCGTCGAACGCGGCGGCGAGGCGTTTCTCGTGCGCGCCGACGGGCGCATCCGCACGCTCGACGAAATCGCGCGCGCGACTGTAGCTAACCGTGGCGGCGTCCCTGTCATGGTTCGCGATGTTGCGACGGTCCGGATCGACGGCGAACTCCGGACCGGCTCGGCGTCGGAGAATGGCAAGGAGCTTGTCGTCGGCACCGTGTTGATGCTCGCGAACGGCAACAGCCGGATCGTGGCGTCGCAGGCCGCTGAGCGATTGACGGAGGTTGCGAAGTCGATGCCGCCCGGCATCGTCGTCAAGCCCGTGCTCGACCGGTCAGAGCTCGTCGATGCGACGATCGGCACGGTCGAGAAGAATCTAGCCGAGGGGGCTTTGCTCGTCGCGGCGGTCCTGTTCTGGCTGCTTGGAAACTTCCGTGCCGCGGTCATCGCGACGCTGGTAATCCCCATTTCGTTCCTGATCATGGGGACAGGGATGAACATCACCGGCACGTCGGGCAATCTGATGAGCCTCGGCGCGCTCGATTTCGGCCTGATCGTCGACGGGTCGATCATCATCATCGAAAACTGCCTCAGGCGATTGTCCGAGCGCCAGCATCATGAAGGCCGGCTGTTGTCACTCAGCGAGCGGTTGCTCGAGGTATTCGAAGCCTCGCGCGAGATGATCCGGCCGACCATCTATGGGCAGGCGATCATCTTCCTCGTCTTCGTGCCGTTGCTCACCTTCACCGGGGTCGAAGGCAAGACCTTCTCGCCGATGGCTATCACCGTGTTGCTCGCCTTGGCGGGCGCGTTCGTTGCTTCGCTCACTTTCGTTCCGGCGATGGTGGCGCTGCTCATTCGAGGCAAGGTCGCCGAGAAGGAGGTCCGCGCCATCGCTTGGGTGAAGACCCGGTACGAGCCGTTGCTGATGCGCGTCATCGCGCGCCCGTGGCCGTGGATCGGCGCGGGCGGCGGGACTTTTGCTGCCGCCCTGCTGGTGTTCGCCACGCTCGGCAGCGAGTTCATCCCGGTGCTGGGCGAGGGCAATCTCGCGATGCAGGCGCTGCGCATCCCCTCGACCTCGCTGAACAAGTCGCAGGAGATGCAATTGCAGGTCGAAAAGGCGGTGTCGACGCTACCCGAGGTCGCGTTCATCTACTCGAAGACCGGCACGGCCGAGGTCGCGAGCGATCCGATGCCGCCCAATGCCTCGGACACCTTCATCATCCTGAAGCCGCGCGGTGAATGGCCGGGCGGCGTCCGCACCAAGGACGATGTGATCGAGCGCGTCGAGACGAAGCTGGAGCCGCTCGTCGGCAACGCCTTCGAGATCAGCCAGCCGATCCAGCTTCGTTTCAACGAGCTGATCGCCGGCGTGCGCGGCGACATCGCGATCAAGCTCTATGGCGACGATCTCGATGCGATGGGCCGGGCGGCGCAGCAGGTGGCGGCGATCCTGAACGGCGTTCCGGGCGCCGCCGACGTCAAGGTCGAGCAGACTGCGGGCTTCCCCGTGCTCGACGTCCAGTTCGATCGCGACGCCATCGCCCGCTACGGCCTGACGCTTCAGGATGTCAGCGACACGGTGGCTGCGGCGCTTGGCGGGCGAGAGGCCGGGATCGTTTTCGAAGGGGATCGGCGATACGACATCGTCGTCCGGCTCGACCGGGCGACGCGCGACGACCTCGACGCGGTGGGGGCACTCCCCGTGCTCCTTCCCGGCGAAGGCGGGGCGCGGGCCTCGGTGCCACTCAGCGAACTGGCAAAGTTCGGTTTCTCGGAAGGTCTGAACCAGGTCAGCCGCGAAAACGGCAAGCGCCGCGTTGTCGTTCAGGCGAATGTCCGCGGCAACGATCTGGGGTCCTTCGTCGCCGAGGCGCAGGCGAAGGTGAATGCCGAGGTCAAATTGCCCACCGGAAGCTTTATCGAATGGGGCGGGCAGTTTGAAAATCTGCAAGCCGCATCGGCGCGCCTCTCGGTCGTCATTCCGGTCATCTTTACGGCGATCTTCGGCATCCTGTTCCTAGCACTCGGCGGCGTGCGACAGGCGATTGCCGTCTATTCCGCGATTCCGCTCGCGCTGGCAGGGGGCGTCTTCTCGTTGCTGCTGACCGGGCTACCCTTTTCGGTATCGGCGGCGGTGGGCTTCATCGTGCTCTCGGGCGTCACCGTGCTCAACGGGCTCGTCGTCATGTCGAGCATCAACCAACGCATCGATGAAGGAAAGGCGGTCGATGTCGCGATCGGCGAAGGCGTCATGGAGCGTGTGCGGGCGGTGCTGATGACGGGCATCGTGCCCGCCATCGGCTTCGTCCCGATGGCGCTCGCCGCCGGTACCGGCGCCGAAGTGCAGAAACCGCTCGCGATCGTCGTGATCGGCGGGTTGATCACCTCGACCCTCCTCACCTTGTTCGTCCTGCCCGCGATCAGCCACCTGCTGCTTCGTGGGCGGCACGTCAGGCATGGGGCCGGCGACTATGCCGACGCCTGCGACGGGAGCATCGGCTGCGAGAAAGGCCTCTATCCCTGAGTAGGATGCCGGTCGCTTCCAGCGCCGCCGACGACATAGGCGGTCCGATCGTCCTGCGGCGGCGTTGGAAGACACGAAAAAAAGCTTCTATCGATCTGCGGGTCCAAAGTCGGCCGACAGCGACAGTATGACTTGCAGCCCGCGAGGAGGGTTGTCTTCCAGGCGCATCTCGCCGCTGTGGAGATGGGCGATGGTCTCGACGAGCGAAAGCCCGAGGCCGGCGCCTGCTCCACCGCGTGCAGCGTCGAGTCGGACGAACCGGCGCTTCGCTTCGATCCGCTGTTCCGAAGTCAGCCCCGGGCCATCGTCGGCAACTGTGATGGTTAGCTCGTTTGTGCCTTGGGAGACCGCTGCCAACCGAATGGTTGAACCGCCCACGGCATATTTCAGCGCATTGTCGATCAGGTTCGAGAGTGCGCGCATCAGCAGTTCGCGATGCGCAAATATCTCAAGCGTGGGCGGGCAGTCTACGACGATCCGGAAGCCGTGGTCTTCCGCAAGGGGGCCGTAAAGTTCTGCAAGGTCGTCGAGGATCGGACGCAGGGCGAAGTGACTGAAATGGTCGCGGCCGATCCCCGCTTCTGCCCTGCTGATTTCAAGCGCGGTGTCGAGTAGGCGATGGAGGCTGTCTGCCTCGTCGATCGCGCTGCCAAGCGCCGCGAGTGCCACGGGATCCTGCGTTTGCGAGAGACCCTGTTCGAGCCGAGCCTTCATCCGCGACACCGGCGAGCGCAGATCATGCGCCATGGAGTCGGTCAGCATACGGAGTTCGCGGACGAGGCCAGCGATACGGCCGAACATCGCATTGATCGACGAGGCCAGGCGATCGAAGGCGTCGCCGGTCTCGTCACGGCCGACGCGCGCATCGAGCTGGCCAGTTACGAAGGCATTGGCGGCCCGGGAGAAAACGTCGATCCGGCGCGCCAATATCCAGGCGACGAGCGCGGTCATCAGCGCGGCGATAATGACGCCGACCCCCAGAGCATACAGCATGGCGGTTTCGCTGGCGCGCGTGAGTTGACGCTCCGCGTCGAGTATTTCGCCGGTTAGCACGGCCTCTCCTCCGGGCAGGCGCGCCGCAACTAGTCCCATCGGCTCGGGCGCGCTTCCGCCCGGACGATAGAGCGAGATGCGTCGCCACGGTGCGGTGTCGGCAACAGTTGGCGGCCAATCGCCGAGATTGCCGGCCAGCTTTCGCCCTTCGGCATCCTTCAAGAGAACGACGAAGTTACGATCGTCACCCGTGTCCAGCCGATGCTGGATCGCTTCGATCAGCCCTGAAATTCCGCCTTGGCTATAATCGTCCAGAAAATCGTCGCGCGACACTTCCGCGGCAGTCCGCGCGTCGGCGATAATCGTCGCTTCGGTAAAGCGGTGGATGACGGTGAGTCCTAGAGCCAGCGCCACGATCTGGACGAGTACGAGCAACAGCGAAAGCCGAACGATCGTGCTGTCCCGAAGTCCGCGCAACACCTGTGCTATGCCTCTCCGCCCAGCATATAGCCGGCGCCTCGGATCGTCTGAACCAGCGGCCTGTCATAGTCATCGTCGATCTTTCGCCTGAGGCGGCTTACATGGACGTCGACGACATTGGTACCGGGGTCGAAGTGATAATCCCATACCCCCTCCAGCATCATCGTGCGCGTGACGACACGGTCTTTGTGGCGCAGCAGATATTCGAGAAGGCGGAACTCGCGTGGTTGCAGGTCGATGCGCTTGCCCGCTCGGGTAACCCGCCGGCTCAGGAGGTTCATTTCAAGATCTTCGCAAACGAGAATCGTCTCGACCTGGGTGCCGCCGGTAGGCTTGGCGAGGATCAGCTTCAATCTGGCCAGGAGTTCTGAAAAGGCGAAAGGTTTGACCAGATAGTCGTTCGCGCCTGAGGTCAGGCCCTCGACCCGTGCATCGACCGAGCTAAGGTTCGACAGGATAATCACCGGCGTTGCGACCTTGGCAGCGCGGAGTGCTGCGAGCAGGGCCATTCCGTCCATGCCTGGCAGCATGCGGTCGAGGATGATCGCGTCATAGCTGCCGTCGGTCGCGTGGAACAGGCCGTCTCGCCCATCGCTGGCACGATCGACGACGAAGCCTTCCCCGGTCAGGCTCCTGGCTACAAAATCCGCCGTCGTCGCGTCATCTTCGATTACCAATATCTTCTGGGACATGGGCTTACCCCGATTGGCCGTTCACCGCCGGCAGGCGTTTATAGCTGTTCTTGCCTGCATGGCGAATGCGAAGCAACAGACCGGATGTCCGGTCGCGTTGCAGCGCGGCTTTGACATCGCCGGTCGCGTTGATCGGTCTTCCGTCGATCTGATCGATGATGTCGCCCGGAACGATATCGGCCCGGGCAGCGACGCCCTTTTCCTCTATGCTAGTCACGATCAGGGCAAGCGGATGGTCGGCGCTGGCTACCTCATAGGTGAGCCCCGGCAGACGGTCATGGGGATGCCGATGCTTTGCGGGATTGAACAGCAATGCGAGCAGGAAGATCGTCGCGAGAAGGGTAAGGAGCGTCGCCGTCGAGGGCAGGGGGCGTGTCGGCTCCGGGGTCATTCGCAAGCTATAGCCGGCTGGCGAAATCGGGCGGGTGGAGCTCAGATGACAATGTAGTCATATGCGCGCGGCAATCGGCACCTGCGACATCTTCTCCGCCGAGGGGCGCGACACGAGATGATGAACCGCTGCAACGCCAAGAGCAAAGGCCATTCCCCGTGGACCGGCGATATATCGTGGCTCCCAGTGGGTAGCGAATTTGGCCTTGTAGTTTCTGAGTCCTTCGAAGCCGTAGAGCATCTCGCCATGCCGGAATAGGAACGCAGCGCCGCGGGCCCATGCCGGCGCGAGCTTGCGCCCATCGATGCCCGAAAGTGGTGCGATGCCGAGCGTGAACCATCGGTAGGCCTCGCTCTGCGCATGTCGGATCAGCTGGACGAACAGGAAGTCCATCGTGCCATAAGGCAAGCGAGACGCGTGACGCATGAGGTCGACCGACATCTCTTCGCGGTTCGAGGTCGCGAGGATGTTCGCGAAGGCGACTATACGCCCGCCGACGCGAACGATGGCGCAAGGAAAACGCGCCAGATAATCGTCGTCGAAACTACCGAGGCTGAACGCCTTTTCCCGCTGCTTTTTTGCCGCCAGCCACTCGTTCGACACCGACTTCAGCTCTGCGAGACGGCCCCGCACCTCCGTTGGAGAAAGGATTGAAAACTCGGCCCCCTCTTGCGCGGCCCGTCTTTCGGCATGGCGCAGTGTTTTGGCGGCGGCCCCCGATAGCGTGAAGATCCCAAGGTCGACCCTCGCCTCTTCGCCATATTTGACGATCGACAGGCCAAGATCGATGGCATGTGGCAGGAAAGCGGCGCTGATCTGATAGAGGAGAATGCGGCCCTGTGCGGCATCGGCCATCTCGCGAAGGCGCCAGAGCAGGTCGGCCCAGCGAACTTCGCGCCCGACCGGATCGCCCATCACAATCCAGTTCGCGCCTTGGACCTGGTACATCAGGAATGCGTCGCCCTCGCTCGCCAGAAGGAAACGCTTGTCCCCGGTGAAAGCCAGAAAGGCATCGGTGCGTTCGGCGAGCGCCATTGCGGGCTCAAGCGCGCCATACGGAACGGGGACGTCGGACATCGGGCGCGCCGATGGGGCGAACAAGCGCCAAAGCGCGAGGCCGGCGACAAGTATGGCGCTCCCGAACAAGGCCCGCAAAAAGCGCGGAGCGTCGCCCCGCAAGCTGAACTGCCACCAAAGGCTGTCGGTGTAGGCGACATGCTTATAGACGAAAAATCCCGCAAACGCCGATGCGAGGATCGCAGTCAGTGCGGCGACGATCCATCCAGTGGAGAGCGGAGCATTCAGAAGCGAGGTTCGACGATAAAAGGCGGGGCGGCTCCATTGCAGCGCGGTACAGATCGCGGACAGGATCAGCGCCTCCTCATAATCGATACCCTTGGCCATGGAAAAAATGGCTCCAGCGAGGAGAAGCGCCCGCGTCGCGACAAAGGCGCCATCGAGCCGTCGGAGCAGGCCGGGCGCCAGGAACAGGAGCAGGGTCCCCGACAGGCTGGCACCCAGGTGCGAGGCTTCGACGAACGGCAGCGGCAGAACATGTTTGAGCGCATGCATGCGGCTCGCTTCGGCCGGGGTCGATCCGGACATCAGCAGGATCAATCCGCCCGCAAACGCCAGTGCTGCCAGCAGGGGCGGGGCGAGATCATGCAGAAGCGATCCACTCGCTTTTGCCACCCGCCGGATCGGCTCGCGCCACAAATTTCTTTCATGCCAGGCAAGCAGCAGCGCGGCGAGCAGCAGGGGCAACAGATAATAGATCGCGCGATAGGCAAGCAGTGCGGCGAGCAATTGCGCCTTGTCGCCGGGTACGGCGGCGATCACGACGGCTTCAAAAACGCCCAAACCACCGGGGACGTGGCTTACCAGCGCAGCGATGATTGCTAGCGCATAGCCCAGGAAAAAGGTGGGATAAGCGGCGGGATCGGGCGCCGGAAGCAGCACGAACAGGGTGGCGCTGGCCGCGGCCAGATCCAGCACGGCTACCCCCGTCATCCCGACACTGCGTCCAAGATCGGGTAGCGGTGTGCGCCAGCCTCCGATGCTCACTTGGCGGACCCCGAAGTGCCTCAACAGCAGTGGTATCAGGCAGAGCGTCGCTGCAACCAACCCCGCGATATGCAGCCAGTGGAGCGAGAGGCCCCAGCCTAGGGCCGGCGACAACTGGGTGCTCGCCATTGCGGCAAGGCCAGCGAGCAGGATCACGCCATTCCAGAAGCTAAGGCTGGCGAGCGCGATGACGCTGCCGATTTCGCTGCCCTCCAGGCCGGCGGCGCGATAGACCCGATAACGGGCCGACCCTCCGGTCAGAAGCGCAAGGCCGAGGTTATGGCTGAGCGTGTAGCTGGTGAAGGATGCCAGGCCATAGATGCGGAAGGGAAGCGCGCGCCCGATCATCTGCAACGCGAAACGATCGTAGAAGGTCAGCATCAGATAGCTGACGCCGGTGAGTCCCAACGCGATCGCAATTTGTATGTCCGACAAGGCGGCAAAAGCATGGCGTATGTCGTGCGGCCGGACCGAATGCAAAAGCTCAAACAGCGCGACAAAGCCGAAGGTCGCTACCGTCAGCGCGGCAACAATCATCAGCAGGCGCCGATTCCGTTCGCCCCATCCGACAAGGCGGTCGGCCCTGATCATCGCAGCGTCCACTCCTGATGCTTGCAAAGGAGCCCGCCCAATATGCATCCCGAGATGCGCAGTTTGTCGGCGCCTTCCAGCTGGATCGTCGAATAGAATCGGCGTCCTTCGTCGGGGACGTAGACTTTGCCAGTCCAGCGGCCCTGGCCGGTCGCGCGATATCCGCTGAGCAGTTCCGTCCCGACGAGAGAGGTTACGCCCGCGTCGCGTGCGTCGGCGATCGCGGCGGGACCCGCCCAGACGATCGCGCCGCAGAGCGCCTGGCCGCAGTTCCGGGTGCGAACGAGAAGCGTTGCTTTGGGGTTTTGCCACAAGCCGATCGGTGACGCGGCTTGCGTTCGTGCTCCCCCGGATGGCTGGACCGTCGAGGATGCCTGGGCTCCGGACGAAAGCGCCAGCAGCAGCGCAAAGGCCAATATTCTCATCTCATTGGCTCCTTGGGGTTTTTCGGTTCGGGAAAGGATTGGAGAATTGCGGCGGTGAGGGCGGCATCGTCGGAACGCAGCTTGTGGCCGCCGGGCAATGCCACGCGACGGACATTGGGCATGCGAAGCTCGGGGCACAGGCTCGCGCTTTCTTCGATGCCCTGAATGCAGGTTACCGGTATCCAGCGAAGCTGCGACGCGGTTGGATATGCGCGCTGATCGGGCGTTTCGATTCCGGCAAGCTCGACCGGTGAGGCTCGGAAGACGATATCGTTGCCGGGAACGACGAGAATGACTGCGCGGATCGGACGCCGTTTCTCTTTCGGCATATCGGCAAGGCCTGCGTGGAGCATATCGGCGCCGAACGACTGGCCGATAAGGACGACACTGTCGGTGCGACCGAGCTCCATCGCGCGCCTCATGGCCGCTTCGATCAGTCCGGCGGCTTCCTTTGCCGTACGGCGCGGCGAGAAATAGGTCAGCGAGTTGACCGTCACGACGGCATAACCGCTGCTGTTCAGGCGTCCGGCAACTTGTGGTGTCATCCCGACTCTATTGCCCATGTCGCCGGACAGGATCACGACTGCCGGTCTTTCGGGGCGGGAACCGACCGAGGGCATGTCGCGAAAGACCGCACCGTTATAATAGCCGGCATGGCCATAGAAGATTGCTGCGCCGGCCAGCACTACCGATAGAAGCGCCAGCCAGCGCTTCATGCAAAATCCCTGTCGGCCTGGCTTGCGAACGGCTGACAAAAGGCCGGCCATGGCATCGCTCCTGCTGCTGATGGGAGCATCATGGTGCGGCTTGTCCATCGAGAAGCTGGCGCGCGGATTACGAAATCGTCATCTGGCGGCCATGCCCCGGTCGGATCGGGCCGCCTACAAAGAAGGCGTCCAAGGCGGAAGCCCTGACCCCGGCCTCTCACCTTGGACACAAACATCCGCCTTTCGCGGTCTCATCGGAGAGAAGAATATGGCACGCTTTCGCACTCTCGTTGGCCTCGGCCTTGCCTCGACCTTGATGGTCACGGCCCCGGTCTTTGCATCCACGACGCAGCACCCAACGCCCGCTGCCGCCGCCGCGAAGCCCACGCTGCGCGCGCCGGTGAAGCGTGCGGTCGCCCCGACACGCGCAAAGGCGGCCACCCCGGCCTCGAACGCGTCGGCGCGCCCGTCCACCCATCTTGCGAAGGCGACGCTCAGCAACGGCAAGAAGGTGACCTATGATTGTCGCCTCGCCGGCAACAAGAACAAGCAGGCCTGCAAGAGCTGAACACGGCACCCTGAAGCTTTCGCAGACCCTGTACCGGCTGGTTCCAATCCAAAGGAACCGGCCGGTTTGTACTATTTTTTGCAGGCGAAACACTCAGGCGCGAAAAGAAAGGGAGCGCTCCTGTCGGCGTTGCACGTTGTGGAACGGACCTGCATAGGTCGATGTCTGCTGCTCGGGTTTCGGCTTGAAAGCAGCCGGTTCGAAGCCGGCTCAACGGTCACTGGCAGATGGAAGAAGGCTCAGTGCGTACCAACTCTGGCGCAGCCTAGGACGGTTGCGCATAGCGCTTCGACCCGATCGCCGCGCCGATCAGATCAGCGACTTCAGCCGGTCGATCCCCGCCGCCTCCCGAACGATCCGGGCGGCGAGCATATTTCCGTTTGTCGCATTGGTGAAGATGACGATCGCTCGTCCGGTACGCGCATCGCCGACGCCGAGCGTTTTGAAGATCCCGTAATTGCTGCCGCTGTGCTGGAAAAGCGAGCCTGCTGGCGATTGCTCGAGTTCCCAGCCTAGCCCTCGCGAGATGTCCTGCCCGCGCACCTCGATCTTGGGGGTGAGCATGGCCTGACGGGCAACCTCGCTGATCTCCCAGCTCGCACGCTTGCGCCCATTCATCATCAGCGCCATGAATTTTGCGTAATCGGCGGCGGTCGTGAGCAGCCCGCCCGCCGAATTGACGAGCAGGTCGTGCGTCGACGGCGGCGTCTTCGGGTCGGTCTCGCGCATCGCCGCAATCGAGTCTTCGTAGGTCCAGGATGCGATGGGCTTTCCTCGTTTCGAAGCCACCCGAAGCAAGCGGTCGCCCAGCTCGCGTGTCGGCTGCGGAGGAATCTTCGTTTCGCCCTCTGGCGGCTCGGAATGTCCGAAGACCGCCGCCTGCGCGATCTCCTTGTCCCAGCCAAAGCTGCTGTTCGACATGCCGGCGGGGCCGAACAGTTTGGCCTGCATCACATCGCCAAGGCTCATTCCCGTGATCGTCTCGACCACCAGCTGGAGCCAGATGAAGGCTTCGCCTGAATAGCTGTAGGTCGATCCGGGCGTGCTGCCGGTGACGAGCGGCTCGGAGGTCCAGTTGGGCAGGCCCGTCGAGTGCGCCAGCACATGCCGCGCCGTGATAAGCTCGAGGCTGGGGTCATCGCCCAGATTATCCGGCCGGCGATAGGCGACGAGCGGCCGGTCGAGGTCGAGGCGTTTCTCATCGACCAGCCGCATCACGACATAGGCGAAGACGGGCTTGGTCATCGATGCCGCTTCGAACAGTGTGTCCTCGCTGACCGGGTCCCGGGTGAGGATGTTTTTGACGCCGAAGCTTTTGCTCCAAGCGAGCTTTCCGCCATCCACGACTGCGACTGCGACGCCGGGCACGCCCGCGATCCGCATGAGCCTTGGAAGTTCCTCGACAAGCTCCGTGGATGGAATCCAGGAATCATTGCCTTTGGCGCATGCCGTTCGCGTAGCGGCGTGGGCGGGCGCCGTGCCGCCCGCGATCAGGGCGGCCGACCCTGCCAGCAAAGTCCGTCGCCCCACGATCGTCACCGGCTTCCCTCCATCACCCAAGGCCTCTCGTACCAGAGAGCTAGAGCCGATCGATTTAGAGCGCCGCACCGCCGAGCTTATAGGTTAGCTGCATGAACACGCTCCGCCCGATGCTGTCGAACCAGCTGGTGTTGTAATAGGGATAGGCTGACCAGGTCGGGTCCTTCACGGGG
>VFQN01005471.1_pt1 | contig 15514 bp, 14 predicted proteins | sample 3512371 | NCBI WGS metagenome assembly VFQN01 (sample SAMN10412370, study PRJNA504923) | tailings metagenome | isolation source: Replicate 2 from Balatoc abandoned mine | place: Philippines: Itogon, Benguet | collected 2017-08-28
GAGCTCCACGCTGAACTTGCGACACGGACAGGTTCCCATGTTGGTCACCGTTCTCTAAGTCGTTTTACTATAACACCGGATTGCTTCAGTATCGAAAGCAGTGGGACAGACAGCGACAGCGCTGGCGAGGACGACTCTGTCGGAGTGCATTCGCACATTTCACAGCGTGCTCAACGCACAGATGCTGACGGCGATTTAGTTGTATGCCGGTCTGGCCGCCCTGGAAAGCGCACACTACCGCTAACGCTGCGGCACGCGGCTTCAGCCACGGCTGTTGGGGACTGCGGCCTTCAGGTCTGGCGCGGGGCCTGCCTCCTCAGCGACTGGCTCCTATGCAGCCATCATGTTCTAGCAGGAGCTCACGTCTTGGAGCTGGGCTGCGGTGCTGGCCTGGCTTCAATCGCAGCCACCCTGGTGGCGAAGGACGTTACCGCAACAGACGCGGTTGCTGAGGCTTTGGGCCTTGCGCAGGACAACTTGCAAACCAACAACTTTGCGGCAAGGAGGCGCAGTGGAGAGCCCGCAGTTGTTCAGCTGGACTGGTTTGACTTTCTCGCGTTCGACCCGACAGCTGGCAGCTCAGCCGCGCGCATCCTGGATAGCCTGACAACAGCAGACAGGGACAGTGCTGGAGCTGGTGCACAGGCACCGGGAGGCGTCACAGGAACAAATGCTGCTGCTTATGACACAACTGCCGCTGGTGGGGCAGCAACCAGCTCTTCTCTGGCGGTTGGCTGTGGCGAGTTGCGGTTAGCGGTGGACAGGTGGGCCCAAGCCCCCTGCGCCCTGCTGGTAGCTGCCGACACAATTTACGACACCGCCCTGAACGAGGCGTTTGCCAAGTGCGCTGCCTGTCTGCTGTCGTACCGCCGAGAGCTGAGGCAGCAGCGGCAGCGGGAGGTGGCGCAGCAGAGGGAGCTCCTAGCGGCCGCTGATTCCCGTCCCAACGACACCCATACAGCAGCTTCAGCAGCTTCCGATATTCCGCATGTCAGCACCGAGTCCAGGCCTGCCAAGCGGCCTCGGCCGTCAGCCGTCAGCATGGCGCAGGGCACGCCCGCGGCAGCCGCCTTCTCGGCGGGATTAGCCAACACGGCTGACGCTGCCGGCACCTCAGGTGGACCCTACGCAGAAGCTGACAGCCGCGACTGCGACGGCCGCTTGGTGCTTGCGGTGGAGAAGCGCTACGTCTTCACGCTGCGTGACATGGCTGTGGGGGCTCCTGCCTTTGACCACTTCATGTCCACCTACGTGCACGTGGTCGAGGACGGTGACGCAGCGCAGGGCGTACCAGGGCGCGGTGGGCATGCGGGTGGAGCAACCTCTGATGGCTCCGGGGCCGTTGCCGCCTCGATGCACATCCTGGGCGGTGTCAGCGCCGAGGCGGACCTGACCGGCATGGACAACGGTGCTGTGCCTGGTGGCCCGCGTCCGGGGCCGTTGTTCGTGGGGCGGCGGTTGGAGCTGTCGAGGGTACCCAAGGTATGCTGCGGAGTGGGTGCAGTGGGTCGTACCTTGGCTGCCGGCGACGACAGGCGACAGCCCTTACTGGTAGTAGCGCGCGGCGGCATCCTGCACTGTGTGGGACCTGGTACTTGCGCATGGGCTGCTTTATCAATGAGCTCGTTGCTTCCCTACTGTACGTACCCTGTGGATGCGCCAGAGTGGCCATCGCCGTGCCCGCCTCGTCAATCGGCAACACGCCTACAACGCTCATAAGCGCACGTGCGCACCCCTCCTTGACCATGTTGTGCAGGCCCTCAGCTACAGCCGATTGGCGGACCTAGAGCTCTGGGAGCTTCAGCTAATGTGACGGCAGGCAGTCGGATGGTTTTGAGACGGTACGTTGCTTCTTCAGTCCTAGATTTCTTCAAGGTTTTTATACACACAGTCTGGTTATGCATCATGTGGTGCATCACGTCACATTGCGTGCCTGCTAGCCTACTTGCCTGCAAGGCCTGTGATAAGGCTTTTGGCACATCGGGGTGAAGGCAGTTGCTGTTGGTAGGACCGCTGTTGGTAGAACCGCTGTTGGTACGACAGCCGTGGGAGGGAGTTTCCTTGGCCGCGCAGGTGCAGCAGGATAAATGCAAGACCCAGTTCTTGCTTATTCTTGTTGCTACCTAATGCGCGAATCGGCTAGCTTGCACAGAAGTTAAAACGCCTGCGCCTGTTACCCATGGCTGCCCTTGATCGTCTGCAGGTCATGCAGGGCAGATGTGGGCTGGACACATGTGCCCCTGGACGCCTAAGCGACTGTTTCGAGTAAGTTTCAACGGCGTGAAACGGTAGTGCTCGAAGCCGTACGAGGCCTTCAGACGGAATCGGGCCTCGTCGTTTGCGAACGAGGTCACGACAAACGGTAACCGTACTTGCCGTTGGCCCAGAAACCTGAAGTCGCCTTTCTTGAGCTGACAGGAGGAAATTTTTTATCGCTCGCATACATCCAAACTGCTGTATCACGCCAAGCCGCAACGTTCGATACAATCTCAGGTCAGCTGCCACGCACCATGGCCACGCCCAGCAAGGAGGAACAAGTCAAGGCCCTGCTGGAGGCTGTAACAGGGTGTCTCAAAGAGATCGACGCGGATACCTTGTACTGGGCGCGCGGCATCTTCGCCTCAATGGACGCGGACTCAAGCGGAAGCGTCTCACGTGATGAACTGTGGGCCTTCCTCCGGTGAGCCCCTTGCTCCTGCTGCCGACAATTTGAAGCAAAAGCTTAGGAGGTCGCCGACTTACGGGAAGAGAACGACCGACGCGCTTGCCTCGGGTGTCTCCTGCTGCAGGGCCTCCAACTCTCTGAAGCTGAAACGCGACACATTCGACAAGCTATGGGCCCTCATCGATTTCGATAAGTGGGTGTTGCACGCGATTTTGTATGCAAGCTTGACCAACTGTCACCGAACCGCAACGAACTCCCCAGCACGGCACCTGTACTCATCATCAGCTGCCCCTCTGGCCCTTCTTGACCCTTCTTAAGAACACACGAACACACGAACTGCCGCACGGTTGAAGTGCCCCATCATACTGAGCAAATCGGCGGCTGTACTTGCTTGCCTGCGCTACTGCGTGCCACACGCCTTCACGCAAATACGTCAGCACATGTGCCTTTTGCATGACCCACAGGAACGACTCCCTCGACTTCAAGGAGGTGGGCGCACTGCTGTACATCCAGACGCAGCTCAGCCTGTGCGACGAGTGCGACCTGCCAATCTTGGACAACAAGGCCTGGGCGTGCAGCACCTGCTGCTCGCAGTACGTGGCGCTCAGCCCCGAGGAGCGGGAGGGTCAGTGCCACCTGTGGGCCGTCACCTGCCGCCAGTGTGCGCTGGCTGGAAAGCCAACCACCTGCCCCAATAACCACCGGCACCACCTGCAGCTGGTCGAGTACGGCCCAATCGCGCGGCCTACGGACGAGACCGGGTTCTTCCAGTCCTTGCTGGCGGCACAGGGGGCGCAGCCGGCAGCAGCTGCAGCGGGCCGGGGCAATGGCAGCATCAGTACCGCTGGCAGGTTGGAAGCACAAACGGTCACGTGCGACTGCTGCATGTACACCCACAGCGTGGCGGCGGAGGCCGTGCTGCCAGGCGTGCCGGGGCACGTGTTCCAGCGGCCCGACGGCAAGTGGCTGTGCGAGTGGTGCACCTCCTGGTTCTGCTACAAGTGCGGCATCGAGTCACACGACGCCAACAACCCCGAGGTGGACAGCTTCCGCAAGGTCAAGTATGCCTGCGGGGGCGACAAGAGCTGCAACCCCAAGGTGGACGGCTACAGGCGCAGGGAGCGGCCGCTGGGTGCGCACGAGGTAGACTGCGAGGGCTGCCAGGCGCGCATCAGGAAGGGGCAGCTGGTGATGGAGCCGCTGTGGGAGGCCTCCGTCACGTGTGTGTGCTGCGGCCTCGAGCACGACACCGTGGATCACTACTTCCCGCACGGCTACGACCGGCACATCGTGGAGATGCCGGACGGGAGCGGCTACGTGTGCGAGATGTGTGCGTCGGTGGTGTGCGAGCGGTGCGGGTGCATGGCACTGGACCGGCAGAACGCCAAGCAGCACTACTGGACGGCGCGGGGGTACAAGCACACCAAGAAGTCGTGCCAGAAGCAGGGCAAGGGCGGGTACGGCTACGACGCACGGGAGTTTTCGCTGTCGCAGCTGGGCGCGACGCGTGAGCAGTGCCGCACGTGCCTGGCCGCCTTTCGGCAGTGGGCGCAAGGGCCGGCGGGGGCCGGGAAGAGCAAGGTCAGCTTCAAGGATGCGATGGAGACCACGAAGGCGATCGCGGGCGCAGCTGAGGACATTGCCAAGCTGGCGAACACGTGTGCAGTTCAGTGAGCTGGGGCAGCCGGGTTGGGGTCTGGGGGCACAACAAGGCTGTGTGGGTGTAATGGTGTGCCTTGTTTGTTGTAGTCCGCCGTTGCGTGCTGAGTGCAGTAGTAATATGAACTGGGAACTGCTTTGACGCGGGTTTTGTTGACGTACGGTGGGGACACAACTGCTTAAGCACAGTTCAATTTGCCATGTGGAGCATACGGTATGTGCGTGTGGCGAATGTGTTGGTGGTTTATGTGGTCCAGTCGAGGCACGTGTCTGCAAGAGTGCGCATCGCTTGCTATACAGACAGCTTGCATGCTGTTTTGATGCGCACCGTAAATTGAATTTCTTCTTTTGGGACAAAGAGCTTGCTGCACCGTCTCTATTGAAGGTAAGGCATCTCGTGGCCTGTGCACGTTAATGCAAGACCCGTTGAAGGGTTTATGCACGTCATGCAGTTGCCCTATAATATGCGTGTGACAGGTCTCACAGGTCTTTTCTCCTCGCAATGCACATTGCTGAGGATTCTTTCCGCACTTTTAGCCTTGTCCGACTGGAGTCTTGCCGAGCACTGCCCAACTCCACCTGCCCCATGCCTTACTGTGGTTCATGGTGATGTGCTTACTGGCAGCGTATACCGTACCCCTTGCAACGGTTCAACATAATGGGCTTTGAGCTTCGTAGCCACAGCACCATTGTAGCTGCTCGTTGGGCCTACCATAGTGCCAACCTACTTGGACGCTTTGCAGCCACGTTGGTCGCAAGGGCCCGAAGGCCCATGCTGGCTTTCGCTGTGTCGTGTAATGCGTGGTCACTTGTGTTACGTTAACTGATATTGGAGTAAGCGGGGACCTGCATTACGGTCGCTACAGAGTCTGCCATGGCTGCCAAAGTGCTTATCCTTTGCAGAGAAGGCCTTGCCCAGGGGAGCTCCCCTGGCCTTGCCTGGTGTGGAGCTCGGGGGACTCCCATGTAAAAGCGCGCAAGCGACCCAGCGCAGCAGCACGCACACCTTACACAAGACGTCCCGTGGTATCCAAGTACGGGTGATGCACTGCACTCCAGGGTGGGTCGGGTTGAGCCAATAGGGCAAACCACCACACGCAGGCGATTGCCGGTAATCGCCGTACATCAGCTAATGCGGGCTGCACACTGCGGCCCGCGCAGGCGCGCTCCTCCATGCATGGCGCAGCATGGCGGTAAGACACCATGTGTGTACCATACTTGCCGCATGTGACCATGGAGCAAGGGCCAAAAACGGTGAGCTATCGCCCTTGTTCACCACGAAGCATGAACGCTAGAGGCAGCGCCAACTACGTCATAGGTACAAAGCAGCGCACCCCCGATGTCACCCTGTCTGTCTGGGTCCTTACTAGGTCCACAGCTCCACACCTCTGACATGCTCCACCTCTGACACTCCACACCACTGACACTTCCGTTGGCTCAGGAACGCGAACCTCACTGCTACCCTAGCACACCCATCCTGGACACTGACGGCTTAGCAGAGGCGGTGCAGCAGCTCTCGCCCCTCACGTGCGCGCACGATGTTTTCGCAGAGCACGTGGGCGAACCTGCACAGAGGGCACGCAGCAGCACGTCAGCATCAGCCCCTACCAACGGCTGAACCTTAGGCCAAGCCCCGAGGGCAGGCGCGCGCGCGGCGCGTTCATGTAGGCAGGAAGCAACAATTGAAAGGCAGCCCAGGACGATGTTGCAGGCGTTGCGTTGCGATACGTCACAAGGACAGCACGCGAGAGCTCAGATACGGCATGAAGGAAGGGTGGCAAAGCAGGGTGCCCGAGTGCTCTATTCCTGCACACAAGCAAGGAGGACGAGAAGCACAGGTGCCAGCAGCCGACGTAGGAGCTAAGCCAGCTACCGCGTTGCATGGCTGTTGAGAGGCTTTAAACCAGGCAGCGGAAGGAACTAATGAGCCGCCTTGCGCACCTGTCGTACACCTCTGCCGAGATGCTCCCCAGGTGCGGAAGGGCCAGCACCCGCGGGTGGGAGTAGATGGGGTCGTCCCGCGGAGCGGGCTCCACCCAGTGGGTGTCCAGGCCCACGCCTCCTATACGACCGGCCTGCATACCGTACAAACAACAAGAAGGAAGACGCGATGCACCTTGGGGTTGCACGTAAGAGGCCACAAATCTTTGAGTGCAATAAAAGCTGTAGGTTAGCCCACAGGGCGGCATGCAGCAGCAGCAAGCAGCAAATTTACAGGGTACCCGCTGGTATGTGTGTGCGAAACACCTACCGAATGCCTGAGGTAAGTACGCGTGGCCTACCCTCCGGCTACACCCTTTCACTACAGCTGCAGGGCACGACAGCATCCTCCTTAATGCACATTCGCCACAGCAACCAACCGCCTGCTGCCCCCACAGCCACACGCCTCCAACGCCCTTGCCCCCACTCCGTCATACGGCACCCCTACCAAACACGCACGACCAGTGCACCGTACCCAACCGTCCTTACTGGTACGACACCCCGAGCTGCCGTACCGTACCTGCAGCGCCTCCCACAGCGCGTCCCGCTGCACCACCGACCCACGGGACGCGTTGATGAGCAGTGCGTCCGGCCGCATGAGGCCCAGCTCCCGGGGGCCTATCAGCCCGCGGGTGGCTGGCGTGAGCGGGCAGTGCAGCGACACTACGTGGCTGGAGGCCAGCAGGTGCTCCAGGTCGGCTCGGGAGGAGGAGGAGGTGACGCCCAGCACCTGCGGCCGTGTAGCAGGACGTGAGAAGAGAGGGAGGGAGGGGTGCGGTGGGGGAGGGGCATAGTGTGCGGTGCGGGAGGAGGACGTGACGCCCAGCACCTGCGGCCGTGTCGCGTCATGCAGGGGATGAGGGAAGAGCGTTGGGGAGCCCACCGTTGTCGCGTGCGGATACCGGTATGTGAGCAGACGAATGGAGGCATGCGCCCGAAGTGCCCGCTGATGCTGTGGTCCGCTGGCGGAAAATGGAAGGCAGGTGCTGCGCTGTGCGCCGGAACTTGATGGCCCTGGCTATCCGTGTGTCCCATGGTTCCCTTGGGTGGGCGTGTGCGGCGCCGGCAGGCGCCAGCGCGAAGGCGAGGGCATGGTGTCCAGTCACGAGGTCTGGCAAGGCCAAATGATGGTACGTGCGGGGCAGGAGGCTGCCACGTGTCAGGGACACCAGAGCCCAGCACTCCAGCAACGTGAAACCCACCTCCATGCCGAGCCCCCGGGCGGCGGCGGCCAGGCACGTGCCGACCTTGCCCATGCCCACGATGCCCAGCGTCTTGCCGTACAGCTCCCGACCCACGGGTCGGCCGATGGGCTCCCGCGCCTCGAACACGGCACGTGCCTCGTCCGCGCGGCGGCTGAGCATGAGGATCATCATGAGCACCACCTCAGCGACGCTGTGGCTGTGGTAGCCTGGGGCAGGGTGCGGGGTATGCAACGTGTGTGCAGGCAGGAGCACCCGTCGTACCGCAGTAGTTCCAGATGATGCACTGCTGCGTTGTGCCAGCAGCGTGCCGTATCTCGTATGGTGTAGATGCAGCAAGGCTTTCAGCATGGGTGTTCTGAGGTGTTTCCCGTCTCCGCTGCCTGCAGCACCACGTCCTCAAGTTTGGTGAGGCCTCACTCTGTTATGAAATACCACGGCGGCACCATAGACCGGCTAACCCACCCACACACTGACAAGGCGCAGCAGGGGCGCAAATTCCCCGTGTGAGGCCATTCTGCTTGCTACTACCAGCACAGCAGCATCACGCCTACCGTATACACGCTGGCTACCCCCATGACAAGACGTACCGGGCGCCAAGGTTACGGGCACCCCACGCTGCTTCGCTGCCTCCACGTCTATATTGTTGTAGCCCGCTGCTGGTTGTGCTACCAGGCGCAGGTCCTTTGCTGCCGCAATGTCTGCCGCCGTGACGAGGCCAGTGGTTGGGATGAGCACGCGAGCGTTGGTGACCTGCTCCGCTAGGGGTCTAGTGGGGTCCATTCGCCGTAGGACCGCCCAAGGCGGGAGTATCTGCTCCAAGCTGTAGGTCGGTGCATTCGGGTTATGGACATGGCGCAGGGGAGGCGGGCGGGAAGGGGTGCGTGTGGGGCTGGGGCATTTGCCGGGTCCTCGTGCAGGTGGACGGGCCGGGGCGTAAGGGGCACAGCTCCGTCTGGGCATGACTACTGACAATCACGAATGAGGAGCATCTGACAGCCCGGTGACAAATCAGAGTTTGAACCCTGGATGTGTGGCGGTTGTGCCGTCTCTGTGCGCAGGTGCCCTGGCTCCCTGGCTCCCTGCCTGCCCCCTGGCTCCCTGCCTTGACCCTTGCACAGCCAGACCCCGCGCACCCGTCACACCCAACAGGGTGAACCCACCGGTCAGCGGCCGGATGCCATCCGTCATAGCACCACCAGCACTCCCAGATGTCATTTGCGTCGATAGCTGTTTCGCCGGAAGCGTTCCCTGCCGCCATCGCTTGCACAATGTCGACACCAACACGTTTCGTATTTCGTACGCCTAGCCGGCCATTAAATCAGTATGAAGTCATATTGTGTAGTGTGCAATTTTTGTGGCTAGCGCTTTGCGATACCAGGCAAGAAACTCAGTCGCAAATTGCACTACCCGACAAGGCAGCCTCCTGATGCGCAGGTACACAGTCTAGTAGTGGAACAGAGGCAAGCGTTAAGATGCTGAAAATACTTAGACTGGGCGCGCGAGAAACACCAGTTGGGGGGAGCTGGCGTGAGGCCGTACTGCCTACCCCACGCCCAGACGGGACGCATAGCTGCCTCGCATCCCCCCCACAGAGGCCTAAACTTCGGCCCCCACAGGCCACACACATCCGCTCACAGGCGCAACAATCAGGAACAATCCTCTTTCACCTAGTTGTTCTGTATACGGTAGGTGCGCCTTGCTGAAATGAAGGGCCTTGTCCACGTGTCCAGATAGCCGCTATTCCTGCGTGTTCAGGGGGCTTTCAGACCTCGGCTCCCATCGTCCCGTGGCCGTGTTTGCCTCCTCTCGCCCCTGCCCTGCCCACATCACCGCAGCACCACGTGCTGTTCAAGGCCTGTGACGCCCTGAGAAGCCTGGTGCTGCCCTGGTGCTGCCAAACGTTGCATGTACGACAGATGCTATGCACGCAAATGGTTACGTGAGAGCGCGACATAGCGAAGGAGCCCCGGTACGGAAGCAGCAAGCATGAGAAGATAGTTACAGGAATCAGGGTCGGCGTCTCCTTGGACGCGACCACATGAGAGGTGAGCTGGTGAGGATGGCCAGCCTTGAGGTGCCCTCAACCTGCTGAAGGGCACCAGAGGGCACGGACCTTGGCACCGCAAAGGCAACGACAACGCAACAGCCTTATTAAATAACGGCAGGCTGAAACACCATACCATCCGAGAGGGGTAGCCAGAGTCCCAGAGAGCTAGCAGGGTAACTCACAGCAGGGGAGCCCCTGATTTTTTACTACTGACTCATTATCAGACAACGGAGCCCTGCTAATCAGTAGCACTGTGAACAGCGGGGGACAGAGGTCCGCCGCACACGCAACACACGAGCATATGACGTGTAGCCACCCATGTACGCCCCAACACAGTTCACCGTCCAGGATGTTAGCTTGATGTGTAAGGTCTACATACAATCACCAGCTTGAGGAATCCTCCACCTGAACCGCACGTGCTTGCGCACCGTGCCCCCCTGTGCCATACCGTATGTGCCAAAGCGAACTAAGTGCATTTCTCTATGTGCACAGCAGTACGATAATGCGCGAGAGCACGGCAGACCTCAGTGCGACACACAAGAAGGTGCAAAAATCGTCGCCACACACATCAACACCGGATCACAAGGCACACGCATTGCGCGTGCAAGCGTTGGAGAACATGGCCCGCGTGGGCTCATCTCATCCTGTAGCATTATGTACACTCACTATTGAAGACGCAACTCTACGGCTAGCAGGCAGCGTCCATCACCCTGCACAAAGCAGCTAGGTGTTATTTGCAAGGGTCGCCGCCCTAGCCGTACCAGCCCCACCACCAAGCCTACAGTGCCAGCTCAAGCGCTGCCGCATGTTGCGAGACACTGGTGATGATGATGATCATGATGATCATGGCCAGTAATAACCAACCGCAACCAACCTTTTCCAGGCACAAACGGCGGGCTCAAGGGGCCGAGTCCACGGTACCACTTGCGTCTCCCGCTAGACCAATCAGACTATCCTAGGATGTTAAGCGGGAGCTAAGCGGTTCACGCCAAGTACCTCCCCTGGAACGGAATATTGTTGATGCTTCGAGCTTTACGGGCTGTTGAAGTTGCAGATGAGGTCCTTGGCATCGAAGTGCAGCCCCGCCATGATTTTGCCAGACCTGGGAGCAGCAGGGCGGCAAGGGCGGGGGCCACTGGTTACGCACTGCCATACCGTGCGTGCAAGGGAAGCGAGAGTACTGTACATTTCTACAATTCTCAGAAACCATCACTGGAATGCGCCGCGCACGCGCTTGGGCTCTTGAGCTATTCATAACAGCGAGCTGCTGCACTCACCCTGGCTTGGCCGAGTTGGGGCTGGCCGTGAATGTCCACGCGGCGCGCTCAGCGCCGAAAATGCCGTTGCCGTAGGCTGGCGAGCTGGTCCAGGCAGGGCTGTAGGTGGTCCAGGATGACAACTGGCCAGGGCTGCCGGTGCTGATGCCATTCTGCCCCACGTTGGAATCGTAGGTGGTGAGCAGGCTCACGGATGTGGCGTAGTGGTCAGTGGAAGCGAACTGGCCCTCGAAGGTTACCGTGCGAGCCCTGGTGTGGGTGCGGTGTACACACGGGTGGGGCGTTCGGTGTGTGGGCGGAGGCGCACAGGCATGCGCACAGTGGCAGGGACGAATGGAGCGGAGGCACCAGCAAGGGGAGGTGCAGCATGGGCGGGTGTTGCGGATGCTAGTTGGCCATGGCAATGCCAGGGGAGGTGCGCCTGGAGCGTCTGACGGTACGGCTTGCCGCAAAGCCCTCTTTACATGCTTGCTTACCCAGGGGTGTAGGTGAGCTTGACAGAGCCCACCAGCCAGCCCTTGGTTGGGTCGTTCTGGGCGGCACCTCCGCGGATGTCGACTGTGGGAGGGTGGGCGGTGCGGATGATGCAGTTTGTGAGGTCCAAACGGGGCGGGACTGGGCAAAACAGCTGTTGGCGGGGAGGGCAGTGCGGCAAGGTCTGGTCCCATCAACCTCGTGGCACACGGCATCCGATGCCCTTTGCCCATGCCCGACTTGCATCTCTGCACGTTCCTGACAGCGTGTGGACGACGCGGCTTGCCTTATATAAGGCCCCGGGCTTACCTGTGATGGTGGTCAGGGTGCTGGTGTCGTTGAAGATGAAGTAACCGCCCCACTTGTTGTTGCCTGTGCACAAAGCGGGCAAATGGGCGACGCATGGTAAGGGCACATATACAGCCGCGTGCAGCATGGGAAGGCTTGAGCCCCTTGGTACGCATTACCACAGGTGTGCAAGCAAGCAAGCAGGTATCCCTTAGCTAGCCTCATCATCTGCAGGTCTCGCACATGACCGGCAACCAGGTGCTTTGCGCCTGCGGCCCTGCATGTGCGCGCACACCGGAGAAAAGGCCGCGGGGCCACCACCACATCCTACCACACACCTGCAAAAGTCCACCACCGGACGCGTCCGCCGGTCACGCCGGGCGTGGAAGTTGTGAAGTCCTTGATGGCGCTGTACGATCCACCCGCAGACTGAAACTGGGCCAGAGCTGCAGAGCATAGGCGTGCAGGGTGTCAAGAGCGTGAAAGGCCACGGCTTGCTTCAACACACAGCACGGCAGCAGCTGTCAGACCACCTGGGTTCCCATTGCCCACACAGCATGTTTTCACTTTCTGCGCGAGCTGCTGTTTGGTGCACGCGTGCGTACGGCACTCACTCGGCATGGCCCAAGCTGTGTCGCTCTTGCATGGTCCGCTAAGGCACTTGCCGTCGACGCAGCCGCCAATGTTGCTGCCGGTGAAGACGCCACCGTAGGGCGAGTTGACGTTGGTGTTGCACAGGGAGCCCTGCGCGATGCGCACAATGGCAACGGGCCTCGTTAGAACAATGGTGTAACAAGCAAACACAAACAAGCTGCAGCGCAAGCAGCCTGGATTGGGGCCAGTAGCCGTGGGGCAGGCATCACGGCAGCCCTTATGTAATCCAGCTCTGGTTTCGCGCTCTCGCCCGGGTCCTTTGCCTCCTTCCTTCCCATTCCTACCATGCACCCCACCCCCATGCAAGTATGGTATCAGCATTGAACTTACCGTGTTCTTGGGCACCGTTCCGCAGGTGCCCAGAGTCGCGTCGTTGGCCCTGGAGCACACCTGGTCCGCGCACTGCGCGCTGCTGCACGTGGCGCCCGTGGTGCGGTACACGCAGCGGCCCCACACCTGCTGCGCCCCCCAAGCCCCCAGGTTGTTGTACAGCTGCTTGGAGCCCAGGACCACGGCCTTGCCGTCCGCGTCGGCGCAGCGCTTCCAGCTCAGACCGCCCAGGGAGCCCGACAGCGCCACGCAGCCGGTGTAGCCAGCGGTGGGGCTGCCATCCGCCACCGCAGAGCAGGCTGCGTATATCAGCAACGGGGACAAGGGTACATGTTCAGACTCGGAACCGTGACTGGCACGCTTGAAATGATGTAGGCGGAGACGTGGCAGGAACTACAGAGCTCCACGTGCCCTAAGCTGGGGCAGGGCTGGGGCTGCGCCCACCTGTGGTGTCGTCCGTACACGTGGCAGGACCTACCGACGCACGTGTGCCTATGCTGCGGCTGCGCCCACCTGTGGAGCCGTCCAGCGCGACGCAGGATGACACCAGGTTGGGCAGCACCGCGGAGAGGGCCGAGGCGGCAGGGCAGCTGTCAGGGCCGGCGTCAAGGTCTCCGTCCCGCAGGTCGGCGTCGTACGACTTGGCGCACACGCCGCCGCCGCAGACGTCCTGCCGTGGGGAGATGGGGAGGATGGAGGGTGCGAGCCAAGTCAGGACCAGCTGCATGCGGCCTACGTTTTAACTGTATGCCGGCAATGAATGTGGCTTGACAGCGGTAGGAAGGGGTGTACACGGCAGTATGAGACGCTTGGCACGGGGCACGTGCTTGTGTGCGACCACGAACGTGCATCACACGTTGACCAGTAGGCAGCCCACCTGTGTGCAGGCGTCGCTGTCGGCGGAGCACACATCGGTGTTTGTGGTGTAGGTGCAGGTAGCATGAGTAGCCTGGCCCTTGTTGTTCGTACCGGTAGCGTAGCCGACAATGACCTTGTTGGAGTCGGCGTCAATGCACCTGATTGCCAGCAGCAGACACGTCCACATTCATGAGCAGCACATCAGCATGGCGGCCGAGATTACAGCTGAGCAGTCAGAGCACCGCGTGGCACATGCCGTCGATTACATACGTTGCTCTATGTCAGGTCAAAGCTATGATCAGTAGGCCAGGCCACTAGCACTGACCTCTTCCAGGTCAGACCGCTGCTCTGGCCATTGGCAAGGGTGAGGGTCTCGCAGTCGGAAAGGCCGACCAGCGCGTTGCCGCCAGGCGTGCACTCTGCAACAGAAAGTTGACACGACAGTCAGCTGCAAGTAAACATCCTGCAATTGGACAGGACGGGTTTGCTGGGCTTCAGGCGGCTAAAACCATGGTGTGTGGATTAGCCCGACGTACCATCGGCGGATGGGCCGCTGAAGCAAGTGGATGATAGCGCAATAGAGCCGATCAGGTCGATGAGCTCTGACTTGGTCGGGCACGACGTGGCGTCGTCGTCCACATCGCCGTCCAGCAGGTTGATGTCAAAGTCCTTCTCGCACACGCCAGCGCTGCACACATCCTGCGTGGGACGGAGAACACACAGCAAGCAACAACACCACACGTCAGCTGCTTGTCACACGTCGTAAGTAATTGTGGAGCAGGCCAGGGCGGCCGCAAGAGCCTACAAGAAAGCCAAGGTCGTGCCAGCACCGTGCAGCAATCCAACAAGCCACCGACACGCTCCCCTGCACGCACCTGCGTGCAAGCATCCGCATCCGCCGCGCAGGCCGCCGTGTTGGTGGTGTAGGTGCAGCTGGCGTAGACGTCCTGCCCCTTGTTGTTCTCGCCGGTGGCGTAGCCAACGATGACGCTGTTGCCATCGCCGTCCTGGCACCTGCACAGGACCAACACGACATACCCGGCTTGTCAAACCCGGTTACCCTAGTTTTGTGCCGCATGACGATGACCCCCGACCCGGTGCTCCTCCAGGCTTGCCCTCCTTGCCCATTTCACACAGGAAGCAACTCGGAACTGCCCTTTCCCCCAAAGATGGTGAGCGACCAGTGGACCTCCGCTCACTCACCGCTTCCAGGTCAGGTCACCAGACTCCGCGGTGAGGGTCTCGCACTCAGACAGGCCGTCCAGAGGCTCGTCACCAGCGGAGCACACTGCAGGCGGGGGAGGTGGGGCGCAAGCGGGTCAGCCGGCCACAAGCGCGTCAAGGGCAACGGGTGGGGCGGAGGAGGCAACGGAACTTGATGGCGCTTATGCACATGCGCCCGGCCGGCATGCATGCAGCAGCGGCGGCTTGCCATTGCTCGGATATGCATTGTGGAACAAGTCAGGAAGCACAGATAGAGAAGGGAAGCAGTGCAAGCAGCGCGTTTCATGCGGAGAGGCTTGCCGAGGACGAGCGGGGCTGTGCCCCCGGCAGTCATGGTGACCGACAGCCTGCAGCCAACGCACGCACCATCGGTGGTAATCTGGTCAAGGCAGGTTGTGTCCAGGTCCACAGAGGTGATGAGGGCGGCCAGGGCAGCCTTGGTCGGGCACGTTGTGGCGTCGTCGTCCACATCGCCGTCCAGCAGGTTGATGTCAAAGTCCTTCCCGCACACGCCGGCGCTGCACACATCCTGCGTGGGAGAACACACACAGCAGGCAACAGCACCACACGTCAGGAGCACGTGAAAGATGGCCAGGGCGGCCGCCAGAGCTTAAGTGAGCGCTTACGTAAGCCAAGGGTGTGCCGGCCCAGCGCAGCACGCTTAACAAGCAACAAGCATACCACGTACCTGCATTGTCGTCGCGTTTTGCGGATTCCCCTAGGCACGATTTAGGTGCAGTTTACGCCGCCGGGCTGGTCAGCCCTCAGCTTTTATCCACTAGGACACCGAAGGTAAGCACTTTTCAGGTGAGCAAGTTGGGCGCAGTCGCACGGGCTCTGTTTTGCACTGCCG
>VFQN01005472.1_pt1 | contig 15512 bp, 12 predicted proteins | sample 3512371 | NCBI WGS metagenome assembly VFQN01 (sample SAMN10412370, study PRJNA504923) | tailings metagenome | isolation source: Replicate 2 from Balatoc abandoned mine | place: Philippines: Itogon, Benguet | collected 2017-08-28
TGTGCGGCGTCCTGCAGAGAATGACATCAAGGTACGGTAGGGCGCCAGGGCAGGGTAGGGCGCCCTACGCACCTCGTTCAGCACCGCACGCCGCATGCCCACGTGTCTGTATGCTATGCCGGCGCGCTCTCGCTCGTACAGCGCTGACCACCCCAGTTCACCGGTTCAGCCTTCCACACTCCTGTCCGCTGCGTGCGCCACGCTCACTCGAACAAGTCTCTCCTGCACCAACCCACATACTGGTACTGAGCCCCAACCTCGCCGCCTTCACTTCCGCCCCCGCCTGCCCCACCCCCGCTCCTCCTCCCTCCCCCATCCTTTCTCCCACAGAACTTCTGGCACGCCACGCTGCGCTCCAAGGGCGTCCGCCGCAGCCGCTTCCTCTTCACCTACGTGTGCCTGGTGCGCGACAAGTGCCACGACGCCTCGGCACGCGTCGCGTCCTTCAACCAGGCGAAGGCCGTCTGCGCTGCCGCACCGCAGCTGCAGCTGCAGCCGCCGCCCTCAGGGCCCGACGGCCTGCTACCCACGGACGCACACGTGGCCTACCACCAGCAGAAGCAGCCCCAGCCCCACAGCGACCACCACCAGTTCGTGTTGCTGGCGCAGCAGCAGCAGCAACAGCAGCAGCTACTGCTGCAGCAGCACCAACAGCAGCAGCTGCTGCTTCGCCAGCAGCAGCTGCTGCAACTGAACCAGCAGCAGCAACAGCATGCGCAACTCTTTGCTGCCTACGGCCCGGGCCACACGGCAGGTGCGCCAGGTTGTGTGTGGGGGTTTGGTGCAGGATGGGCCCACGTGCACACACCCCTGCACATGGCCAGTCCTCCGCCCGTCCATGTGAGGCTCCTCCGGCCAGCCAGTGTCTGCGTCACGGAGCGTTGCATTGCATTGCATTGCACTGCATTGCAGAGCAGAGCAGATCACTGCGGCCGCCCCCTCCTTTGGGCCGTGGCCCCTTGGCCAGCACGCCATCCCGCGCTATGTACATGACCCTCAAGCAGCGCACTGGTATTCCCCTCCTCGCCCGCAACGCACCTAAACCCCACACCGTCTCCCCGTCCCCGCCCCCACAGGTCCTGGTGCCGGCACAGCCTCACCGTGCTACCACAGCGCGCCCCTGCCCCTGGGGCTGGCGGCCTCCTTGGAGCCGGACGGGTCTGCCGCTGCCCTGGCCCTGCCCACGACCTCGCAGCAGCCCCTCCCGATCGCCGAGCGCGCCTTTAGCTCCCCTGCTCTTCCCTCAGGGGCCTTCCTTTCCCCCGCCTCCCCCGTGCAACAACACCAGCACCGGCTGCTGCGGCAGCCCCACTCAGCGCCCTTCGAAGGAGCCTCCCCTGTGCAGGGCTTGGGCGCCGGCGAGCAGCCTGCAACCGCCGACCACTCCCAGCCCCAGATCCGCTCTATGCCCCAGACCCGCTCCCTGGCCCAGGGCGAAGTCCTCGCTGTGGGGCAGGCCCCCGAGGGCGGCAGCTGCCCTCTGCCGCAGCAGCGCACCTGGTCCACTGCCGGGCTGGAGCGCCTGGCGCTGTCGGGGCCGGGGCCGATGGAGGCGCGCTGGCGCGCAGCGGGCCTGGCGCAGCAGCAGGAGCAGCAAGGCCACAGCGCGTTGGAGGCTTTCATGCTGCAGCAGGAGCAGCAGGAACAGCAGCAGCAGCATGAGCTGCAGCGGCAGCAGAGCGTGGCGCAAAGCAACACGGGCTCCCGCCGCCTGCTGTCGCAGCTGTGGCACCAGTCGCCGCCGCCGCCGCCGGCCATGCGCCCCGCCGGCGGCCTCACGCTCACCCGCCTCGAGCCGTCCTCAGGGGTGCAGCTGCCGGCGCCGCCGCCAGCGGCAGCGCCGGACTGCATGGACGCCGACGCCGACACCATACTGCTGGGCTTGAAGCTCGGGTGCGTCATCGGTGAGCCGCCGGGACAGCCAAAGAGGATCGCCGCGCCCGCCGCCGCTGGCGCCGACGCTGCCACGGCGGCGGCCGCCGCCGCCGGCGCTGCAGTTATGCGGCCGTCGGCGGAGGCGGCTGGCGGAGGCGGCGGTGCACCGCGCTTCGTGGGGTCGGTGTGTTCGTCGCTGACGGGTCCGTCCATGGCGACGGCGATGGAGGTGGATGACTGGTGGGACTCCTTCAGCGACGGCGAGCATGATCAGCAGCAGCAGCAGCGTAGGCAGAACGAGCACGAGCGGCTGATGCTCACAGGACACAGCCTCCAGGGCAAACCGTCGGCCGCGGATGGCGGCGGCGCCGCCGCTGCTGCCGCCGCTGCAACGCCCATATCGTTCACCGGGGAGTGCACCACCGCGACCACCTCCACCAATGCCAACGCCATCGCCAACAGCACCACCAGCGCCGTGGACGGCAGCCTCACCCCCCACGGCGCCGCCCTGACGGCCACGTGGTCCTCGTGGGACCGCTCCTCCGCCGCCACCTGCACCACCCAGCACACCACCCTCACGCTCACGCTGCCCAGCCGGCCGCACAGCGTGCAGGGCTACGCTCCCAGCGCCCCATGGCTGACGGCGTCTGCCACCAGCACCAGCGGCCCGTACTCGGCGCACAACTCCCCCTTCCCGCCGCGTTCCGCCGCCGCCGCTGGCGCGCCCCACAACCGGCGCGTGCTGCAGGGCCTGCCGCTGCTGCCGCCGGCCAAGGCGGCGGCGCCGCGCTGGCGGCGCACCTCCGCTGCGGCGGCGGTCGGCGGCGGCAGCGGCGGCGGCGCGGAGGGGCGGCTGCGGGAGATGCTGGCGGCGCCGCTGCCTGTCACCGACGCGGCGTCGACGCTGGGTCTTGACGGCGGGCTGTTGGGGGAGCTGGACTGTTGGCTGGACCGTGACGGCGGCGGCAGCGGCGGCGTGTGCAGCGGCAGCGGCATGGTGGCGGGGCCGTCAATGGCGGAGTCGGATGCGGACGCGCTGTTCAAGGAGCTGCTTCTCCTGCCGTGACATGACGGTACGGGGCTAAGGAGGGGGCTGCACGGTGCCTAGTGACGTGACCAGAACGCATGCTGGTTTGAGGAAAGGTTCCATCGGGCTATCTATGCGCTGTGGCGCTGCCGATTGACGTTGGCAAGGGGCTTGGGGTGGTGGGGCTATGAGTCGGGTGACATTCGGGGATTGGCTTGTGAATATGGCTGGCATATAAAGCTTTCTGGGTTTGCGCCACAGCCGTGTGCCGTTTTCCTTTGCATTTTGGCGCACGCACGCACGGGCTGAGGCTCGGGGAATGGCAAAGGAAAACACAAACGGGAAAACGAGGTAGCAGCTAGCAGGCGCCGTCGGTCAGGGCTCGAGAAGGCGACAGTGTTTTGGCTTCACGCAGAGTGGTCATGGGCTGGTAGTAAGATGTGTTGTAAAACGTCTGCGTGGCAATAAATGATGTGTTGTGGTGTGTTGTGTTGTGTGAGTCCCGCTCGGCACCCTAGTTGTGTCCCTGCTGTTTGGGGTGGCAAGGGTGGGCATGGCCAAGGAGGTGTTGACGAACTGAGCTGGATCTAAGCGTATTATGGGGGGCAATAAATGAGGTACTTGCTATGTTCTTACGGTGCTGTCGGGCAGTTTTGCGTACCCAATGATTCGAGCAAGCACGCGTTGACGGGGTCTTGCGGCGGCGCTATTCAACAGCGGCAGGCACGGCTGGGACGTGCCAATACGTCCGGCTGTCACTAGGTCTGCTCGCTATACATCTTATTGCAGCTTCGGTGCAGCTCCTGGCATTTTTGCAGGCAGCGCTGTTGTTTTGGCGTGAGCGCGCGTGCTCAAAAGGCACGCTCGGTGCTGCACGGGGGCGGGTGGCATGGAGTGGCTGCCGCGTGTGTGTCGTGTGTGTCAATGGCAGTCAACCTGTCGAACGGATGTGGTTACTGGCAGTAAACTTATGGACATGGTGTGCCATAATGATGTGCAACAAGAAGGCTTTGGTGGCAATCGTGTGAGGGGTTGCCGGGTGTGTGCTGCACGGCCGCCTCTCTGGTAGCAGTAAAACAATTTTCAAAGCAGCCTCTGTCATATGCTGTGAACGAAGGCCATGCGGGCCGTGTGCGTGCGTGCTGTGGTTGGTTGGTTGGTTGGTTGGTTGGGTGCTACGGCGTGTTGCACATGTCTAGACCCTCCTTCCTTCCTGGCTTTGTGTTTAGCCGGGTTAATATGTCTAGACCCTGCTAGCTGAAAAAGAAGCAGGCATTGCTGCGGGTTTCTGGAGGGCATGGGATCGATGGATGGGTGGGAGGTGCATGCTTGGTGTGGACGGAGGACGGCCGAACGCCGTGTGCGATGCTGCATGCATGCCAATCAGGAACTGTCCAAGGCACCACATGGACGGGGCACCAAGCACTACCTCGGTGTCCAGTGGACTGCGCTGGGAGCAAGGCGCAAGCCCACAGTAGGGGCACACGTAAAACGCGAGGAAACCCACAGTAGGGGGTTGCATCCGTCATTGTGTCTTGCCTGGTGCCCAACGCCTGTGTACCGGTATGCGTGCGGGCCGCGTCTGTTTATTGCGACTCTTGGCCAAGGTACCTAAAGATAATATCAAATGTGTCTTCTGACTCGGCTGCTTTTCGTCGTCACTGCTGCACGCATTCCTGAGAGTTTCCTCCTTGTGCACAGGGCCTCGCCTGGATGTGCCTGCGGAGGGTCTTGCGTGGCACTTGCTGTGATCCCCTGGGGCATCCATGGTGTCGCACAGTCGAGATGCACGCCAAATGCAGAGACAAACCACTTATGAGCTCGTTGCTAGTAATCGGACTGTGCGGCCGTTGCCAGGCCTGGTGCGCTGTGGACGGGCTTGCGTAGTAGTGCTGCGGGGGGCAGGGGCGCAGGGCGTCGCGCGGATGTGGATGCGGGGCTGTGGCAGCTGTGACGGAGAGCAGGGGGCGCGGGGGTGGCGGGCGATGTGCCAACGGTTCCATATGTGGGCCTGGATTGGAGTCCCCAGCTTCCATCTGTCTCTGCCTGTAGTTCCTGTGAGTTCGTTTGGCTGCGAGGTCGTGTGTGGCGCAGGGTACTCTCATGTCAAAAGAGCATCACGCAAAACCAGTGGCATGCCATGAATCCAAATCTTTTTATTTGTGCCCATTTCCTAGATATGGCTGATTGCTTATGAAGGCCAGCGAGCTGGGTGGACGGACCGCGGCAGGCCAGGAACCCCCTGCTCGGATGGGTGACGGTTGGGCCGGAAATAACCCCCTGGTACGGCACTGCGCACGGCAATTCGGCCTGATATGTTCAGCGTGTCGGCGACGAAGGTGCACCGCTTTGCTCGATTCATTATGCGTAGCGGACCACGGCAGGCGGTCAGCACGTGGCTTCGGGCGGCGGCGTGTGCGGCGCACAGCGCGCCCCCATTGTCCCTGCTGTCGGCACGCGCACGTGCAGTTTCAGTGCCGTGGCGCTGGGGAGCAGGTTGCGCGTTGGGTGCCTGCTGTACCATATGCTGGTTGTTCATGGTGGCCTCAATGTTCGAGATTGGTAGGATTCCAGCTGGGTAACTTCACCTCCCTGCTTCAACCTCGTGCGTGGCCGTGTATTACGGTAGCTGCGGCGGGCATGGTGCTTTGGGTGCGGCCCAGCGTGCAGCCCGTTTGGGCGCTGGATGGAAGTCAGGAGGAGTCGCGAGTGTTGCAATAAGGATGTCTGGTCTGCTGGTCAGCGTGCACGCTGTGTAATAATACGGTACACTGCTGCGTGCGGGCTGCGGGGTGTGGCACCGCTCGCCTGTGACTCTGCAGTGCGGCAGCGGTGGTGGACCGGAGGTCCGGAGCGATAAGACTTGGTGGTGGCATCGAAGGAAGACACGTGACGCACCCCGAGAGGCAAGGTACGTGGCGGCATTGAGTGCGTTCAGACACAAGGGTAAAGGAGCAGAGCACAGCGCAGTCACGTGCCTGCGCCGCAGCGGGCAGCTCTCCTGCTGCTGCAAACCCTGCAGCGCCACGCAATGACGCAAAGGCAGTCAGTTTGGCAACCACGTAAAAGCACAGGTACGCAAGCACGGAGGAAGGGTTGATCTGTTTTTGCCTTGCACGGACACCGCCTTCCGCGCACGGCAACGAAAGGGACATTGGACATTGGAGGCGCTGACATGGCCCCCTGTGGGCTGTACGTGTGCGACTGCGGACGGCCGAGGGGCCAACAGGCCGATTCTTCGTTGTCTGTGTCGCTGTGCATGCTTCCCCAGGAAAAAAAGGCAGCGAGCGGGTGCAGAGCGCGTGGTGTGATGTATGCATGCACAGGTATGCATGATGAAGCAGTACTGCAGTACCGGTACTGGTCCTGCGCTGGTTGCCGCAGGTTGCCGGTAGTGCACGGTGGAACGGTCTATTTGAGCAGCATGTCTGGGGGCGGCTGCTGTGTGCAGGGGAAGCGCGAGGCGAGGCGAGGCACAGGCAGGGGCAGGGGGCACAGATGTAGGTGTACGGCGGGAGGAGAATTGAGGGAGGCTCCCCTGGAGGGAGGTGCGCTCGGATGGCGCTGGGCGGCCGCCTCCCTGGCATGGCATGGCATAATGGCAAGCTGGTTGTTGCAATGTGGGTCGGTACCCTGTCGCATGCACGCAGCTGCAAAACCGCCAAGGAGGTTTCCTGGAGACCGGTACGGTGACTGCCGTACCCTGGCCGCACAGCAGGTTATGGGAGCTCCCCTTATCCCCCCTGCTCTGTGCCCTCCTGTATCAGTAAGGCTGCGCTGCCTTATCTGTCGAGCCGGAAAAGCGTATCTCGAGATGTCAGGGAAGGATCTTGTGGGCTTGAGTAACTCCGTACGGTTGGGGTTCCGTACTTCGTCACGGCTTGGACTGTAGCGTGTTACCGCTACACCTCCCCTGCTCTCTCCCTCACCGCCTTTGCAGCCCGTAACTGCACGTGCCCTTGGCACGGCTTGCTAGTCCATTTGAAAGCGTTCTGCCTGACTCGGACTGAATGTCCGGCATACACGTGCAGCTGGTCAGCATGCCGGGGTAAGGGAGGGATGTGTCACTGGGCATACGAGCCAGCCAGCGGCCCGAGCACACCCAGGACCGGGCCTCGGGCTAACCGCTCGCTCTTGTTGACGCGCACCCGGCCGTTTGTAGTCAATAGTGGTGTATGGGGAGGCACAACGACAAATGCAGTTAAAGTTGCACTCGAGGAACTGCCACGTGCCTTTACAGCTCAGGCCTCCACGCTCCGGGGTGCGTAGTGGCATGGGGCCTGCTCGGGCGAGGGGCTGGTAGCTGGGAGGTCAGAGGTGCTGCGGCCTGACTCACTCGTGTGCTGAGATGCCCACGTCACATATGTTGGTGGTGGCGACGGGGTCGCAGCAACGTCCATCCCAAGGCAACAGAGGCAAAAACCGTTTCGAGGCACTGGAGTGCAAGCATCCAGGACAGAGTCGATGGCTCGATGCAGTTTTTCGCAACCGTTGTTTGACGGAATTGGGTCGTGAAGCCCACGAGGAGGCGATCACTAACAGCGTATTCTAGTACAACCTCTTTTAGCGTACCTCTGCCGCATTGTACGTGTGCGGGCTTGCGGCCTCTGAGCAGTTTGTGAGTCGGCCGAGCAACCAGAGGCTTGCGCTGAGGATCCTTGGGTTTCCACCCTCCTGACATACAGGAATTGCTACTTGTCCTTAGTGGAAGGATTCGGGCTGCAGTGCTGCCCTGCAGAGTGTCGCTGCACTGCAGCGTTTCACAGTTGCTCCCTGCGTAGCCAACAGCGCGGCCACCACGACGGGCTAGAGCTTTTAGCGGGCAATTTTGCTGGGCAGCATCGTGGCTGTAAAGGGCCAGCGAGACCCAGAAGTACTTGTGCGGAGGCATCAGGCATGGAACTTGTGACCGACAACGCGTCGCCAACGCTGCCCAAGGTGGCAGCAACTCAACGGAAGTCGGCATGGTCAGAAGATGAACAGGTGGCCTTGGCTCACTCGCACGCGATGCTCGGCAACAGGTGAGTGCCGGAGTGCTGCTTTCCTCAGTTTCCAGGTTCCAGGTGCGCCGCTCTGTCAGACACCTCTGGGGAGTGCAGGCCCCGGAGGTGTTCCCACTCTCCCAGACACCCCAGCCTGCTGCCCAGCACTTAAACACCTGCAGCGTGACCCCTAGCCCCGATCAGCAACTAGCCTTCCGCATTAATACAACAAGCGTATGTGTACGACATTCCACGTGTCAACTATTCGCTTTGAAAGCTTACTTCAACCAGCGACTGACCTGCTGCGCTGTGCAACGTACGTGGGGTGGAGGCGTACTGTGGGGCCTCGAATGGGACGACACCTGGCATCGATCCACACACTCTGTCACGCTTACTGTCTACATACATCAGCATAATGATACCCCCTCCCACATTTGCTTTTATAATTGACAGATGGGCGTCCATCAGCAAGCAGATGCCCGGCCGGTCGGAGAATGACATCAAGGTGAGCCTGGCGGTTGGCTGGCGGTTGCCCCGCCAGAGGCAGACATGGACCACGTCAACCGCACCCACCAAGCCACAGCCACAGCCCCACGCTCAGCCTTACTGGTGATGTATTGTACACGCATGCACATGAGTAGCCCAGCAAGCTTGCCGTTTCGCTGGGGCATGAGCGTGAGAGCACACCCACCCACAACCCTACGCCACCACTCCACACCGCATGCATGCATTCTCGCTGCGGGCGTTGCACCTTCACAGACCACAGCCACCCGCTCTTCGCTACTACACCGCCTCATATGCCTGTCCCATTTTATCTCATATCCCACACTACAAACCCGTCGCGTGCCGCCCCCCGTGCAGGTGCTGGCACCCAGAGCGGACACGCCCACGCCCGTGCACCTGCACCTCCCGGCACACCACACCACCCCTCAACAGCAAACCCGTACTATTATCGCCACCCGACCCCTCCCTCCCTCCCTCCCTCCCTCCCTCCCTCCCTCCCCCATCCTTCCCCCCACAGAACTTCTGGCACGCCACGCTTCGATCCAAGGGCGTCCGCCGCAGCCGCTTCCTCTTCACCTACGTGTGCCTGGTGCGCGACCACTGCGCGGAGGCAGCCACCCGCCGCTCGGCGCTGCAGCAGGCCAGGGAAGTGTGCGGCGGCGGCGGCGGCGCGGGCGGCAGGGGCGCCGGGCAGCAGCAACGGCCCTTGAACCGTACCGGTGGGTCACTGGAGAATGCGCTTGTGTGGTTAGGTAGAGGAGAACGTTGCCGGGGTGCCGCAGGGCACCAAGGGGGCCCCTAAGGCGGTTTAGCGCCCAGCAGAACCAGCGGGGTTGAGGCAGCGTCCCATTGCGGGATTTTACGGGCACAGTTGCAGGAGCAAGGACCGGGGCACGTCAGGATGTCCCGCCCGCTCCCTGTACGGTGCGCGACATTCAGCTCAGCGGGGCAATCCCTCATCTGTTCTCGACCCACGCGCCCCTATCCCTGACCCGATCGCGCGCACCCCTGCTGCCCTTTTCCCTCCCGCAGTTGGCCGCACCATTTCCTTCTCCGGCGCCGTGCCCCAGTCCCCCAGCTCCGACGGCACCGCCGCCAGCGGCCCCTCCGCCGCCGCTGCCGCTGCTGCCGTACGGCGCTCCATCAGCGTCAGCGGCGCCGCTGCCTTCGCCGCCGCCAAGAGCTCCCACAACGCGGCCGCCGCCGCTGTCGCTGTGCCCAGCCCTGCGCTGCCCCTGCCGCAGCAATCCTCTGGCACCGCCACCCCTGCCACTGCGCATGGTGCGTACGGCGAGCCCTCGCCCATCAGCACCACCTCCCAAGGCATTTCCTCAGGGTACCAGCAGCAGCAGTTGCAGCAGCAGCTGCAGCACCGGCACCAACAGCAGCAGCACCAGGAGCAGCAGCCGATGCCTGCACACGCGTCGTGGCCGCTGCTCCGCACCGATTTGTCCGAGCTCCGTGTCTTAGCCGTCGGCGCGCAGAGCGCCATGCAGACCCGCTGGGCCGACAACAACCCCAGCGCCACTTGCTACGGCGGCTCGTCCGTCACCAGCGGCGGTACGACACCAGTACGACACAGCGAGCCGTATGGCAATTCACTGCCGTACAGCTCAGACTGCCTGACGCGCATGTCGTCCGTCAACCTTCCATCAGAGCGGCAGCAGCTTGCCGCGCAGCAGCAGCAACAGCAGCAGCAGTCGACCCACATGCAGGGACTCCTGTCGCCGGGAGGCTGGCCGCACGCAGCGGCGGGTGGCGCCTCCTCGGACGTCCGCGCGCTGCCGCGCAACGCGTACTCGCAGCCGCAGCCGTTCGTGACGGAGGGCCCGGAGCGCCTGCCGGGCGGCTTGGTGCAGGGCGGCGGCGGCGGCGGCGGCGGCGTGTACGGCAGCTGCCCGCCGCAGCGCACGTCGGACTACGGCGGTCTTGCGGGCAGCGGCAGGAGTGGCGGACAGGTGGGGCGCGTGTGCTGCTGCTCCGACGGGTGGATTTGGGGCCGGAGCGCCAGAAGGGAGAATTGTAAGCTTACTGAGCTGTTCAATACTTGTATGCCGCTTTCGTTCATGCCGCTAGCCTGAGCGGATGTGGATGGGGCACCGAGGGCGAGATGCAGCATATTTACTGCACAAGTTGCAGCGCCCGTGCAGGGTCTAGGCGACGCCCCGTGGGCCCTTGCCCTCACCAACCGCACCCGTTGCCATTACTTGCTGCAGCTTGACAACACGTCCCCCAAGCTGCAACTGCTTGACCCCGCCCCGCAGCTCGAGTGCCGGCCGTCGTACGATGGAACCGCCAACCGCTCGCCTTACGAGCGTTACGTCAATACGTCGGCCCCACAGGCCAGCGCCACGGCCGCCGCCAGCTTCGGCGGCGGCGGCGGCGGCAGCACCGTCCTCCGCCTCCCCGCCCGCACCTTAGCGGCGCCGATGACCCGTTCGTACGACACGGCCGACCTGGCGGCGACGGCGGGTTTTCAGGCGGCGGCGGCGGGACCCAGCGGCGGCGGTGGCCCTAACAGCGGCCTGCCCTGCGCCGGCCCCGCCGCGCCGCTGTCCATGGCCCCCGGCGTCCCCCCAAGGCCTGCCGCAGCTGCTGGCAGCACAGGCGCTGCCATGGCAGCGTTGGGCTCCGCCAGCTCCGCCAACGCCGCCGGCGGCATGCCCGTTGAGGCCCGCAGCACGCAACACCACCACCACCACCAGCCGGTACCGCAGCAGCAGCAGCAGCAGAGGCAGGCGTCTGCCTTTGGCGAGCAGCTGGTGTTTGCGGGCTGCGGCCAGCCCACCCCCAGCCAGCTGCAGCAGCACATGCAGCAGCAGCAGCAACAGCAGCCGAGGCAGTGCACAACCGGCTACGGGAACCACCAGCACCCGCACCCGCACCAGGTGCAGGAGCAGCAGCAGCAGCAGGACGGCGACGGGGGGGTGTCATCCCACATGGTGAGCCCGTTCTGTGCCGGCAGCCCCTTCAGCGAGGGCGGTGCGAGCGGCGCGGCCGGGGGCAGGGCCACTGCCTCGGGCGTGTTGCAGCAGGCTCACGGCCAGCACCACCACTACCACCAGCCGCCCCACCAGCAGCAGCAGCAGTCCCACATGCAGTCGCACATGACACGACAGTGGAGCGCGCCGGTGGGATGCGGTGTGGGGGTGCGGCTGGACTGGCGGCCCCTGGCGGCGCCGACGGCTCGCCAGTCCGGCGGCGCGGACGGCGGTGCGCGCGCGGCGGAGCGGCTGCAGCAGCTGCTGCAGCAGCAGCGGCACTGGCCCGTCACGGACGCAGCCACCACCATGGGGCTGGACACGCAGCTGCTGCATGAGCTGCAGCTGGGGGCCGTGCCGCAGGAGCAGCAGCAGCAGCAGGTGCAGCAGGTGCCGCTGATGCGTCAAGGCTGGGCGAGTCAGGGCCCCGGCCTGTGACCGCGGAACCAATCAGGCAGCGGTGTCTGCAGCACGCCGCGGTTCCTCTGTGGAGGGCGGTGGGTGACGTGCGCTGGGAGAACTGTTTATTTGGGGCAGCTGGCTCTGCTGCTGCTGCCCAGCCCTTACTCTGGCACAGCCCGGCCTCGGCAGCCCGAGGGCCGCTGCACACGCCGTTGGTGCGAGGGTAGCTGGCCACAGCCCGCGTGGGCTCCGCTGAAGGCGTGCAAGGGCGCAGGGCGTGGTAGGACGGCAGGAAGGGCTGGTCAAAGGAAGCGGGGCTGCGGATCCCATCTTGTGTGTACCAAGGCGGGAAGGGGAAGAGGGAGGGAAGCGGCAGGAGGTGTACGGGTGAATTTATTCCTGGGGGCTGCGTTCGGTCTGCGATATTTTATGTCATCACGCGTGGGTGGCTGTGTGCAGCACGCGTTGTTACATGGTGCTGTGCGGCGTGGTGGTGCAGTGGGCTACGTGTACGCATCCCTTTACGGGCGCCGCGGTGTGTTGAGCCAATCTCGTGAGCTGCTCCTGCGCATCACTCTGTATGGGCTGCGGCGGTGGCCGGGGGCCAGGGGTGGTCAGCCGGCACCGGCGGGCAGAGCGGGCGGGTGTGTCGCAGCTCCCGCGTGTGGCTGTGTGGCAAGTAACTAGTAGCTTCACATGGCACTGCAGTGCATTCTTCTTATCTGTCCTATTCTGCGGCACGCGCCGCGACTGCCAATGACGGTTTGTGCCAGTCAGGCGCGGAATGGACCCGATGGGTGCCCTGGGACCTGCGCTGCGCCCGGATTGCTGTCCTGCCTGTTGCTATATAGCGCACGGCTGTTGGATTTGCTGTAGCCAACTGTCGAGGGGTCGCAGACCCTCGAGGGTGGAAGGGCCATGTTGCTGCTTGGCGGTCAAACACAAGTTATATCTGATGTACAGGAAACTTGAGTCTAGTGCACTTTTGAACCGCAACATACACGAATTTGGGTGGCCCGTTAGGCCCTGAGGCTACCAAAAGGTTTGCAAGGCAGGCGGGCCGCAACGCGGTTTCCATCCGTGTGTGATTGTACTCACTGGGGATTGGTTGTGTCTACACGACGTCCCATGCATGCGCACAGCTGCTGCGGCGCCACTCGATGCTCCTGTTCGGGGTGGTTGGCCCTTGGGACCGATAAACAACTCGTGCGTTCTTTCTGGTGGGTGTGTGCAAGAAGAATGGCTATGGCTCGATGTGTGCTGTTTGCAGATGCATGGGAAGCGGCGGGGGCGGCGACCGTGGGCCCATGGCGGCCCAGCCCCGCATGGCTGTGCCTGACACCCAGATGTGTGATATTGACTGGTTTTTGCAGGGGTTGGGGATATGGGGTTGAGGCCCTGCGTGAGGCCGCGTGTAGGGGTTGCTTGTGGTGTGTTGCATGTCCGCTGCTCCACTTCCTGTTGCTGATGGCATGTGTGTGTTGCACGCCGGCTGCTCCTCTTTGTGTTCCTGATGGTTTTGGCGGCGAGGCGCGGGAGGGTACGGTGCGGCGATTAGTGCTGCATCAATAGCAAACAAACAGGGCGCTGGGGCATGGCTGGGGTATAGCTGGCGCTCGCTACCTCCTACGACGCGTCAAGACACGATGGCGTGCGGAAATGGGCAGGCGCTGCTTTGCTTCGCTCGTGTGCCGCTCGCAAACACGGCATGCTGTGCGCGGTGCACTGTGGCATGTATACCCGCACACTCCTCGCGTCAATCGGGTGGGGCACGTGGCAAGCATCGCCTCTGTACACATCGTGTTGGCTGGGGTGTCGCTCGCGTTGCTGCCACCGACACAAACACCGTACCTCATCCGAAGAGTCTTGGTCAGCCGCTAATGTGCAAGGCCGTATGGTAGTGGATGGCTCGCGTAGGTGGCGGTGTTGCTTATGGGGATGAAAGCCGACGAACGGCTAGGTGGCGGCTGTGGGCAAAGTCCCTTGGCCTCGTACCTTGGAATGGCCTGGGCGGGTGTAGCCAGCGAGCCTAGCGCCGTACGAACTTTGCGGTTGGTGTAGCGATGCAGTTGCGGGTTGGGGTCACAGTAGCATATTAACAAGCAGGTACTAGTTGAGGGCGAAGCAAGTGGCATGTCCGGCGGTTTGTGTGGGTGTCCCCCGAACCGCGGTGTTGCTGTTCACAGCTACCATGACTGCACTCGGCATGCATGCAAGGGACTGGGGTACGGTTCTGCATACGGGCGCTGGGGTTGTGTCTTGTGTGACGCCTGGGGCCGGGGTGTGCGGGGCTGCGGTGCAGTTCGCATGCGGGGCACCGTGCGGAGCCTGGGTAGCCATACTGCCGTACGTACTGCACGTGCTTCGGCCAGCCTACACCGAAAAGCTGTGTCGTTCTTGGAGGGGTCTCAATGGAGCTTTCCAACTTTGGCCAATGTCGGCTCGAGCACAGGGCAAGCATACTGCTGCGCGTGCATTTCTGGTGCGTAACCGGGCACAGTGACAGGTAGTGCGCATTCGCAGGTGTTAGGCCTGCTAACGGTGGTGTAGTAGGATATGCGTTGCAGGGGTGACAAATCATGTATCACGATAAGATTGGGGAGGTGCGGAGGCGTCATTACTGCACAGTGGTGTATAGGTGGCTGTGCGGTAGGGGGGCCACCAGGATGCCCTTTTGTTGTAACCTGGTGTGAGGGTGATGGTTTTATGACGAGGGGCCATTGGGCCAACACTCAATGCATCATTGCAGGTACCTGTGGCGTCGTTGCATGCATGCATGTGCTGCCTTATCCGTAAGCACGCGTTTGCGACAGTGTGGGTTGCACGGGAACACCAAGGTAAAGCTGTCGTACCGGCACTGTATGGCCGTGTGGGTTTTTGCCCTTTTTGGTCTCCTGCAGAAGGAACGAACTAGCAAGCACGTGCGAGAGCAAGTGTCGAGGTGCAAAGCAGTGATGTGGTTTTCGCTTGCCGCGGCTCGTCGGCTGCCCAGTTGGAAGGGAATGTGTCCGTGCTTCGTGGCGTATGGGGCTTGCATGGCGTGGCGCGGTGCGTGCGACCAAGTGCTTTCAGGTTAGTTGCAAGGGGCAAGGTGCTTTGAACCCTCTTCAAAGCACGGCAGGCCTGTTGCGGCCCCTGCATGCTCTCAGACCGAACGTGTGCATGTGTGTCTCGGGAACAGTTTCAACCAGTTCTGTTGGCTGCGTCGTCACCTCTGCAGCACCGTCTGTTCTGTACTTGTGTCCTCCTCTCCACAGTGGTTACTGCTTGACCATGTGTGCATTACTGTTCCGGACGGTGACAGTCAAAGATGTATCGTAATGCCGGCGGTGCCGAGTACTCCTCGAAAGTCATAAGCAATTGCAACTCGTTTGGCCCAGCACCCGATTACTGTAACCTGTCCGTACACAGCACGTTCCGTTTTGTGCATATGCCATGCCGGCAAGGCAGTCGCCGACTGCATGAGGCGTATGACGAGGGGTGCGTTCCCGGAGTATGTGACACCTATCAGGCCAGCCACTCCGCATGCCCTGGGGCAGCTCTGCCTCCACCTAACCGGTATCGGCTCTGCACAGCTGAGGCCGAAGTGGACATTTCCCCTACGCGCACAGCATTCACGATAGATGCCTGCACACGAGGCAACACGCATGACGCACGACACAGCGGACCACGTCTTCCCATTGTCTTTGAGTGTGCTGCTTACAACGACCTTCGGTCTAGCAGTGGACTCTGCTTTGAGCA
>VFQN01005473.1_pt1 | contig 15510 bp, 18 predicted proteins | sample 3512371 | NCBI WGS metagenome assembly VFQN01 (sample SAMN10412370, study PRJNA504923) | tailings metagenome | isolation source: Replicate 2 from Balatoc abandoned mine | place: Philippines: Itogon, Benguet | collected 2017-08-28
CAAACCTAATAGACAAATGAGTAATCAGCGATATTGATGATTATTACGGAAAAAGGAAACCAAAGGAGAACTTTATTTGACATACACATTTATCTGCAGATCTCAGTAGGTTCGATGAAATATGAGAAACAGAATCATTTTCGTCTAAATTTACGCACCACTTGATATATTTTCTTTATATTACCCAAGAATTCCGAGACATGTTGCTCGTAATTGCCAGCCTTGTGTTTGCTCTATTTCTCGATGTATGCCAAGCTCGAGATTACAAATCAAATCCGTATAAGATTGCTATTCTGGGTGCAAGTGGCTATACTGGTGCAGAACTCACCCGACTATTGTTAAATCACCCTTTTGTTTCAATTGATGTTCTGACGGCTGATAGAAATGCTGGAAATGATTTTTGTGAGATTTTCCCGCAATTTTTCGGCTTTAAGTTACCTAAACTGAGAAAATGGCAGGAGGCGCGAGATTCGATCAACTCATGCGACGTTGTATTCTGTTGTCTTCCTCATGGAACAACACAGGAAATTATCTCAGATTTAAGCCAAAATCAAAATTTAAAGGTAATGAGAAGAACCATATTTCATTTTGTGATTGCAACTGTGATTGATAGATCATCGACTTATCTGCAGATTTCCGACTGAGTGACCCGGAAGTTTATGCAAAGGTAAATATTCCCTTTTCCTCTAGATCTGTTATCAGACACTTTTAGTGGTATGGAAAGCCTCATGCGGCACCGTTGCTTCAGAAGGAGGCAGTTTATGGTCTCCCAGAGGTAAAATTTCCATCTGTTGTAGACTTCGAATTTTCAAAAACTCAAGGTAAATCGTTTGAAAATAAAATCGGCTCGGCTTGTCGCGAATCCTGGTTGCTACCCCACTGCTGCTCAACTTGCTCTTGTCCCATTGCTTCGGGCTGGTTTAATTTATGGCGAAGATATTATTATTGATGCGAAATCTGGCACCACAGGTGCTGGGAGAGCTCCAAAGGAATCCTCATTGTTTTGTGAAGTTACTGATGGAATTCATGCTTATTCTGTGGCTTCACATCGCCATTCGCCAGAAATTGAGGAGAACCTAAGAATCGCAAGCGGAAAGGTGGGACGCCCGAATCCGAAAACTTTTTCCCAAATTTTACTGTATCTTTTGTTAGAATTTAATTATAAATTTTACTCCACATTTAATGCCAATGTCGCGCGGTATATTAGAGACAATTTATGTGAAGATTGCACAGGGTTTTAGTCTTGACGATTTGAAGGCTGCGTTAGTTAAAAATTACTCTGAGGAGCCTTTCGTTAGAATTTTGGAAAAGTAAGCTTCCACCTCTTTTTCTTAATTTTGATCATTATAATTTAGAGACGCACTCCCACAGACGCGGCATGTGAGAGGAAGTAATTTCTGCTACATCAATGTCTTTGCAGACCGCTTGCCAGGAAGGGCGATCATTATTAGCGCTATTGACAATTTGGTAAAAGGGGCCTCTGGGCAAGCAATTCAAAATATGAATTTACTCTTAGGACTTCCGGAAACCACTGCTTTGAACAATGCGCCTTTATTCCCATAATGACGAAAGGTTGAGGCTTTAAATCTGTATTATAGCACCTAGGTTAGAGAGAAACACCCCCTAAGAAATTGATTAAGAAATGTAAAGGAATTGTGTAAATTTCAGAGGAAGAATCTTCTACCATTTTTTTTGAACGTAACAAAGCGTAGTAAGGGTTATAGTTAAAAATAGGATCATAATTTTGGGTCAGAAGGAAGAAACAATTACACTAGAAAGGACCTTTGTGACCCGGAGGTTGGAATACACCAAAACTGTGGCGGTTTTCAGTCAGGAACGTGATAGGGAGAGAGGTACACTTTTCGTGAACTTGAGAAGCGGACAAATCGACAATTGCCTTCATTTCGCGAAGTCGAAGCGCTGCCAAGGATTTGGCATACTCGTACAATTCTAAATCAAGTTTATTCATCTCCGATAAAGTAATGCGCAAGTTTTCCTATGTAGAGATTACATTCAAGACAAGCGTCAAATCAGGAAGACGCTTTACCTCATTTGAAGCAAGACGATCTGATAACTCCGATTTCAGTTTTAGGTCTCCTTTCACCTTTTGCGGAATGACAATTTCGCTGTTGGAATTCTGCAAATAAAAATTTTGATACAGACTATGTAATACGTTATGCTCTGTTTCGTCATTTAGCCATTCGGTGATTAACAGCAAGTCAAATTTTCTCAATACACTTTTTGCTTTTTCTAGATCTAACGAAGTTAATGCTCGCTGGTTTTGAGAGTTATAACCAATTAACAATTTCACATAATAATTTTCAATTTCCACGTAATTATTTATTGGAAACTTCGCAAGGATGGATTGTTTGTGAGAGGATCCATCTCTCCATGCATCAATCCATTGCTGCAACGTCTTACATTTCTGAGGTTGTTTCAGAATTCCTGAGAACCAACCCACATGCTCATACCAGTAAAGTGAAATTATTCGACTAATCGGATCTCTCAATGTAATAATTGTAAAAAGCTCCTTCACATTAAGTATATCTTCATTGAGGACGATTCCTTCAGTTTCATAAAATGGAATTCTTTGTCTGAAGGCTATTAATCGAGCAACATCCCTCACTGTAGTTCCAGCAGCTTTGCGAACATGGTACAAGTAAAATGCGAGTCGACGGGTTCGCAAACAAGTAAGTTTAGTAGAAACTCTTCCTCTCCATTGCTCATAAGCGGGATCAATTCGAGTGGTCGGAGATGTTGTCGGGGATGCGGTTACTGGAGGGGGATTTTGAGAGGTGCCTGCTGTCTTATTCGACCCTCGAGGTACGAAAGCAAGTGTGGAAGGAGCCAGATTCAATTTTTGGCGCAAAGATGGAATCGGGAGAAGAATCTTCGTTGGCTCTGATTTGAACTTCACAGAAAATTGAAAGGTTTGGAAAAGGAGAGTTAAGCAAGTAATGACGAGAACAGCCAATACAATTAAATAAGTGCAACATTTCTTGCTTTCTAATAGGCTTTCCTCGTTCTTTTTCGTTTTCCCCTTGTGACACATGTTTGCTCTTCATATGAGCTTCCGATATTTCCGAACGTAGATTTTCTAAATGCTAAAGATTCTACGGCGGAAATTCACTTCAAAATGAAACAACCCCTACAATCCCCAACAATGCGTCTCGAGAAGGTAAAATTTGACTTGAGTCGCCAATCCGCTTCTTATCTATTCCTAGTTTTGGCTCTATGAGACAAAGACCTATTTCTATCTCGTCGGGTTTGATGACCAGGAATCGAGATTCAGACTATTGAAGATTCATCGATCCATCGCTCGACCTAAAGATCTTTCTGAAATAATTATGGAAGATCCATTGATCTATGATGCACAGGAAATAGCCGATATATTGAACATGATTAATGAAGGAAATCGGCAGAGCGGAGGAATTGTTAAAATTTGTACTGCTTTTGGGATCGTCGGGTTTGTGCGTTTTCTAAACGGTTTTTACTTGACGCTGATAACTCAACGTAAAGAAGTTGGGTGCATTGCAGGAAATTTTATATACTCCATTAAGGCTACGGAAATGTTCCCCATACGACCGAAGGAAGAAAAGGAGAGCAACACCTTCAGGACTTTATGGAAAAAACTTAACAAGAAACTCAATCAAACGACCTCAGAGATAGCAGAGAATAGGTACATGGGTTTGTTTCAATTCGTGGACATGACGAAGGACTTCTTCTTTTCCTATTCTTACGACTTGACAAGGTCGCTGCAGCACAATTATATTCACAGCACTGCCTCAACCTCTTCGAGCCCTTTGGAAATGTTTGAATGGAATAATTATCAAATCCATGGTAGGAAATATGATGTTCCATATATTATCTGTAATCTTTCTTTTATCTTGTAGAATTACGGGAGGTCATCGGGTCGGATGAATCCGCACAATGGACCTTACCGATTATCCACGGCTCTTATCAACAGGTGAGTTGCTTTTTCAATCAGTCCTTTCTCTTTTATGTGAGATTTTTTTGGGAAGAAACGATTCTCTCTCTTTGGACGAGCAGTTGATTTGGTCCTTGTCGCCCGTCGCTCCCGCCACTATGCGGGAACTCGATATTTAAAGCGCGGTCTTAACGTTCACGGAAAGGTTGCCAATGATTGTGAAGTTGAACAGGTTTACATTGAGCGTTTTAAGTGTTTTTTGTAAAATTTTTGGTAGATTTTGCAATGTGATGGTGGGGCTGAAGTCTTGTTCACGTCTTACGTACAAATGAGGGGATCCATTCCCACATATTGGCATCAAGAGACATCGGTCACGATGCCAAAACCGCCAATACTTTTAAATCGTGTAGATCCTGATTATTTAGCTACTCAAGAGCATTTCGCTGATTTATTTAGACGATATGGAGCTCCTTTAATTGTTCTTGATCTTGTAAAGCAACATGAAAAACGACCACGCGAAAGCATCGTTGGTAGAGAGTTTCGGCAAGCTGTCGAGGTTTTAAATGAAAGTATCCCGATGGATCGGAAAATTCGATACATTGCTCTCGATTATTCGAAGATTACCAGTATTTCGAAGGGAAAGTTATCGAAAGCAAAAACCAAAAATTCTGGTTTCCTCGGTTATGGAGGCAAAGACAAAGAGAGGGCAATGGCTGTGGTTGGAGATGAATGGGCTCTAATGGAGAAGTCTTTGGTGAAGGACCAGTCAGCATCTGGCTCTGTTGCGGGGAAAAGTAAACCAGATATTTCCTTGACAAATCTCGATGAAGCGCGAAAAGATTTTCAATCAACTGTTGTGCCTGGTAGTTTTTCAACGAAATCCGGCACTGGTCTACCTGTCGGATATGATTCAATTGCGGAAATTAATGCAGTAGAAAGCAAAATTGATGTCCTACGGGAGTTGGAGGATGTAGCTCATTTGACAATTTTTGAAACAGGCTTTTTCTGCAGGTTAGTCCATGCAATTGAAGTAAAATTCTGTATTTATTTGGTTCTCTCCATTATTTAGTTCTTTACAATACTTGGAAAGAGTCAAAGACTGTATACCCCTAACAACTTACGAAAAAGCGAAAAAAGACAAAATTCTTTTTCAAAATGGAGTACTTCGTACTAATTGCATTGATTGTCTTGATCGAACAAATGGAGGACAATTTGCAGTAGCGATGCGCTTTTTACTTGTGTCATTACAAGCCTTAGGGATCTCTAGTCCCCATTTACTTTCACTTGATTTGAGTAAGGACCCTTTGTTGCTGTCGTTGATGGAAATGTATGGTGAAATGGGAGATAAAATTGCGCTTCAATATGGTGGATCTGAAGCACATAAGAAGGTTTTTGCTGGCAAGAGCGTTCAGACCCACAGTTCGTCAAAGCAAAGTGAGTTGTTGACGTCTATTAAAAGATATTACAGGTTAGTAATGTTCGGTACATAGTTATTTTTGTTTAGTTCTTTTTCTTCTGTCAGCAATGCCTTCACTGACATGGTAAAGCAAGATGCGATGAATTTATTTCTAGGATGCTTTGTCCCGAATGAATCTTCCATTCCTTTGTGGGATTTAGAGTCCGATTATTATCTTCATAATCTAGATCTACATCCGAAAGCCCCGGATGTTTACCATGTTTTATATCGTGAGATAATTCACGATTCTGAGAGCATTCGGGATGTAACTTTCAAATCTCGTATCGAAAGTGCGTTTAAAAAATCGATTAGCGATTTTGCGAGAATGAAGGAATCAGACAATCAGACGCTCGGTCGTACTGCTTCAGGAGATTCCTTGGGTGGCGAAAAGATTTCATCTAATAACATTAGTTCAAACTCTGACTCGTCAAATGTAGATTCTGGCAAATTGGGTTTGAAGATTGAAGCAGGAAAATTAATGAAACGATATTACTTGAAAAATCTGGCTCTTGAAAAGGCTATGGGGAAGCTTAAAAACAAAGGAGGTTTGGCAAACTCCCTGATCCGCTCGTTGGCGAGGCTGGAAAGGCGAAAGATGATGAGGATATTGGTTTCTCGCAAAATCGCATTTGCCTCAGAAGGCTGGTGGCTAACTCCTCTCATGGAGTACCTCGACATCTTGAAGATGTGGAATGGTCAACAAAGATTTACTAATCAATCTGGAAAAGATTTTTTAAAAGGTAGTTCATCATCAATCGATTATTTTCAACGTTTCCATCAACCTTACAAGCTTACTGAGTTTGACAATTTACTTGGTTTGGAATTTTTAAACCCACACGATGCTGTGGAGTTACCCGGCGATCTGTCGGGTAAAAGAAAAAATTTGCGTATTTCTATTGATTTGGAGAAGGATGAAGCTACTAATTCACCTGTTGTCACAACTTTAGATACCAAAGATATCGAAGTCGCAGATAGTTCCTTGCTCCCTTATGGGTTATCATCCTTATTTTCTTTTTACCCAACACTAGCGAGTACCATCTATCCTGGAGATAGCGCAGTCGATAATGGATCTGCGACTCCAGTTAAACCAAGTGAGCAAAACGAGCACCCTTCTGGAGTGTTGGAAGACGAGAAGAATTACAGCCCAAACCAACAAGGAGGCTTTCAAATTACAAAGTATGTGCGAGAAATTGGTATTAAGGCAAGGACATTAGTCGGAGGCTTTCTCAGGAAAGAAGAATCAATCCTTACTCCGTCTCATGGACAACGGAGAACTCGAACGATATCAGGAGAGGCTTCGGCGGGCTTGCGACGTAACTCAGAGATTAGCACACTCCGTCACATCATCCCAAAATCCTCCATGTCTTTGTACCGCAAGTATCGTGATTGTTTTGAAAACAACCTATTACTTACTATCGAAAAGGATTCAAGATTTATCGAAGAGGAGTACAACTCTTTATTGAAGGATATGCGTGTAAATGTTGACGATGTAAGAGGGATGGAAAATCTTGCAGCTGAGGGCTATGTCACAGCTATCATGAACTGTGGTGTGTTTCAGGGTCTCGCACAATCGAGCTCAGCCGTTTTGGCGTATGGATTTCTCTTCTCCTCAATCGTTAACGTTGAAGCTGAGTTGGAGTTTTTTGGTAATTATGTTGATCAAAAGGCGTCAGTATCTCGTGACGCGGGATTTGCTAGTCACATGAATGAGCTTAATCCAACGATGCAAGCATTAAGTAGCATGAAGAAAACTTCTTTGATCCTGAGTAATGAAGTTCAAGATCGTATCGTAAGGAGTATCTCCCGATCAAAAGTTGCCTATGGAATAGAGGTTGAATTGAAGAAAAATGTTAATAACTACATCTTTCAACAGTATACTTACAATAAAGAGATTAGTTTGGATCGACTTTCTCGCAGAATTAGCCCTTACACACCTGAGAGAACCATTTTAGAATATTCATCCCAGTTCGATTATGATTTGCTTGCCTCTGACTTCAAAACAATTACGTACATTGCATCCTCGAGCCCTGGTTACACTAGCTTCCGAGATTTGACATCACTCCAACAAAAGTTGGATCATGTTTCGAAAGATTTTGAAACGCGTCGAAATACCCAACTGAACGAAGCAATCACTGAAAGACAGGATATCCAGTATATTCACCCCGCACAATCTCCGCTCGATGGTCTTAACGGTACATCTCGTTCGATCACAGAACAACTGGGTTTACGTTTGGAGGGTTTGATAGAAGATTTGAAAACTCAAGACGATTGGACTTCATTTGGTTCTGTGGGGTACCCGGCATTTCCTTACAATTCCCCCAGTGACGAGAAACAATACGAATCTGAATACGATGGTTTTATTAACCTAGCACCTGATCTGTACTCAAAGATGGCTAATCCGCACTTGCAATTGAACGAGATAGGCGTCCTTCGATTCAAACAAGCATTGCACACTGCTTAGAATAACTAAGATGAAGGAAAGATACTTGCGAACAGGGAGATTGTCCATCCTTCAGGCGCGGCAGAGAATTTAGCAGATTATTAAATATGAAGGAAAACCACCAAAAAAGCGAAAAGTCATGAATACTAACGAGAGAAATGCTTTGAATGTTTTAAACTAAGAGAATATCATCATCCCTTTGAAATTTGTTCAAAATCGGAGAAAGTGATGGTACTGTTTGAAATTTTTTTTTTCGGCCCGGAATATTGTGACGTAACTTTCCGGCAAATATAAATGAACGTCCTTCGTACTTCCTTCTTTTCTTCCTGTTTGCTCTGTCTTCTTATCTTTTCAAGAAGTTTTAAAGTCACTCCATCTATCAAGAAGTTTAAATCTCTTCAATGGTCTCTTTCGCGCCAGGCAACTCGAAAGATTGAGTCAGAAACCGTGGCGACTGGTTTGGTGTATTTTGTCCAAGGTTCGCTGACTCTTTCTCGCCTTGCGACATCCTTTTTCTTGAAGGATGAATTGCACCTATCCGCTGCAGAGATATCTTATCTCACAGGAATTACATCTGGTAATTTGAATGTTTCATCTGGGTTATCTATTTATAAGCGTCTGTAGTTCCCTGGGCCTTGAAACCACTTTATGGACTTATTTCTGATAATATTCCTCTGTTCGGCTCGAGACGGCGGTCTTATTTGATCTTATCGAGTGTATTAGGGATTATTTCCTGGTTAGACCTGAGTTTGTGGGTTCATTCATCACTCCATGCTGCGGTTGCCATTTCGTGTTCTTCTTTATCGATAGCGGTCAGTGATGTCATCATCGACTCTTTAGTTATTGAGAGGACGCAAAGAGAAAGCTTGAGCTGTGGAAAGAACTTTGTCGAAAATGAAAATAAGGTGCAATCTGCAGGCAATTTACAAACTCTTTGCTGGGGAGCTTCCTCTGCTGGGTCTTTAGTTAGTTCTTATCTAGGGATAACTGCTTTACCGACTCTAAGGCCCCAAGAAATATTTTTGGCTACTTCAATTTTGCCTTTAGCTGTTGCGATTTCTGCGACCTTAATTGAGGAAACCAAGCTTACCAATAAAACCTTAGAACAACCTTTAGTCGCACTTATTTCTTCAAAAGTTGGGGAAATCTGGACTTTTTTGAAATCTCCAACTCTATTTCTGCCCCTTACCTTCCTCATTTTATGGAGGATCACCCCAAACACTGAAACGGTTATGTTTTACTTCTATGTTAATGAGCTATTATTTTAGGAAACATTTATTGCTAAACTGCAATTTTACGGGAGCCTCTCGTCGTTCGCTGGGATTCTTATTTATCGTAATTTCATTGCACCTCGACTTACGACATCAGAAGACAAAGCTTCGAGTTCGAACGAAAGGAGGATTTCAATTACAATGTTCATACGACTTACTTTGCTGCTCTCGGTGCCTGTAAGTATGTTGCAGATAATCCTTACCAACGGTTGGAATCAACATTTTTTGAATCTTTCCAACGAGTGGTTCGCAGCGGTAGATGCCATGGCTTTGAATGTTTTCGAAGAAATATCCTTCATGCCAATCATGACACTGGCTAGTGTAATCTGTCCTGCAGGTTTTGAAGGATCTCTGTTTGCGTCAATAATGTCAATTTTTAATTTAGCGGGGATTCTTTCGAATGAATTAAGCGCAGTGTTAATGGATCGTTTGGATATTGCTGATCACAACTTCAACAATCTCTCTTTGTATGTAGTAATTTGTGCCACCAGTAGCCTTCTACCGCTCATGTTGGCGCGATTTTTGCTAAAAAGATTAGATAGTGCATCCCATTAATTCTTTGTTGATCAAGTGTAATCATCATCAAATCCGAGCACTTTTGTGGCGAAGACTTTTGAGTTGATGTATGATGAATTATCGATGAGAGTCTCCCCATTTTGAGATGGCTCGCCCACAAGAGCGGAGAGATAGGTTTCAAGGTCGGACGAATCTATCTTTTCACCCTCTTTCGTCAAGACTTCTTTGATTTTTCCAAACGCAATACTTGAATGGTTCACGTGCGGATTAATCCTAATCGAAATTAAGATCAAGGGAAGATGATACAAACTCGCTCACCGTTGATTTATCGTCGTAAAAGCTTGTGATATGAGATGCTTTTCAAGAGGAGTGACTGGGCGATGGTTGGTATACAGTCGAATCAGTTCATCCTTGTGAAGGATTAGTAAAGGAAAACGAATTTGAATAAGATTGAGGTACCATTTCGATGAAATCTTGAGTTTCTCCGGTGACCATGAAATATTTGTAACGAATCTATTTTGTGATAAGAATCAATAAAAAAACCACACACACACACACACACACACAAACTATTTTTGTCCAGACCTCGTTGATCATATTTAGCACTTCTTCTTCTGATGGATAAAATCCCACCGATCTCATTAAAGCTGGGATTTCCTCTAATGGTATCTTTCCTACAGTCAATAAAAATAAGGATTGTCACTTCTTTTCGATTCAAGTCAAACCAACCTGAGAGAAAGCGGGTGTCTAGTGTGTCTTCCCCTCCATGTCGAAGTTGACAATAGTAAAAGTAATCAATAAGATTCTGGTGCAGCTCCCCATATGGTCCGCCTTCCAATAATTGTAAGTACGGGAGAATTGAATTGTTGCTTTGATCGGTGAGATCGGGATATTCCTCAAATAAGTTCCACATATTAACAGTGAGATCGCTTCCTCCTGCCGAAAAAACAAACTTTCCATCAAACGAAACAGCTATGGAAGTTATTTCCCCCGGATGGGCAACAATACCCATAGTCTAGAAGGCGGATATTCAGTGAAACAGAGGGATTATTGGGAAATATACCTTCTCCGGATTTCCATCAAGTGGGAAGTGTCCAACTCCGATTATCCGATGATGTGTGGAGAAGATAAAAGTTGACTGCCAAAGTTGCTGGCCTGTCTGATCTGACTGATTTATTGTTGAGTAGGGGACAATCAAGAGTTCGTTTGGAGGGAATCCATATCGGGGGGCCAGCGTAGTTTTTCGGCATTGTTTCGAATCTATGTTATATTGCTTGATCTTGAATTCGCTATTGACGGTCAGAAATCTACGCAATATTAGATAAAAATAGCGAATAATATCAAAACTGTTTACCTATCCTCTACATCTTCTTCACGGCGAGGATGCCACAATACACATGTCGGCTTTGCTGTCATCTCAATTCTAACAGAAGAGTAATGCAAACCCTCCGGGCTCGTCATTTTGATCGGCTGAAGTCCATTTGAAATAGATGAATTTAAAAGATCATACTCAACACAATACCGATCTTCAGATACAGATATCAAAGTTTCGATGAAATTTTCTCTCATTCCGAACTGAATTCCGATTATCTTTCCTGTGTGAGCCACGGCACGTCCAACATAAACATAGGCGCCATCCAACCTATTTTCTTGCGAGCTGTGTCCTGGCGGAGAAATCACTTTTTCGTCATCCCTAATATTCTTTAAAAATAACAGGGGAAATTGGAGAAGAGATTCATTTTACCTCTGGTAGAGCATCACATGCTGAGACTCGTCAAAAGCTGCTAGGTACTTTCCAGAGATAGAAAATTTAATTTTCACGAGAGGATCAGACGTATTGTTAAAGCTTTGAACATCTTGCAAAGTGTCAGTGGTCAAAAATTTAATCATTCCAGAAGAGAATGCAAGAGCTAACAGCTTTCCTTGAGGATGAAATGACACATCTCTAGCAGTAACGGCCTTAACCACAGCGTTTGCATCATTATGACCCACAATTTGGTTCGATTGAAAAGAAAATTCTCGAAGGTTCATTAATAACTTCATTTCATAGTTCCACAGCTGCAATACAGAGGTTTTACACAGAAACGCAACAAGAGGGAGTAATGGATGGCAAGCCAGTGCCGTTACAGAATCTGAAAGGCCTTGCATCAACAATGTTCCACGTCGATCCTCTTTTCGAATCTCTTCAAAAAGAGACGACTCTACACCAATAACGAATGCATTTTTTGTGCTTACGATAAAATCTGGCGCCCAAAACTTCAGACCTGGCTTTCCTCCTTCGTCAACCGAAAAAGGAGATTCATGTAATGAAAATGATAGGGAATGAACAGGTCCAGCATTCAATTCCTCGAACCAAGCCTCTAATCTGAGGAAATAATCATAAAAACGAATAGCACCGTCTTGACAACCTAATACGAGGTATTGGTTCGAAGTCGTATCCATCAGATTAATGCCACACTCTAAGAGCTTGACAACCTTTACTGCACTTTTGATAACATTCACTTTCGTTTTGATTGTAATATTTCTATTCTCCCATACAACAATATAACCATGAGAAGTGGCAGTTAGGGCAGTCTCCGTATTGGGCAGAAAAATACTACTTGTGAATTCTCCAGAAAAGTTTCCGAGATCAAGCTTTGAGATCTTACCAAAGTAAGATTCTAAACGAAAATTATTCCAATCCCAAAATTGGACAGCATCTTGACTAGTCGTGGAGAGCTGAAATGGATTTGTAGGGTTGAACTTAACATGTTTGAACCGTTGAATATTAGATTGGATATTACATCGCTGAATCGAAAGCTCTTCATCAGTTGTCCAAGCCCAAATTGCTAATTCTTGCGGAAAATATTGATCCTGATCATATTCTGCAGGAACATCGCTCAATGTAGCGATATATAGTCCGTCTTCAGAAATATCTAACGCCTTCACACCAAATGTATGCGGTAAAGGAAAGGTTTTCACAGGCATGTAAGTGAGTGAATCCCAAACAATCATGATGGAATCAGCACCAGAGTCTGCTGTAACTATCCATCTTTTACTCTTATCGACCGCACAACAAGTGATTATATTGCAATGACCTTGAAGAATGGTCTGTTTTCGATGTTCGAAATCATAAATAACGCCAGAATGGGAAGACAAGAGGAAAAGTGCATTCCTTTCCTTCGTACATAGAGAATGAACGCCTCCGAGGATATCTTTACTGTATCCAAAAGCCCAAGTTATATCTAAATTGGAAGAAGTCATTTATTTTTAAATTTTTTAAGATGAAACTGTCGAAATGTGCTTTAATTTTCGTGCTAAAAAAACCACTCGTGCGAAAAATACGCTCCCTCTAAGTTAACCGTAAAAGGCACTTGTTCCAACCTTGTGTAGGTTTTGGAAAGTAACTTTCATCGCTTCAAAATAACTCATACGTCGATACTTCAAACCATGTTTTTCAAACAAAGCCTTTACCCGCTTTGAAATCAGAGGTTGTCGAAACTGAGGCATGGAAGGATATAAATGATGTTCAATTTGAAAGTTGAGAAAACTCATCCACCAATCAACAAAGTTAAAAGGGCCGGATGCCACATTCATGGTGTAGTCCGCAGCATATCTTACCCAATCAACCTGCATAGAGTCGTTATTTAGAGAGGAGAAGAAAAAAAGATTACGGTACCTGAGTATCTTCCTTAGAAACAGTGTCAAGATGAGTATGAGAGAGGGCAAAGTTAATGAAAATGTAATTTGCTCCAATCCAATCATATGCGAGATATATCAACGCAGATTTCAGCAAACCAAACTTGGAGGTAAACACTAGCGTCCATAATGTGTATCGAGTTACAAGCATCAACGCCTCAGCAAAATTCTTAGTTCTGATGATGTGTCGTGGATGTAAATAGACTTGCCAACCAAGAGCGACGAGCAACGTTGTAATCAATGGGAACAAGTAAGCCTGCAGTAATAACCATCCTTTTTGGAATGCACCAATCTTCTTCACTACTTTTTCGGTGAAAGCAACTAATGGAAGAGTGTTTAAATCTACATCATGTCCAATCTTTTGTGGCATCGAATGATGTTTGTTGTGCTGATTTCTCCACCAACCTCCAGACATGCCACATCCAACACCATACACGACAATTTGAATGTATTTGTCGACGGTGATATTTCCAGTTAAAGAATAATGCCCTCCCTCATGCATTAACCAACCACATCGACCTTGCGCAATGGCGAGAATCAAGATTCCAGCTGCGATGTGGTCATTCAACAACAACCATCCACCAACGAGATGCATTAACAAAATTTCGCTCAATCGATAGACCGCATGAGATAAAGAAGGCTTGAAATACCCCTCTGCAATCAATGAGGCTGTTAGTTCCTCGAAATCCTTCAGTAGCTCCTTTTGTCCTGGTAATAGATTCTTCTCTACTTGTTTGGAATCAGCAGCACGAGAAGGCAAAGACTGAAGATATTTTTTTGCTCTGGCAGATCTGAAATGAAAGTTGTCAAAGGCTTGAGTTGCGTCGATTCCATTGTTGGCGTAGTAGTCAATGACGGATCCTCCAGGGTGCTTTAACCCAGAAATATCATAATAAACACCATTCAACAACACCTCCTTCACAGTTTCCTTCTTCGGTATTTCTGACTTGTCTCCACCTTTGCCCATGGTATGATGATGATGATCTAAAGATTGTCTCTTGTCGCTAAAGCTTTGTGCTTTGAAAGTATCTTGTTGATTGGTTTGGTTGGTCCGAATGACTCATCCCAAATTCTATTGAGAACGTAGGAGGGGCAGGGGTGGGCAATTTCGAATATGATGTCAAATTAAAAGAAATTGGATGCTGACTTACACACTATTGTACTGTAGTAATGAAGTTACAAATTTGCAATAAAAAACTCAAACAATTTTCGCTATAGCTGATGCTGTTATATTTGTGGTGAAGTCTAAATCTTTTCCATCACTTTTCGAGCTACCAGTTAGAGCGTTCAACAACCCTCCTTTCCGATCTATAGAATTGCCAACACGTGGTTCTAATTGATTTTCACCTTTAAACTTCAAAAGAATGTTTTTACCCTTGCAACAAATTCTAAAAACTGCAACTTTGAGAAAGTTCTCAATAGAAGCACATGGGGAGATCTTCAAAGGCTTCTTCGTATTATAGTTTATAGAATTAATATCCGCTGGAATCAGATTAGGATTGTGGTATAGAATTAGCAGATCAACTACTCCTTGTGCTGTGTCCATTGCGGGAGAAACGTCACAATTCACCAATTCACCTGGAGGAACGGAAATATATGAGGGACGCGATATTTCATACAAAATCTGTGTCACCGATGGAGTCAAATCCGTGGGGTGAACTAAAACTTTGATAGCGCAGAAAGACGATGACTTATTTATAAGTTCAAAATATCCGGAGGCTGGAGGAGAAACAGCTAGATCAGAGCCCTTTGAATTAACACTATTGGGCTCGAAAACTGATCCGTAATCGAATTGCGGACAGACCACGAGGGAAACTTGTTCTTCTGACTTTCCAGAACCTAATTCCGTTCCATCTCTTGTACTGATTCGACTTTCAATATCGCCACGAATCTTCTTTCCTGGTGTTTCATGGTGAACACAACCATTACAAATACGATCAATAGTTTCATCATCAATGATTACGTTGGTAATTGTACAGCTTTCACAGAAAAGTCCACCACAAAGTCTGCAATGGTGTCTTCGATTAAAGGCCGTAAATTGCGAATTACATTTCCGACAACTCAACCGTGATGAGTCTTTTTCCCAGAGAAAAAAGTCTTTACCATACTCTTCGTTTTTAGTATCTCTGATGACTTTAGCGAGAAAGAACATTTTTGGAATTTGTTTTGGATACTTTACACATATACTGTAAAGTTATGCAAAAGATTGAAGAAGTGAAAC
>VFQN01005474.1_pt1 | contig 15510 bp, 12 predicted proteins | sample 3512371 | NCBI WGS metagenome assembly VFQN01 (sample SAMN10412370, study PRJNA504923) | tailings metagenome | isolation source: Replicate 2 from Balatoc abandoned mine | place: Philippines: Itogon, Benguet | collected 2017-08-28
GCCATGATCCATCTGATGGTTCGACGCCTTTGCCCGGCCACCTAGTTTTCAGATATCCTGTCACCCCATCGGCAGGTGCCCCTGCCCGATCGGCACGTCCGGCGGCGCCGTCGGCTTGCTGCCGTGGACGAGCGTCACCAGGTCCGGGGCGCCGACCGGGTGCGGCAGGGCGAAGAGCTCGCCGTACCGGAACCCGCAGCGGGCGCCGGCGTAGCCGTTGGCGCTGCCGACCATGTGCTTCACCCGCTCGAACCGCTCCGCATCGAACTGCGACTCGTAGACGCGGATCGCCTCGAACTTCTGCTCGATCGTGTCGCTGATGTCCACCACGAACGTGCTGTGCCAGTTCCGCTGCTCGGCGTCGAACGGGAACGGGCAGTAGACGAGGTGCGGGACGCGGTACGGGGCGGTGCCGGCGAACCGCTCGTCCCACTTGGTGAGCTGCGAGTAGAACCGCGCCGCCTCGCCGAGCAGGTGCCCCTGGTGGTGGTCCGGCGACGCCGCCGGGGTGCGGCCGGCGCCGACGATCAGGATGCCGGGGCGGTAGGTGCGGAACACCGTCGCCAGTTTGAAGCGGTTTTCGGGCGAGTCCATGAGGACGCGGTTCGGCAGCTCGACGTTGATCCGCAGCGGGCTGCCGAGCGCGACGCGCGCCGCCTCGGCCTCGCGCTTGCGCGTCTCCAGGCTGCCGCGCGGCGTCGGCTCGCCGCTGGTCAGGTCGGCCATCCCGACCCTGTACCCCTGCTTGATCAGCTTGGCGATCGTGCCGCCGCAGAGGATCTCGAGGTCGTCCGGGTGCGGGGCGACGGCCAGTACGTCAAGCCGGTCGGGCAGTTCGGGCATCAGAACTTCTCCTCCTGGGCACTTTGACGATTCGTTCGCGCGAATCATCGGTTCACGTTTCGAGTTTTGACAGGATAACAGGATGAGCAGGATGCCGAGCCGAAGACACAGACCCGGCTCGGCATCCTGCTCATCCTGTTATCCTGTCAAAACTTCCTGTTCAATCCGCCCTACCGCCGCACGGCGCGCAGGTTGGGCATCTCGTCGGCGAACGCCTCGGCGGCCTTTGCGGTCACCTTCGTGCCCGCCACGGTCAGGTCGCGCAACCCTTCGAGCGGCTTCAGCTCGGCGAGCCCCTTGTCCGTCAGACCGGTCTTGTTCAGGAACAGGTTCTCCAGCCGCAGCAGCGCCCTCACGTGCGCCGCCGCCTTGTCCGTCAGCCGGGGGTTGTCCGACAGGTCCAGCGACTCCAGCCGCGTCAGTTTCTCGACCGCTATCACCCCCGCGTCCGTCACCTGCGCCTCCGGGATGATCAGCACCCGCAGCTGGCTCAGGGTGGCGATCTCGGCCAACTCCTTGTCCGACACGCCGGACCGGTTCAGCACCAGCTTGCGGAGGTCCGGCAGCGCTTTCAGGGCGGCGAAGCCCTTCACCGTGCATGCCGTCGCGTCGAGGACCTGGATCGCGCCGACCTCCTTGTGCTTCGACAGGGTAATGAGCGCGGCGTCACCGGCGGCGGTGAACTTCACCGACACCCGGGCCGCCGGCGCCAGCGTCGGGTCGATCCCGCCGACGCCCTTCATCAGCTCCGCCGACCGGAGGGCGGATTGCTCGGCGGGTGTGGTCGGGTTCTGACCGACACTAATGGCGGCGACGAGCAGCACGGCGGCCGGGGCAACGATGAAATGCATGGCGGGGGCGTCCTCGGGGGCGGTCCGGGGATTGTAGGTCGGTGCCGGGGTGGCAGGAGCGGCCGCGGCGGGTTCGGACGTGGCCTGAATCCGCCCAACCCGGGGCGGCCGGTTTTTCGCGCCAGCATGAAACCACGTCGGTTGTTCCGGCCGTGAACGAACCACCAACTTACGCAGGCGGATTTCCCCGCATCTTCGGACCAACCGGTTGCACCAGACACATTTGTAAACTTCTCTTTCGTTAACGGCCGGTTGGTCTGGACACACGGCGTCAGGGGGAGTGAACGCCCCGCCGCCACCCGGACCAAGCCCGGCCACCCGATTCGCCCCAGGCACGCTCCCCCATGACTCCGACCCGCCGGCTCGTCCTCGCCGCCAGCGACCCGCGCCTCGCGCAGGCCGTCCAGGGCCACCTTGCCCGGGCGCTCCAGGTCTCCGCCCCGGTCGTCCGGTTCGACGAGGTGCCGCACCTGCTCGCCCCGGACACCGACGGCGACATCCTCCTGCTCGCCGCCGACGCCGCCGACGCGGCGGCGATCGAGACGGTGGTGCGCGAGACCAAGGTCCAGTTGTCGCCGGCCGGGCTCGGGGTGGTCGAGGGCGAGGCGCTCGCCGGGCGGCGGCTGTTCGACCACCTCGCCCCGTACCTCGCCGGCCGGTGGGGCTGGCCGCACCACGCCCGCGAGCTCACCGCCTGGGCGCGGCAGGCGCAAACGCCCGGCGGGGCCGAGTTCGCCGACCCGGCAACCGAATCCACCGCGGAGGCGATCCGCCGCAAGCTCGTCAACCACACCCCGTCGCTGACGACGATGGTGGACCAGTTGTGCATCGCCGCCGCCCACGACGTGACGGTCCTGATCGAGGGCGAGACCGGGACCGGCAAGACCTTCCTGGCGCGCCTCATCCACGACTGCTCGCCGCGGAAGCCGAACCGGTTCCTGGTGGTCGCCTGCGGCACGCTGTCCGGCAACCTCATCGCCAGCGAGTTCTTCGGCCACGCCCGCGGGTCGTTCACCGGGGCGGACGCGGCGAAGGTCGGCAAGTTCGCCGCCGCCGGCGAGGGCACCCTGCTCCTCGACGAGATCGACACCCTCGGCCTCGACCACCAGGCGAACCTGCTGCGGGTGATCGAGACCGGCGAGTTCGAGCCGGTCGGGAGCAACGAGACGCAGACCAGCCGGGCGCGCGTGGTCGCGGCGACCAACTGGAACCTGGCCGACGCGGTCGAGCGCGGGACGTTCCGCCGCGACCTGTACTACCGCCTCCAGGTGCTGAGCTTTCACCTCCCGCCGCTCCGCCACCGCCCGGAGGACATCGGGCCGCTCGTCCGCGGCATGGTGGCGCGGTACGGGACGAAGTTCGGCAAGCGGCTGTTCGGCGTGTGCCCGGAGGCGATGCGGGCGCTGGAGAGCTACCCGTGGCCGGGGAACATCCGGCAGCTGGAGAACGTGATCCAGCAGGCGGTGCTGACGAGCAGCGGGAACGAGCTGAAGCTCCACCACCTGTCGCCGCTCGTCCACGCCCGGGCCGACGTGGCCGCCGTCGCCACCGTCACGCCGCCGACGAACGGGTACGGCGGGACGCTGAAGCAGAGCCGCGAGTCGACGGAGCGGGTGAACATCCTGCGGGCGCTGGAGAAGGCCGGGCAGAGCCGGACGCGGGCGGCGCAGCTGCTCGGCGTCAGCCGGGTGACGCTGTACAAGAAGATGAAGAAGTACGGCCTGTTCACCCGCCCCGAGCCGCTGTCGCCGTTCGAGCCGTTCACTCCCCGGTGAACTAGAACTGCGGTTTCGCGCGAAGCCGCAAGCGGTTGGACTTCTTGCCGGCAGCTCATCCGACTTCCCCTTCCCCTCCGAACTCCACCCCCGGTACACTCCCTCCGCGCCCACCCGGGAAGGAGCCTGGACATGTGCGGGATCGTCGGGTTCACCGGCCGGCGCGAGGCGTCGCCGGTCCTGCTCGAAGGGTTGCGGCGGCTCGAGTACCGCGGCTACGACAGTGCCGGCCTCGTGACGGGCACCGGCGCGGGCTTCCACCTGCGCAAGAAAGCCGGCCGGCTGGCGGAGCTCGCGCGCGAGGTTAGCGCCCGGCCGGCACCGGGGTGTTACGGCATCAGCCACACCCGCTGGGCCACGCACGGCGGTGCCACCGACCGCAACGCCCACCCCCACATGAGCGCCGGCAACGACATCGCCGTCGTCCACAACGGGGTCATCGAGAACTACGCGGCCCTCAAACAGCAACTCCAGGCAGACGGCGTCCAGTTCCGCAGCGACACCGATACCGAAGTGCTCGCGCACCTCATCGGCCACTGCTACCAGGGCGACCTGCTCCAGGCCGTGCTTCAGGCGACGGGGCTGGTGAAGGGCACGTACGGCCTCGCCGTGATGTGCCGCACCGAGCCGGGGGTGATCGTGGGCGCGCGGCTCGGCAGCCCCCTCGTCGTCGGCATCGGCGCGGACGGGCACTACCTCGCCTCGGACGCCTCGGCGCTCGCCGGGTTCGCCGACAAGGTGGTTCACCTCGGCGACCGGCAGGTGGTGCAGCTCGACGAGACGGGGTACGTCGTCCGCACCCGCGACTTCGACACCGTGGAGGTGCCGGCGCTCGACATCGCCCACTACCTCGGCGACGGTGACGCCGACCGCGGCGACTACCCGCACTACATGCTCAAGGAGATCTACGAGCAGCCGGAGGCGCTGGAGAACGCCATGCGCGGCCGGCTCGACGTGGCCGACGCGACCGCCCACTTCGGCGGGCTGAACCTGTCCGCGCAACAGCTCCGCCAGATCGACCGCGTCATCTTCACCGCCTGCGGCACGAGCTACCACGCCGGGCTCGTCGGCGAGTACCTGTTCGAGGAACTCGCCCGCGTCCCGGCGGAGGTCGAGTACGCGAGCGAGTTCCGCTACCGCAACCCGCCGATCGACCGCAGCACGCTGATCTTCGCCATCACGCAGAGCGGCGAGACGGCCGACACGCTCGCCGCGCTGCGCGAGAGCAAGCGGATGGGGCACACCACGCTCGCCATCTGCAACGTCGTCGGGAGTTCCATCGCCCGCGAGGCGGACGGCGGCGTGTACCTGCACGCCGGCCCCGAGGTGGGCGTGGCGAGCACGAAGGCGTTCACGTCGCAGTGCGCGGTGCTGGCGATGCTGGCGCTGTACCTCGGTCGGTCGCGCCACCTGTCGGCGGCGCAGGGCGAGAAGGTCATCGCCGACCTACAAGCCCTCCCGGACATCCTCCGCGAGACGCTCCGCTGCCACGACCGGGTGAAGGACATCGCCGCGAAGTACGCCGACGCGCGCAACGTGCTCTACCTCGGCCGCCAGTACCTCTACCCGGGTGCGCTGGAGGGCGCGTTGAAGCTGAAGGAGATCAGCTACATCCACGCGGAGGGCTACCCGGCGGCGGAGATGAAGCACGGGCCGATCGCCCTGGTGGACGAGGCGACGCCGAGTGTGTTCCTGGTGCCGCGCGGGACCGTGTTCGACAAGGTAATGTCGAACATGCAGGAGATCAAGGCCCGCGGCGGGCCGGTGATCGCGGTGGCAAGCCCCGGCGACCGCGAGGTCGAGGACGTGGCCGACGACGTGATCCCGGTGCCGGACGTGCCCGAGTACCTCCAGCCGATCGTCACCGCGGTGCCGCTCCAGCTACTCGCCTACGAGATCGCGCTGCTGTGCGGGTGCGACGTGGACAAGCCGCGCAACCTGGCGAAGAGCGTGACGGTGGAGTGATGCCGAATCGCGTTGATTCCTTGCCGTCGGAGCCCGGAGCGTGAGCGACGGGGTGGGCTACCCCGTCGCTGGTATTTCCGAAGGAAACCAAAGTGTCGGTTTTGGTCCCCAGGGTTTCCGCAGTAAATTTCCCTGAAAACCCTGGGGACCAAAACCGACACTCACGCTCCGGGCTCCGACGAACCCGCGTTACCGTTCAATGCGATTCGGTATGAGGCTACGCCGGCATCTCCGGCTGGTTCGCCTGAACCCGCATGTGGAGGCGGACGTTCAGGGCCAGCCAGGAGTACCCGGCGGCGAGCCAGCCGACGGCTGACAGCGCGACCATCTGCCGCAGCCAGAAGTACTTCCGCCGGTGCGTCTGGCTGTAGTCGTAGGCGAGTTCCTTGAGCTGGCGGACGTGCTCGGCCTTGTCCGCCCGGTCGCTGGCCGCCGCGTACTCCGCGGCCGATGCGTACTGGGCGATCCGGTACTGGTCCATCAGCCCCGGGCCGCGGGTGGCGTTCGAGTGGATGCCGATGGGGTAGACGACCCACGCCCCCACCAGGATCGTCACCACCAGCACCCCACACGCCCCGAGCCCGAGCCACCACTCCCACCGCCGGGCGTAGATCCCGTTGCGGATCAACAGCAGTAACCCGCCGATCACCGCGGTGTTGAGGGTCAGGATGCCGACGACCTTCTGGTCCGCCAGTTGTAAGGCGTTGTGGATCTGCTCGGTCACGCAGAACCAGTGGGCCGGGTCGTCCACGGCAACACCCCGGGGCGGCAATTCTGGCGGTGCCGCCGGGAGCGGGCGGCCTTATCCGTAATTCGGAGCCGTTCGACGATCTTGTAGGTAATTCGATGATTCCCGACTGGCAACTCCCGCCCGGCGTCGACCGCGGCCTGTGGGACTACCTCCGCGCCGACGACATGGTGAGCAGCTACGACGCCCAGATGGCGGCGTCGCCGCTCGCCAATGCCGACGTCGCCTTCTGCGAGCACGCCTTCCCAACCCCGGGCCGGCTGATCGACCTCGGCTGCGGCACCGGCCGGCTGTGCCTCCACTTCGCGGCGAAGGGGTACGAGTGCGTCGGCGTGGACCTGTCCGAGCCGATGCTCGCGCAGGCCCGCGCGAACGCTACCGCGGCCGGCGTGGCGTGCGAGTGGAGGGCCGCGAACCTCGTCGAACTCGGCGACCTGCCGGAGCGCTCCTTCGACTACGCCGCGTGCCTGTTCAGCACGCTCGGCATGGTCCGTGGCGTCGAGAACCGTGCGAAAGTCGTGGCCAACGCCGCGCGCCTGCTGAAGCCGGGCGGGCGGCTCGTGTTGCACGCCCACAACCGCTTCTTCCGCGGTCTCGGCGGGTCGGTAGCACGCCGACAACTGCTCCGCACGCTCTTCCGCCGCCCCGACGCCGGCGACGTGACGATGCCGCAAACCTACGGCGGCGCGCCGCTGACCCTCCACCACTTCACCCGCCGCAGCGCCGGGCGACTGCTGACGGCCGCGGGATTCAAGCTGATCGAGGTGCGGGCGGTCGGCGTGGACGGCAAACCGACGCGTGGGCGGGCGGCGTACGGGTATCTGCTGCTGGCGGAGCGACCGCTGCCGTCGTAGTGGCGCGTCGACCGATCGCCACACCGGGGCTTGAGCAGGCAGGCAAACCGGCCGGTAGACTGCGGGTGAGGTGTCGGGTGTGGCCCCACCGGCCTTGTTCGCGGCCCGGACCGCGGCAGGCGATTGCGGACTCGGCGCGCACACCCGGCCCGTGACTCTTAGAGGCACGGACAATACCCCCGAAACGCCTTGAAAACCGGGGGCACCCTGGGGTTTTGTCCGAGCCTGTTAACTCCGTAAGCCGCGCGGTCATGCACTGTTATGGTGGGCCCGCGGGGGCGGCCGTCCGAGCGACCGGGCAGGTTCACGCCTGCAACCCCCGCGGCACGAGCGGCCGGACGGGTCACTCCGTCGGAACCCGACACCCGCCCACCGGCGACCGCCGGCCCGCGCATTGCTGCGCGGGCCGACGGCCGCCGCGTGGACGTTTCGGCTGGCCACGGATGAAATCGTGCGCGAAGAGGCGATGGCGGGACCAAGTGGAGGAGGTGATTCGCCCCAAATAGCCCCAAACTTTGGGGCGATCAGGCCCGACGCCGACGTCCCTCTCCACGGGCCGGGTTTATCGGATGTGGAAATTTCGCAAGGACTTAGGAAACGACGGCAGGGCCGAGCAGAGGGGGTAGTTCGACTCGAATTGGTCTCAACCGCCCCAAGTTGGACCACACTCTGTGGAAAACCCGGATGAGCCACTTTCGGGTTGTGGAACTCCGACGTCGATGCCCCGCTTCGGGGCGGCTCCGCCCGGGGGCGGTCGTTGGGCGCCGCGGACCAGAACCCATGTGGGTTCTAGTTTCCGCAGTGTGGCGTCGGGTCTCGAAGACTCGACCCGAGTTACGAAGACGACGGCCTGGTGACGAACCTACTGCCGATGACGGCCGTGACGAGCAGCCCGCCGGACAGGTAGAACGCGCCGTCGAGCTTCCCCGTCGCGTCCACGATGAACCCGGCGATCTGCGGGACGAAGAACGCGATGCCCCACCCGAGGAACACGAGCCCGTAGTTCAGCCCGAGGTTCTTCGCCCCGAAGAAGTCGGCCGTCCACGCCGGCATCAGCGCGAGCGTCCCGCCGTACTGCCAGTACACCACGCCGACCGCCACGAACAGCAGCCATACGTTCGCCGCCTCGATCACCGCCGGCAGCGCGAACAGACACACCGCCGCGGCGAGGCCGTTCAACCCGAAGGCGTTCACCCGGCCGACGCGGTCCGAGTAGGTGCCGGTGCCGACGCGGCCGCTGGCGTTCACCACGCCGCCGTAGGCCGCCAACAGCCAAGCGTTCGCGGCGAAAAAGGCGATCCCACTCGCGGTCCGGTTCAGCAGCGGCGCCGCGTTGGCGATCACGAGCAGCCCCGCCTGCGCCGACCCGACGAACAGCGCCACCAGCGCCGGGAACTGCCACGCCTTCACCATCGCCGACGCCGGCACGTCCGCGGCCGCGGGCTTCGCGGCGGTCGTGGCCGTCACCGGCGCCGGGGGCACATAATCCGACGGCGGCATCTTCAGGAACTGCGCGGCGACGACGATGACCGCGCCGAACAATCCGCCGAGGACGACGAAGCTGTACGTCAGCCCGCCGTCGGCGATCAGCGTGCGGGCGAGCGGTGCGATGTACACCGCCGCCCCGCCGTACCCGCCGACGACCAGCCCGACGATGAGTCCGCGGCGGTGCGGGCCGAACCACCGGACCGCCGCCGGTGTCGCCGCCGCGTACCCGAGCCCCATGCCGATGCCGCCGAGGAGCCCGAACCCGATGACGAGCCCGACGTAACTCTTCATCAGGCCGGCGACGACGCACCCGAGCCCGAGGCACAGCCCGGCGAGCGTGGCGCCGACCCGCGGGCCGTAGCGGTCCTGGAGCCGCCCGCCGGGGATCATGAACAGGGCGAACGTGAACCCACAGATGGCGTACTCCCAGGTCGCATCGGCGTCGGACAGATAGGTCCAGCCGGCGTTCGCCCCGGTCATCGGGTCGCCGGGCGAGCTTCCCCGCGGGGCGAGGAGGGCGCCCTTCCAGACGCTCCAGGCGTAAAGGATGCCGAGGCACAGGTTGACCACGACCCCCGCGCCCGTGACCACCCACGCCCGTCCCGGCACCCGCCCCGGCTGTCCCATCGTGCGCTCCGTGAGAGGAAGCGGCACCATACCACACCCGCGGCCGGGCGGATACACTTCACGCACCCTCCCGGAGACCCGCCCCGATGCGCGCCGCCGTCGCCGCCCTCCTGTTCGCACTCCCCGCCGCGCTCGCTCAAGACGCGCCCGACGCGATCTTCGAGCCCGGCGCCAAGCTCACCGTGCTCGCGGCGAAGGACTCGGCCGGCGAGGGGCCGGCGTGGGACCCCGAACTAGGCGTTCTCACCAGCGGGCACGCCGGCATCCACCGCCTCGCGCGCGACGGCAAGACGTCGGTCCACCGCGAGAAGGCCGGCACGAACGGGCTCCTGTTCGACCGCCAGGGCCGGCTCGCCGCCTGCGAGCCGGTGCAGCGCCGCGTCACCCGTACCGACCGCGACGGCAAACTCACCGTCCTCACCGACTCATTCGGCGGGAAGAAGTACAACCAGCCGAACGACCTGACCATCGACTCGAAGAACCGCGTCTACTTCTCCGACCCGCGCTACGGCCCCCGCGACGACATGCAGCAGCGCGACGCCGACGGGAAGACGATCGAGGGCGTGTACCGCATCGACCCGGACGGCTCGGTGCATCGCGTCATCGGCCGCGAGGTGGAGCGAGCGAACGGCGTGCTGGTGTCGGCCGACGATAAGTACCTATTCGTGGCGGACAACAGCAACGGCGTCGGCGGCGCCCGCAAGCTGTGGCGGTTCGACCTGAACGGCGACGGCACGGTGAACGCGAAGACGCAGAAGCTGCTACACGACTGGGGCACCGGCCGCGGCCCGGACGGGATCAAGCAAGACGCGAAGGGCCGCCTGTACGTCGCCGGCGGGCTGAACCGCCCGAACCCGCCCGCCGAGCCCGCGACCGACGTGAAGGGTGGCATCTACGTGATCGACCCGACCGACGGCAAGCGCCTGGCATTCCTGCCGGTGCCGACCGACGAGGTGACGAACTGCGCGTTCGGCGGCGACGACCTGCGGACGCTGTACGTCACCGGCGGCGGCACGCTGTACAGCATCCGCACGACGACGCCGGGGCGGGTGTTGTGGCCGGCGCGGTAACGTGGCGAGCCGGGAGCACGAGCTTCCGACTCGCCACGTCAGGCGTACAGCTCGATCGCCTTGACGATCTCGGCGAGGTCGTTCGGCACCTGCACGGCGCGGTTGGCGAACTGGACGCGCTTCACCCCGCGCTTGCCGAGCTTCGCCTCGAACACCGCCGGGTCGGCGGTGTGGTACGCCACCGTCGCGTCCGGGTCCTTCAGGACGTGGCCGGTCAGCACGCACACCACCCGGTCGCTCGGGGCGATCACGCCCTCCTTCACCAGCTTCAAGAGGCCCGCCACGCTCGCGCCGCTCGCCGGCTCGCAGCCGAGGCCGCCGGCGCCCACCTTCGCCTTCGCGTCCAGGATCTCCGCGTCCGTCGCCTCGCGCGCCACCCCGCCGCAGCGATCCAGAGCCCGTAGCGCCTTCGGCAGGTTCACCGGGCGGTTGATCTCGATCGCGCTCGCCAGCGTGTCCGCCCGCAGGTTCGCCGCGTCCATCGCCGTCATGTACTTGTCGATCTTGGGCTCGTCGAAGTCGCCGCCGTTCCACCGGACGCCCTGCTTCTCGTAGAGCTGGTAGAACGTGTTCGCCCCCGCCGCGTTCACCACGGCCAGGCGCGGCGTGCGGTCGATCAGGCCGAGCTCGCGCAGCTCGAAGAACGCCTTTCCGAAGCTCGACACGTTCCCGAGGTTCCCGCCCGGCACCACGATCCAGTCCGGCACCTCCCAGCGCAGCGCCTCCAGGATGCGCAGCATGATCGTCTTCTGCCCCTCCAGGCGGAACGGGTTCACGCTGTTGACGAGGTAGATACCGAGCCGGCTGCTCACCTCCTGCACGCGGCGGAGCGCGTCGTCGAAGTCGCCGGCGATCTGCACCGTCAGCGCCCCGTAGTCGAGCGCCTGCGACAGCTTGCCGTAGCTGATCTTCCCCGACCCGATGAAGATGACGGCGCGCATGAGCTGCGTGACCGAGCAGTACACGGCGAGGCTGGCGCTGGTGTTACCGGTGCTGGCGCACGCGGCGCGGCGGGCGTTCACCATGCGGGCGTGGGTGAACGCCGCCGTCATCCCGTTGTCCTTGAAGCTCCCGCTCGGGTTCATCCCCTCGTACTGGAGGTACAGACAGCCGGGGTTCATGCCTGCGTAGGCCGCGACGTGGTCGGCTCGCTGGCACAGCGTTTGGCCCTCCCCGACGGTCATCACCCTGTCGTCCGGGGCGAACGGGAACAGGCGGCGGAACCGCCACACGCCGGAGAAGTCGAGCGGGTCGGAGCGGTTGGCCCAGGCGCTCTCGAAGTCGCGGAGCGACTTCGGGACGGGGAGGCGGCCCCAGTCGTAGGCGAGGTCGAGGAGCCCGCCGCACTTCGGGCAGCGGAACGACGTGTCCGACAGGTCGGCCGTGGCCGCGCACCGGGGGTTGATGCAGCGCTGGAAGGCGAGGTCGGCCATTCGTCGGGAACCTGGGAGTGGCGGGGTCGGGTTACTCTATCGGCGTGCTGCCCTGCATGAAGGGGTGAGGGGGCGAACGGGTGAAGGGGTGGCAGCGACAACTCTTCTCACCCCTTCACCCGTTCGCCCCCCTCACCCCTTCATGCGACCGCCGGAGACGGTATGATGGTGCCAACTCCCTGACCCGGCCGGAAGCCATGCCCGTTCACCTGCTGTCGCTGACCGACGGGCCGAGCATCCTGGTGGACAAGCCGATCTTGCTGTTCGGCCGCCATGAGGAGTGTGACGTGCAGCTGCACTCGAAGAAGGTGTCGCGCCGGCACTGCTGCGTCGCCCAGGTGAACAACTCCTTGGTGGTGCGCGACCTCGGCAGCACGAACGGGGTTCGGGTGAACGGCGTGCGCGTCGCCGAGGGGCGGCTGAACCCGGGCGACGAACTGACGATCGGGAACTTCAAGTACCAGGTGTGCGGCGACGTGCTAGACCGGTCGAACGAACACCCGCCGCCGCCGAAGGACTACGGCCCGGTCCCCTCGGAGAACGGCGCCGCGAACGAGAGCAACCCGACCTAACCCACCGGGAACGGCCAGGACGCGCCGGTGCGGGCGCGCCGCGGCACGGGGCGGGCGTAGAAGTAGGCCTCGACCGGTGTGTCCACTTCCGCGATCTCGATGCTCTCGCGTGTGTACAGCGCCGGGCACCCCTCGAAGTCGTCCAATTCGTCCCGGCAGCAATCGGACACCTCCCACAGCTCGCCGCTGACGGCGAGGCCGGCGGTGTCGTCGCACACGAGCCCCGGAAACGGGCCGAGGTCCACAAGGCGGTATCGCGGCGCGGTGACGGCGGGGGCGAGGAACGTCTGGTCGGCGATGAGTCGGTGCGCGGGCTCGCCGCGCTTCAGCGTGCCGTAGACGAAGAGGACCGTTGGCAAACGCACTCCGAGTTCAGCCCAGGAACTCGCGGACGGGGATGCGAAAATCGGGGAACACCTCGGGCAGCGTCAGTTCCTCGTCGATCGTGAGCCGGCGGGGGAACTCGCCCGCCGTGTATACGCCGATGCTGGCCGTGTCCGGATCGAGCACGCACACCGCCTTCACCCCGGCGTTCAGATACTCAGTCGCCTTCGCCGACACTGCGGGCCACGAGTTCGACGGTGACCGAACCTCGAACACCACTTCGGGCGAGGGCCAGTACCCCGGCGGTAGCGGGCCACGGGGAATCCGCTCGTAACTGTAGTAGGCCACGTCCGGGCCGCGCACCGTGTCCGGCCCTCGCTCGGTCGGTACTCCGCTGTCGTTGGTCACGACACGCCCAACACCCTTTGACCTGACGTAGACCCCGAGGGCGAGGCCGATGTTCCCGCAATAGTACCCGTGGGCAGAACTCGGGCTCGGCATCTCGACGATCCTCCCCCGCACAAGCTCGGTGAGCCGGCCGTCGTCGGGCATCGTGGCGTACTGCTCCGCGGTGAGAAACACATCGGTCGGCGGGGCGGCGGTCGCGGTCGTCATCAAGAACCCTCGTGAACGCGGCGTAGTTTAGCCGGACGGGCGTCAGTCGAGGAAGATGAACTCCTTCGCGTTGAACAGCGCGTGCGCGAGATCGGCCCACGCCTTCGGGTCGTCGGGCGTGCCGGTTTCGCGCGAGACCTCCGCCACGAACGCCCGCGCCGTCGCCCGCTCATCGGCCGTCGGAGCGCGGCCGAACGCCGCCGCGTACATCCGCGCCACTCGGTCGTCGGCGTTCAGGCCGGGCGCCGCCAGCACGCGCCGCGCCCACAGCTCGGCCTGCTGGATCACGAACGGGTTGTTCAGCATCACCAGCGCCTGCGCCGGTACGTTCGACACCGTCCGCCGGCCGATCGCGGTGAACGGCGTCGGGTAGTCGAACGCCACGAACATCGGGTTCAGGAAATTCCGCCGCACCGCCAGGTAGAGGCTCCGGCGGCCGTTCCCGTCCAGCGGGCCGCTCGCCGGTCGACCGCGGCCGACCTGGTGCTCGGTCAAGTGCGGCAGCACGCCCGGACCGCCGACGGTGCGGTCGAGCCGGCCGCTCACTGCGAGCATCGCGTCGCGGATCGCCTCGGCCTCCAGCCGGCGGACGTTCTGCCGGTGCAACAGCTTGTTCTGCGGGTCCGCCGTCGCTGCGAGCGCCGCCTGCTCCGGTGTCGCCCGGCTCGCCTGCCGGTACGCCTCGCTCAGCAGCATCAGCCGGTGCATCCGCTTCAGCGTCCACCCGCCCTCGACGAACTCGGCGGCGAGCCAGTCGAGCAACTCCGGGTGCGTCGGCGGCTGGCCCTGGTAGCCGAAGTCGTCCGGCGAGCGGACGATCCCCTCGCCGAAGTGGTGTTTCCACAGCCGGTTCACCAGCACCCGCGACACGAGCGGGTTCGCGGGGTCGATCACCTTCTTCGCCAGTTCCAGCCGACCGCTGCCGGGGCCGGGGAGTGGCGCCTTGTCGAACACTTCGAGGAACGCCCGCGGCGCCTCGGCGCCCGGCGTCTTCTGGTTGCCGCGCACGGCGATCTTCTCGTTCTTCCCGGCCGCGTCGCGGATCGTCGGCGCGAAGACCGGCGGCGGTAGTTTCGCCTCCACCGCCTTTGTCGCGTCGTCGGCCGGTGGGAGCGGAACCGTCCCCGGCGCCGCGGGCGGCGGTACGTCGGCGAACCACGCCTCGGCGACGGCGATGAACCCGGGGCCGTCGTCGAGCAGTTCGAGGTACGCCGGCTGCCCCTTCCACATCTTCAGGTCGAAGACAACCCAGTGGAGGGCGTCACTTTTGTTCACTTCCTGCGCGAGTCCGCCGTAGATCGGGTTCTGGATCAGCTGCAATCCGTTGAGCACGACCCGCGCCCGCCCCTTCTCGCCCGCCGCGCGGACCGCCAGGTACGGCTTGTTGATTTCGAACGTCGGCGACCGCAGCGCGCCGGCGAGCCTCGCCGTCTCGCGGCCACTGTGCGGGAAACCGTTGCCTGCCTCGGGGCGGAAGGCGAGTCCCGCCGCGTCCCAGCGGTCGCGCCAGCCGGCGTCGAACCGCTCGAACGCGACCGCCTTCTCGCGCCAGGCAGTCAGTTGAGGAGTTGGCTCGGGGCTTGTAGGTCGGGTCGAGTCTTCGAGGCCCGACGCGGCGCCGCGGGTGCGATCGGCGGCGGGTGGGGAGCCCGCCCCCCCCTTGGTTCGGGTGTCCGGCGACACCGATTTCAGTGATCGTGGCGCCGCGTCGGGCCTCGAAGACTCGACCCGACCTACAAGCCCCGAGCCGCCGGGTGCCGCACGCCGGCTCGCCTTCAATTCGTCGAGCAGTTGTACCGCCGGCGCCGGGTCGGACACGTCCGCCCGGTGGTAGCGCGAGCTCGAAAGCACCCCGAACAGGGCGTAGTAGTCCTTCGTGCTGACGGGGTCGAACTTGTGGTCGTGGCAGCGGGCGCAGGCGAGCGTCAGGCCGAGCACCGCCTTGCCGAAGGCGTCGATCTGGTTGTCCACCCGGTCGGCGAACTCGGCCCGCGAATCGACCGGCGAGTGCTTCGCCTCGCCGAGCCACCAGAACCCGGTCGCGGTCAGGCTCTCGTTCGACCGGTCGGTCGGGTTCCGCCGCGGTTGCGGGAGCAGGTCGCCGGCGAGGAGTTCCGTCAGGAACTGGTTGTAGGGGAGGTCGGCGTTCAGAGCTCGGACCACGTAGTCGCGGTAGCGCCAGGCGTCGGGGAGATCGAAGTCAAATTCGTGACCGAGCGTCTCGGCATACCTCGCCAGGTCGAGCCAGTGCCGCCCCCAGCGCTCGCCGTAGGCCGGCGACGCGAGTAGTCGATCGACCAGCTTCTCGTAGGCGAGCGGGTCCGGGTCGGCGGCGAACGCCTCGA
>VFQN01005475.1_pt1 | contig 15508 bp, 24 predicted proteins | sample 3512371 | NCBI WGS metagenome assembly VFQN01 (sample SAMN10412370, study PRJNA504923) | tailings metagenome | isolation source: Replicate 2 from Balatoc abandoned mine | place: Philippines: Itogon, Benguet | collected 2017-08-28
CATTCGGGATATTTTTAGACCATTAGTATCACGAAGTTCTAGCATCACTACGGTATACCTTGCGTACGCAATGCACGCAGTGCAGGTGGCCCACATCCGGTCACGCCTCTGCTATGCTGCTACCGTAGTCCTCCCCTGTAACACTCTCTCACACACGCACGCATTGCACCGTGCAGATGGCCTGCCCCCGGTCACGCCGTGACCTTCAAACTCACTATCCCTAGCCTCTGCTGCTGCTACCACCTCTATTTCCCCCTCCAACCCTCACTCCTTTGCACCATTCATACCGTTACAACCCGTTTCAGCCTGGCCTGCTGCTGCTGCCACATGCGTGCAGGTGGGCTACATCCGGTCACGCCAGGACCTCGAACAGGACATGGGCAGATTGGTAGGCCCCACAGGGCCCGCTCGTTTGGCCCTGGGTGTTGACATCGAGCACACAACCAACCCACAGCCCGGCGAGGTCCCCCGGATCGAGGTGCTGCTGCAGCGGCGCGGGGAGCCGCGCCCGCGCGTCGTCGCACAGTGCGGCGCGGGCAGCGGTTGTACGACGTACGGCATGTACGACAGCACGCTGTACCTGCCGGTGGACGAGCTACTGTACGGCGTGCCGTACCTCCTGCGCCTGGCGGTCAAAGTGCTGCTTGCCGTGTGGGTACCGCTGATCGGCGTGCTGTTGGGCGGGCTGTGCGGTGTGTGGAGCGTGCTGCGCGGACGCCGGAGCGTGCTTAGCGTTGCGTGCGGCTTCGTGCGGTCGCTGTGGGGGCCCTGGTGGGGCGTGGTGCCGCTGGATCTGTACATCGTGCGGGATGCTGTGTTCAGCGGCCAACTGATTGAATGTCGTTCTGGTAGCACTACTGGTACGGCCTCGCTGGTCTAGGGCTTTGGCCAACGCCACTTGGTTCACGTTACGTGCTACCGCCCGGGGCTTGGCGCAAGGGGCGCGCATGGCTGGGCGATGGGGTGGGCTGTCAGGCAAACCACCTGACTCCACCCCCCTACGGTGGATGGGGGCCACCTGGGCGCGTCCCGGGTGCAACGCACCCCACCTCCTTAACCCACGCGGAGGTGCTTCGCCTCCCGTCTTAGTACGATTATCATTATTAGCATGACTGGAGGCACGTGGGAGCTCCCCTGGGGGGGAGGCATGCATGATTGGGAGCTGTCTGGGGAGGGGTCGAGGAGCGAGGGCTTCTGCCATGGGAGCGTAAGCTGCATGTGGGCGTATACGGTTGTGGGGCGGCCAGTGCTACACATGGGATGTCCACTCCTGCTGCATGCGCTTTACTTGTTGTAGCACAGTGAGCATGCGCGCATTGCGCGGTTACCTGCTGCTCACCGCCCGCTGAGCTTAGCCACTGGCCTGGCCGCGCCTGGCCTAGTGCTTGGCTAATGCCACCTGGTTGATGTCACGTGCTCCTGTGCAGGGGCTTAGCCTGGTATTTTCGCACGCACACGACTGGGAGGCATGGTAGTGGGGATCTGCCTGGGAAGCGGGCCAGGGCGCATGGTGGAAGCTGCTGGAAGCTGTCAAGGGGTCAGGGCTGCCACAGTGGGAGCGTGCGCGAATGCTGTGGGCGTGCGGGGTAATGGAGGCCAAATGCTACACAGGGTGGTGTTTCTTTTAGGCTGATGGCCACTTTGTTGTAACACGGTGGGCATGCGGCATGCGGCTAGCCTACTTGCTCACCGCCTGTAGCCTGGAACGCTGGTGGGACGAGTCGAGCGTGCGGCAGGTAGGGCTGCTCCCGCGTGCGTGCGACAGGGCTGCCACGTTGGTCCAGGACGGCTTGGCTGGCAGGGACGAAGCCCTACGCATTCCACTTTTACTGCTGAGATTTCGCTTTTTGTCATAGCAAAAGCAGTGAAGGTGGGACCCACTAGACGTCCATGCATGCACAGCTGTCGGCCGACCCATGGGACGGCGTGCAAGGGTCAACGCACAGCATCCGAGCATGAGGCAGGGATTTGCGCGTGTTGACCGCCGTACAGGATAAGCGTATGTTTTGCGCTGGCCATCTACATAATAGGCACAACAATACCTACGCTATAGGCTATGTGCCTTTTAGAAACTAACTCTTGGCGCGCAATTTTATGTTGCTTTCGCCTCCAGGCCCAACCGCTGTGAGTTAGCTCAGACAACTGATCTGTTTATATAACATAACAATGCATGAAGATAGTCAGCCCCAGCAGGGCACTCTGTTGTCCGAGGGCCCTGACAGCGCTTTGGCGGACATGCTCTCCGCCGGCAAGGGCGAGCGCGTCGTGACTCTATCCAACAATCTATTGCAGCGATGCGAGCTTGGACGCTTGCTCATCGAGATGCGAGCATCCAGCAGCAACGCTGCGCATGACGACGGTCCAGCCGCGATAAGCACAACCGGCTCTCAAGACGGCCTTACTCTGAGCCTTGACGCCCTGCCGCATTCAGTCAGCGCTGATGGGCTCGCAGTACTCGATGCCTGGGCTCGGAAAGAGGCGGAGGCGGAAGAGGAGGCGCCACAGATCTCGACCGGCAGCAGTAGCAAGCGCAGGCGGCAGGACTGGCTCCCGGACTTTGTTGTGGCCCACGCAGAGCGGATACACCTGGCGGCACGTGCCGCTGACTTCCTGAGCTGCGGGGCCTTCCTGGAGCTGTACACGCAGCTGCAGGTGGGGATCCCCACAACCCACAAGTAATCAGACAAAATAATATATGCCGCTGTGCCCTCCTTGATTTACATGTTGTCATGCACTTGAATAAGTTTGTTCTTGTGACACGCTGCCGCATGCAGGTTCTGCGCGTGTCCATGGCTGGAGGGGGTGTGCTAGGGCAGCTGGCGGGCATGGAGACGGAGCGGCGGAGGAAGGGGGAGCAGGAGGCCAGGGACAAGGCGCGGCGGAAGCAGGAGCGGGGGCGGGGGCGCGGGCGGTGGTGGTGGGAGGAGGAGTGGGGGCAGAGGTGGGCGCAGCCGTGGAACAAGCACTGGCGGCAGCTGCGGGGCCGGCAGCTGGGGGAGCAGGAGCCAGGGCAGCAGGGGGCCGGTGCGGGGGACGCGGGGACGGCGCAGGCCAGCATTCAGGTGTCGGCGCTGGTGCCCAAGCTGTCGACGTTAACCAAGGTGGGGTGGACTCGGCGGTTTTTGTACGTAGCACCTGCAGGGCCCAATGTCCGTTGGTGCCATGTTGCATGAGACACGGCGGTACAGCTGAGGCCACGTTCCACGATGCCCTGAGCAGCGTATCTTACAGTCAAAGCAAGCAGGCATTAGGAGGCAAGGTGTACAGTACATGTGTCGATAAGGTTGTGCGGTGTCGAGCATCGGAACCTACAGTGCCTACGCACACACCGCGGCGCACCGTACGGTTTTGCCCACGAGCAGGGGGTTCCCCTCGAAGTTCCTCGCACCTCAGCGTGCCATTCACCCTACCTAACTCCCCACGTGCGCCCACTTGCTGTGCAGGACACCATCCGGACCCACCTGCCGCTCCTCCTAGACGACCCGCCGCTCAACGATGATGGCAACAGCGAAGGAGATGACGACGAGAACGACTGCACCTTCCCCGCATCGGGGGTGGCGCGCATGGCCGCCGGGCCCGATGGCGGCGCCTCCACCTCTTCCGCTGCGTCCTCCTCCTCCTCCCCCCTGGCCTCCCCGCCCCCCGGCCCCTGGTCCCCCGCCCGCCAGGACGTCCCCGTGCACTGGGTGGAGGCGGTGGCGGCGCTGCTGCCCCACACGGACCTGCTGCCCTACCAGGTCACCAGCACGCAGCACCTGAGGTAGGCCCCCGTACACAACGGTCCTGCTTTCAAGTGAGGACGGCGCTGACGAGGGACTACTCCTGCTGCTCGCACGTATTCATCGCTGCATGCAAGGCGCTCGAATCCAGGGCAAGGCTTTCTGTGGTGATGCAGTTGACCAGGGGCGGGCAAGTGTATTACCAGGTGCCGCTGGTGGGCAACACACTGTTCGGGGCAAGGGTGCAAATGGAGCCTGGTGAGTTTGCCATGCTCTTTGCTGCTGGGTGTCACCTGATGCTGTTGGTCTGCTGTAAGCTACCCCGCCCCTGCGCATACCCGTACGTCAGGTACCTGCTCACGGCATCGGGGCTGGCGGCCGTGTGTCACGCGGAACACCGGGCGGAGGCCTATCCCTCGTACGGCATGACACCTGTGCTGACCTGCCTGCCCCTGCACGCCGAACAGGTACCTGCTGACTGCATCGGGGCTGGCGGCGGCCTGCTATGTGGAGTGTCGGGAGGCGGGCTATGCGTTGGTAGGAGAGCGCAAGGAGCTGTACGTGGGGCTGGACCTGACGGCGCTGCCGGAAGCTGTACGACAGGGCTACGTGGCGGTGGGCGTGGAGGCGGAGGCGGAGGGGCACGACGAGGTACGAGGTTTTGGGTGGAGGGTGGTGGCATGGGGTAACACACTGGAACACACGCATGGCTGCGTGGGGCGGGCGCTCGCACGAGAGTCAGTGGGGTGGGGGCGTGGGGTCTGTATGTGGCACCTCGAGGGTACACGCACGGGCCGCAGAGAACTCTGTGAGTGTGCAAGCTTACGACGATTGACTGCCATCTGGAGTGGGCCCCGGTGTCCGCGCTCGCTTGCAATGCTTCTGACTACCTGACCTTGTGCTGATGCGCTTCGCCAGCCTGTGTATTAACCTGCTGTCCATGATCGCTATAACATATGTGCTCCCCAGCGGCTGTTCGGCAACCGTCCCGAGGGCTGCAGGACGTGGAATGAGCTGGTGGTGGTTCGGGTGGCAGGGGATGGCCCACGAACCGGGGGACGCAGTACCCGCGATGGGGACAGCGGTGGCGACCCCGCTGTGCCTGTGCGGACGGGGGAGCCCGGTCGGCTGTTCCAGAACCCCAACGGCGTGTACGACTGGCAGCTGCACCGCGCGAGGCTGGGCCCCAACAGCCAGGTGGTGCAGGACCTTAACACACACGTGTTCGTGGCGCCAGCAGGGGCAGCAGCAGGGCAGGAGCAGCTGCAGCAGCAGTAGCAGCAGGCGGGGGCGGCAGCTGCCGGCTCTGGAAATGGCCCCAACATCGGCGGGTCGCTAGAAAGCGAGCAGCAGCAGCAACAGCAACAGGAGGAGGGACAGCTGGCGGAGGGAGAAGAAAAGGAGGGAACGGCGGAGGAAGACGACAATGACTGGGACCTCGGCGGTGGGGACAGCGACGAGGGATACCCCCTGGCGCTTAAGCACGATAACCCATTTGCAGCAGCGCACTACTATGACGGGGAACGCTTGCGGCAGTACTGGAGGTCGCGGTACAACCGTGAGGACCGCCTGGGGGTGTACGTGGACGCGTCGGCACGTGGCAGCAGGGCGGCACGTGGCAGGGCGGCACGCGGCAGGGCGGGTGCTGCCAGGGCCCCGCCGCCGCGCTACCAGCTTCGGCTGCTGCAGTGCGGCGCGGTTACGGAGAACGGGCGCGGATGTACGCAGCACTACATGCGGTGGGGGAGCATCGTGCTGGAGCTGAGGGCGAGGCGGGCGTGACGGCGTGGGCTAGCTGTGGGGGCGTGGGCTGTGGGGGCGTCGGTGGGCTGTGGCGTTTTGGTGCACGGCTGATGTGTACCAGGCCACCACCAGCTCACGAATATGTGGCCGTCAGCCGAAAGACCACATGCAGGGCGAGCAGGGAGCATGTCGCCGGAGCTGGGAGCATGGGGCACGTGAGGGCGTGAGACCGTGGGCGGTGGGGCTTTATTCTGCATGGTCGGTGTGTACTGTATCAGCTAGTGCGATGCGACGACGGCTGTCCACGTACATGCGGTGGGCGAGCATCGTGCTGGAGCAGGCTGGAGCTGAGGGCGAGACGGCCGTGGGGGCCTGGGCTGTGGGGTTTTGTGCACGGCTGGTATGTACCGGGCCACCACCAGCACATGGATATACCGCCGTCAGCCGGAGCACCATACGCGGTGTACGAGCGTTGTGCTGGAGCAGAGGGCAACAGGGCATGGGATCGTGAGGGCGTGAGGCCGTGGCCTGTGGATGTCAGTCGCATGAAGTCACATAAGCTATCAGGACGAACGGCGCAGCGAAGGGCGCAGCGATGTGGGTTACCAGGCGTTGCGTGCAGCGTAGCGCGGTAGACTGCAGCGCTGAAACACGGTGGGCCCTGTCGGCCCAGGAGAGCGACTGAGTGTACCGTATGGTGTCGCAATACGAAGTGGCTAATAGTGCTTGTGAACTCCCTTTCTATGTTATTGGACGTGAGTCCGCTGCAGCTGAGGCATGCTGTGAAGATGGAGCATGGGCACGGAAGAAACTGGACTTGCGCCCACATGCTGCGTGCTGTGAGTCAGTGCTAGCACGCAGCCCGCGGAGCACCTGCTGGCGGTGCTGCGTGCGGGACCACCACATTCCAGCAGCTCGACAGCGCCGTCAAAGGAGCGGGCTCAGACGAGTGCTACAGTAGGAACATGATAGACCCGGTAACCTGAGGGTGCAGCGGTTTAGCTACCGGTGTTTACAACCTCGTCCACCCGCCACTGACATGGTCGATGCTGGTAGATAGGACCGCCTTCAGCCCGTGTTGGCCATGTCGGCCACTGGCCATTGCAACATTCAACCAAGAGTTCCCGGCCTATAAACCCTGGCCGAAAGGTGGATGCGCACCCTAGAGCCATCACCCCACCGCATCCTGCTGCACATCACCCCACCCGAGAACACGAGGGGAGGCAGCAGAGAGCGAAAGCGCAAAACACGGACCTAAGGGCGCTCCCGTCTTACCCAGAGTGCCCCCAAGGTGCATACCGCATTCGTGGATGCCTAGCTAGCATAGCCTCGTAGACAGGCAGACAGTATGTACATTACTTGTGTGTACGACAAGCAGCTGAGCAGGTTACCAGCACTCAGCCTGACGGTATAGAACACCTTCACGTCTGTACCCCACATACCGCCCTACGCCCAGCCTTTTTACGCACAGCCCGATCTTCCTCCACCATAACCAAGCACCAACCACCAATCAATATTCAAACGTTACACAACTCTCAACGCCACCACCCACCACCAACCGCGTGAGCCAATCCAACCACATCGCGTGCGTGCGTCCTTTGCGCATGGTGGTCACCAGTACGCGCTGCTGCTCCGTACCGTACGTTCGTACACCTCCATGACTAAGCCCATGCTGCCCTCGGACAACAACCGCCGTACGGACCTCGGTGCCGCCACCAGCACCTGCCCTTGCCTCGCCACGTAGTACGACTTGAGCGCCGCCACCAGCGCTCCGAAACCCATGCGCTCCGCCCACAGCATGTCGTACACCACGGTGGCGGGCGTTACGGCCGCCAGCAGCTGCCGCTGTGCCGCCTCCGCCGCCGCCGTCATCAGCAGCCGGTCGGCAAGCTCTGCCACGTGTCGTAGGCACGCGCGTGGGAAGCGCGTGTCGTCGGTGTACATGTAGCGCAGTAGCATCTCGAACACGTGTGGCGACGCGTCGGGCAACGACACGTGTGTGTCACTGCTGTCACGGAAGGACGATGTAAACAGCAGCGGCCGGAAGTACGGGCAGCGTGCGGACAGGACCAGCCGGTGGCACTGGAACCCGCGCTCGCCAACCGTCACAACGACGTCGGTTGGGATCGGCGGTTGCTGCAGGGAGTAGTGGTGGTTGTGGTGGCTGTGCGCGGAGGAGGAGGCGGGTTGGTAGGTTGCGGCGGGGAGGGGCAGGAGGGCGGAGAAGTCTGCTGCCATGCGGCTGCCGGGGGCGGGGGCGTCTCGGTACAGGAAGCTGTGTGGGCCGGGCAGAGACACGCCCAGCTGGATGAGCACGATGTCTGGTGCGATGGGGCTGTACAGCAGCAGCCAGCCGTACGCACCGATCTGTGGGAAAGGCGCATGCACATAGGGGACACACGTGGCGACTTCGTGGTGCAGGCAATACGAATGCAGTAGGATTAGGGACTCCAATGTACGAGGTGCGCAGGTAGGGCGGTACAGCAGCAGCCAGCCGTACGCACCGATATGTGGGGAAGGCAGTCAGTCGGTGTACGCGTCAGCCAGTTGTTATTAAAAGGGTTAATCAGCCGGCGCTTGCAAGGTAGCTTCGCAGGAATGCCGTATGCAACCACACGGAGGACACAGCGGCTTTGGCACTGCGCTAGTACGGCCCTGCAGCTCTCCACATGTGAACCCGTCTAAGAACAAAGCCGTGCCGTTGCCGAACGGAACCTGGTCTTTGAGCTCTTCACATGATACGCAGAGCTGGGCACCGTACAATCGTACATGGCGCTAGACAAGTCCTGTTATGAGGCTTCCCACACACCATCGGGACCGCACCAGCCACGTGGCCCCGCCCGCACCCGCGCCCCCGCCGCACCCACCTGCATCCACCGGAACAGGTGCGTCCCCACCGCCAGCACCGTCACCTCTGCCCGCGTCATGGGCACCACGGCACCCGCCTCCCCGCCTCCTGCTCCTCGTCCTCCTCCCCCCAGCGCCCCATCTGCACTGCTCCTTGCACTCCTGAAGCCATAACCGCCGCCGTTGGCGCCACCCGCAGTCGCAGTCCCAATGCCACTCATGCTGGTCCTGTTGCTGTTGCCGCTGGTGCTCGGCCGAGCCCACAAGCTGTTGCTAGTGGCAGCTGCTGCAGGTGCGCTGCTGCGCTCCCCAAGGCCCAGCCCAGAACCGGAACCGGCCTGGGGGTCGGGCTGCCCTTGCGGTTGCGGTTGCTGTTGGTGTTGCTGTTGCTGCAGGAGCATGTCTGGCGGCGGGATGTTTCGGATGCGCCACAGACGGCGGGAGATGGGGGCGGAGGAGGCGCTCAGGCCGGCGATGTACAGGTCGCCTGAGGGGAGGGAGATGGAAACCAAATTAGGTACAGGAGAGGAGTCACACTGTATGCAGCCTGACAGGAGAGAGGGGGCGGACATGGGGGCGTAGCGGAAAGGGCCGTCTATGGATTGGCGGGAATGGTACATGCACGCCGCGGCACGTGGAGACAGTGTTACGTTCGCAAAAACCGACAGGCGGGGTGTGTGGTAAGGGAGACCCGCACGGCCGAGAAAACTGCAGGCTGCAGCTTCAGGGCTTGTGCAGCGTCGTCTTGTCGTGCCCCTCCCACTGACCACACGTACAGGGGACATCGAGTGGCGCACGCTCCCGCCTTACAACCCCAGACCGGCCCCCTGGAGCCAAGCCCAGATGCCCCCGAGCACCCTCCTTCGTGGTTCATCCCATCCCGTCACCCACCCTCATCGTTCATCACATCCCATCACCCACCCTCATCGTTCACCCCATCCCAGCACCCACCCTTGGCGCCCTCCCCCCTCCCCCCCAACCCCCCCCCCCCTCCCCCCCCACCCACCCCCCCCCCCCCCGGCCCCCCTCCCCCCCCCCCGCCCGGGCCCACCGCCAGCCCTGCTGCCGCTCGGGCGCCTCCACCAGCACAAACACGGCGCCCTGGGGGAAGGGGACGTACGGGTAGTAAACGGTTAATACACAATAAGCGAATACCACTTGCACGTGACGCATCGGGTGCCTCCACCAACACGAACACAGCGCCCTGTGGATTACGTATGCCAAAGGTAAGTGCATTGCGTTTGGCGGAAAAGAGACGCTGCACACAGGCGCAACGTTGGCCGCACTTACCATGCAAAACCTCATAGAGACATGCGTTTACAGCCGTGCAACGACATACGATTGCAAGGAGTGTTTTTTGCTGTCCCGCAACGCAAGGAGTCCGTATGGTGCAAGGAGTCCGTAAATGCGGGAAGAGCGGTACGGCGGTACGGCAATGAGGACGCCCACCTTGGTGCTGACGTACAGCCGCTTCGTACGCCAGCAGTACACAACGCTCGTCAGCGCCCCACGTGCACCCGACCAGTACGGCGGAAGCGCCGTGATGAGTGTCGTAACCGTGGGCACCCTCCTCCTCACCTCACGCCCGCCGCCCCCACCCCCACCCTCCCCCTCCCCCCCTCCCTCCCCCGTCCCCTCCAAACCCAGACCCCCGAACCACCCGCCGTCGCCCCCGCCGCCCTGCTCCCCACCACCCCACGCGCTCTGCACCTCCTCCTCCTCCTCTTCCTCCGCCTCCCCTTCCGCTAAACCACACCCTCCATCCACACCAGCCCCACCACCACCAGCTGCTGCTGCTGCAGCTGCAACACCAGCGGCGCTGACTGTGGGTTGAGGCAGCTGGATGCACCTCAGCCGGGTGCTGTCGTCATCCAGGGTGCTGTCTATCACAAACAGCTGCCCTCCCTGCCCCACTGCCATTGCGTCCACGCTGACAAAGCGCGCGGCACCCCCTGGTCCGTCCACGTGCCCACTGCGGTCCGGACCCTGCTCCAGGGGCATGAGTTCCGTGCTCCCGGCCACCAGGGACACCACTCCCTCCATGTCCAGCTGCAGGATGGCCGTGCCTGGGGGTGGGTTAGGTGTGGGTCAAGGTCGGTGTGGGTTAAGCGTGGGTCAGGTGTGGGTTAGGGACGTGAGTTTGGTACTGCTGGCTACCAGGGACACCACTCGCTCCATGTCCAACTGCGGGATGGCCGTGCCTGGGGGTGGGGCGGTGTGGGTTAGGTGTGAGCTAGGACATATGGGAGGCGTGTACGGCAGTAGCTACTCGCACTCGTTTTCCACCTACACGCTGGCCGTGCCAGATGACGTTGTGGGGTGGAGCCCGGGCAGCAGCACGCACGGGGCAACAGGAAACTGTGCTGCATGCGCGTTTAGGTTAGTGAGGTAGCGGAAAACGCCGTGTCCAGCTGTGGTGGATGGCTGTGCTCGGGGCTATGGGAACGGTTGGCTGTGTGTTGGTGGGCAAGGGGCAACAGGGGGTTCGTGGCTTGCGTACAGAGGCGCACGCCTTGTCCAGGTCGAGGTGGCCGTGGGCGTGTGGAGTGGGTGATTGGCGTAAGGGGATGTTTTGCTTTTGTGGATGGAGGGGCGGTCTGCTTTAAGGGACGTTGATCAGGGTGTGCGGTGCTTCCAGTTGGGGGCAAGGCGGGCTGCGGCGTTGGTGTGTTGCGGCAGTAAGGCAGCGGCGATTGCGTGCAGGTGGATACAGGATACCGGTCCCCTCGCACCGTCGGAGAAGTAGACGGTGCCACTTGCCGGGTCGCATGCCGCGCATGTTACGATGCCCTTCTGGTCATAGAGCGCTGACGTGCGGTCGAGGGTGCGGTCCCTGCCGCTGAGGCGACTGGGCCCGCGAAAGGACGATGGCCTGGAGTCACCCCAGCCAGACCGCTCGCGGAGCGGCAAGGCGTCACCAAGCCTGAGTGACTCGGATGTAGCATTTTGGCTTAGCCCTGAGAGCGGCCTGACTCCTTCGTTTGTGAACAGCAGAGTCTGGAGCTCGTGTGGTGCTTCAGGATTTGGGCGAGTCGCCGTTGCGTAGATGCGACAGCCAATGGGGATGTTCAGCTTTATGCGCTGGTGCGTCGTCGGGATAGGGGGCACCCATGGTGGCATTCTCAGCGCGGTTAGCCGTTGTGCTCAACGGTTCGTCGCAGGCAATACAGTAGCGCAAGCTGTGCCCTCAATTTTGCCACTAAGCGGATGTTCAGCCCATCCTTTCCTTGCCTCGGGCAGGACAGAGAACCCGACTGACGCGACAGGGGCGCGCTCGGCTCCTTACCGTGGCGCTCTACCAGGGCAAACTCCCAGGCCTGCGTACTGATACCAAAACAGCATGCCATCTTGTAGATATATAGCAATCCGGTGAACCCTGTTGTATGTGCCAGCTGGCAGTTGGTCAACATGTGGAGTGTCACCTGCGACATGTTTACACCTGGTCGCACGCGCGGAAAGCCTAACAACTAAACCTACAAGTGCTGCACAAAATCAACATGTAAAAGGTTCACCTAAGTCTGCAACAACACGTGCCAACTGATGCAACGCATGGCGTGGGCTCGTGGCCGCGTCGATGAGACAGATGCCTGCTACACCCGATACACTCTCCACCCCGCACACATTTCTGATATACAAGGGAAAGGACTGAAAGCCAATATAGCTTTGGCAATGCGTGCCCACAAAAGCCACCCACACATCATGGAACCACCTGTGATGCCGTGGTCCCCGGGAGCCGCCTCAACCCTGTAACCCACGCAGTGAACATCGAAACCCCCACGCTCCTGCCCCGGCCCAAGCGTGCATACCGCCCTCCACCCCTCCACCCCTCCACCCCTCCACCCCTCCTCCTGCCACCCCCGCCCCGCCTGCCAGGCACCCCATACGCTTCACATCATGCTTGTTGTCGCACGCAGGCTCGCAGCTGCAACCGGCGTGCTGCAGCTACAGCCTACACACCCTGGGCCCGCTGCTCACGGCATGCTGGCGCGACAGGTGCGTGGCGGGGCTGCAGACCAACGCAACACGGCGCTGCACCCCAGCGGCGGCGCTGTGCGGGTGCGCACGCAGGTGGCGAGCGGGCGCCGGGCTGCAGGCCGCCTGGCAGGTTTGGCGGCCGATGCCCACCGCTCTGTTGGGGCCCGCCGCCCTGCCGCCCGTGCCGGCGCCTGCATGGCTTCCCACACCGCTGGACTGCCGCTGACGTTCCAACTTGGCGAGGAATGCCTGTGTGTGTCCGTGTGGACAAAGTGGTGGGCCATGTCTCGGAATGGGTCAGTGTTTGCTTCCGGCGGTCACGGCAGGGCGCACAGCTGTCCTGCCTGGCACGTGTCATGCCTGGCACGCACACGCTGTTACACCCGCTAGCCCAACCCGCCGCCAAAACCCAAGGCGAGATTCGAGCACAGAAGCACGCGCGCACCTGTCCACGCTGCCGTATGCTCTCGTCCAGCAGATGCCACCGGCCGCAGCTGTTGGCCACCGGGTATGCACCCCAAGTGGGCAGCACCGGCTCTATGCCGTGCTCCTCCATGTGGACGATGCAGGCCGCCACCTCCTCCACGTCGTCCACCCAGCTGTCTGACATGAGGTAAACCTCCAGCGGCTTGATCTGGCCCGTGGCCGGGTCCTTCAGCACGACGGTGTTGGGTGCGCCACACTCCACAAGCCTCCTGCACGGGGGGGAGGGTGTGGGCGTGCATCAGATCGGGGCCGACACCAGGTGTTTAATTGCTGCCGCGCGTGCACAAATGCAAAGCCGCGCATTGATGGGGCCACGTCAGGGGTGACATGCAGTACATGCGCTGACAGGGGCTCAGGTGCGTGCAGTACATATATGCCCGCCCGTAGTCACAGGGCCGCTGTGCACCCGCCCACAACGGGTCAAGAGTCACAGAATTCCTGTCAAACCCAACCGCTCCCTCCTGGGGTTCCTCTTGGCTTGGCGCCTCCCGTGGCTGCGCATATGGCCAAGGAGTCCTTGTGCGCCCCCTAGATAGAAAGCGCCAGCCCGCCAGCCTCCCAGGGCACATGCCGAGCCTCCCATGCATGACCTTACTCGAGGCTCCGCTTCTTGACCACCAGGCGCTCCACGTGCTCCAGGGTGATGCACGGCTGGCACTCCACCAGCGCCACCCGCCGCCCAAAGTAGGCCATGCCGTCGACTTGAATCACCACGTTCAAGCCCCCCACAATGCCAGCGACGGTCTTATAGCTCCAGCAGATCGCACCTGACGGGGCCGCACAAACAGGAGCGAGCGGAACACTGCAGCACGCAGTATAGGTGCCAAGGCCAAAGCACTGACAGCAGCAGGCCACCCCCGGTGCAGATCGCTGCAAGCGTGTGCTAATGTGCGCTGGCCCTCACCCTTGTCGCCAGCCAGACGGGCCCTGGCCCACTCCGCAGACTTGGATTCGTCCCCAGCCATACGGCCCTGCTGCCAGCCGTTTAGTGTTGTTGCCACCTGGCACAGGGCGGGAATGCGAGTCGCCAACGTTACGCTGATAGGCGAGCTCAGGTTAATCCACAAGCTGCGGTGGTCTTAGGCAGCAGAAGTCACGGAAAGGGATGATCGGCTGCTGCCTTGAACCAAGCAAATCCTGACAGAGGGCGTGCACACACGCATGCATGCAGGTGCCGCGGTCCAGGTCCAAAGAGACAGGGAACACGGCCCAAGAGCCCTTCCAAGGGGGAAGGGCGGCCACGTGTGTGTAGCGGGTGCGGTGCAGGGTGTAGGCAATATATATAAGCCTGATACAGTTGCAGGCATACTTACAGGAATAGCAGACAGGGTGAGGCGAGGCAAGGCAGCCACGTGTGTGTTTTAACCCAACCTGCGTGCTCTCCCCTGGTGCTCACCGGCTCATTAACCACCACGGCCAGCCGCATGCCGTCCCTCAGCACCACGTCCTCGACGTCCTTAACGCTGCCACAGCAGGCCGCGGCCGCCAGCTGCAGCAGTTGGGGCGGCTGCTCGTCCACCAGCAGCACCTGGCGGTAGCCATCCCCCTGCAGCCTCTCCTGCAGCTGTTGCGGGGTGAGCTTGCCGTACTCCCGCTTGAGGTAGGCGGAGCGAGCCGAGCGATCCGGCACGAATATGGTAATGTTTTTGCAGGTGTGTGGGTCCTGGTGTGGGCCTGCACGCTTGGCTTTCAATGCCAGCTTGAGCAGCATCACAGCTATGGTGTCCGCCAGCGTCAAGCCCAGCTTGGCCAGGGCGTCCAGTTGGGTGGAGAGGGAAGCGATGCCGTCCCTGTCGCTGACCTCTGAGGTAACGTAATAAGGAGAGTGGGCAAGACCACAACGAAGCAAGTCGGTAGCGGCATATTGGCAAAGCGGGCACGCACTGTGGCACGGTGGCACGGGTGCTGCTGCGCCTGGATGGTGGAGTAGAACGCGTGCAGTGCTTGTACCGAGCCCTGTCCTTGTCGCTTTCAATGCTTGGCAACGCTGGTGAAAGCCCCAGTGCCGCAAAGCCTACGGTACGTAGAACAGATAGAGCCCATTCCGGACAGCAGCGTACGTACCTCCAACGTGCGCGAACAGGTCCTCGCAGGTCTCCACGCCCTGCGCGCTAAGGGCTGTCCATGTAGAAGCGGCTTCATCCTCGCTGAGCTTGCCCCTACTAACTAGGCCTCGAATCACGACTGCCAAGTCCGAAAGTCCTCCCGACGTGTCACCGGCCGGCTGGACAGAGCCCTCAATCATACCCATGGCCGCCGGCAATTGCAAGGCTCTCTTAGTAGCGCTCAAAACGTTTGAGCGAACTAGGGCAGCGGTCGCAGCGGTCGCGACGCGTTTGCAAGGGCTTGACATTGCTGGAAGCACGCGCGCACGCGTCCGCGAAAGCCCCAGGCCACTGTACAAGGTAGTCATACGTAGGACTTGAGCATTTGCTTTGGTTGCAACACGCGTGCAGGTTGCTTGCAGTAAGCCGCAAGCAGTTGTCGTACGAAGTGGGATGCCTCCGTCCCCTGCCCCTACCCCTGCCCCTGCCCCTGCCCCTGGCCCCTACCCCTGCTGCTGCACCTATTTGCACTCCTCTTTGTGCCCCGCCCGCCAGTGCGCCTGCTGTAGCCCCTGCAGCAGTGCCGCACCGCACCCGCCGGACCCCGCACTTCCTGAGCCGCAGCACTTGCTCGCACGACCCCTCCAGGTTTTTTTTTTTTTTTTTTTTTCAGGAGAAGGGTTATGGGATTAT
>VFQN01005476.1_pt1 | contig 15508 bp, 10 predicted proteins | sample 3512371 | NCBI WGS metagenome assembly VFQN01 (sample SAMN10412370, study PRJNA504923) | tailings metagenome | isolation source: Replicate 2 from Balatoc abandoned mine | place: Philippines: Itogon, Benguet | collected 2017-08-28
CCAAGTTCACCGAGGTCGGCTATGTCGGCCGCGATGTCGAGCAGATCGTGCGCGACCTCGTCGAGGTCGGCATCGGCCTGGTGCGCGAGAAGAAGCGTACCGAGGTGACGGCCAAGGCCCATATGAATGCCGAGGAACGGGTGCTCGATGCGCTGGTCGGCGCGACGGCCTCGCCTGCAACGCGCGATTCGTTCCGTAAAAAGCTGCGCGGCAACGAACTCGACGACAAGGAAATCGAGATCGACGTTGCCGATACGGGCGGCGGCATGCCCGGCGGCTTCGAGATCCCCGGCATGCCCGGCGCCAATATCGGCGTGCTGAACCTTTCCGAAATGTTCGGCAAGGCGATGGGCGGGCGCACCAAGAAGGTCAAGACGACGGTCAAGGACAGCTACAAGATCCTGATCGACGACGAATCCGACAAGCTGCTCGACAACGAGCAGATCCAGCGCGAGGCGATCCGCTCGGCCGAAAACGACGGCATCGTCTTCATCGACGAGATCGACAAGATCGCGGCGCGCGATGGCGGCATGGGCGCGGGCGTCTCCCGCGAGGGCGTGCAGCGCGACCTGCTGCCGCTCGTCGAGGGCACGACGGTTGCGACGAAGTACGGGCCGGTCAAGACGGATCACATCCTCTTCATCGCCTCCGGTGCTTTCCACGTCTCCAAGCCGTCAGACCTCCTGCCCGAGCTGCAGGGCCGCCTGCCGATCCGCGTCGAACTGCGCGCGCTGACGAAGGAGGACTTCCGTCGCATCCTCACGGAGACGGAGGCGAGCCTCATCCGCCAGTACAAGGCGCTGATGGCGACGGAAAGCGTCGAGCTCGATTTTACCGAGGACGGTATCGACGCGCTGGCCGATGTCGCGGTGCAGCTCAATGCGAGCGTCGAGAATATCGGCGCGCGGCGTCTCCAGACGGTGATGGAACGGGTACTCGACGAGATCTCCTTCGAGGCGCCGGACAAGGGCGGCAACAAGCTCCTCATCGACGCCGCCTACGTGCACAAGCATGTCGGCGCGCTTGCCGCCAATACCGACCTGTCGCGCTACATTCTGTGACGTTTGCGCACCGGTGGCCGCCCTTGCGGCCGCCGGTGCCGGATTTTTGCAGGCAAGGCCTCTCGACAGGAGGCGCCGTGCGGCCTAGGCATGGCACGCATTTTGGCATCATTCCGACATGTTTGCGTTGCATCGGTCTGCCATGCCGACATTACGAGAAGACGGAACCGGACCCGTGCGACAGCTCATTTCCGTGCTTGCCCTTGCAGCCGCCCTCCTTGTCCAGAGCCAGACAACGGCCCTGGCGATCGATGTGGTGCCATCCGGCAACCGCAATGCCGAGCAGCCGCAGATCCCGGGCGCCTCGACGCGCCGCACCAAGGCAGGCAAGACCTCCTTCGATGCGAAATATGAGAAGGTGCGCGATCTCATCGCCAATGACGGGCAGCTGACCGGCAAGATCAAGTCCATTGCCGGCAAATACGGCATTGCGCCGATCCATATGGTCGGTGCGATCGTCGGCGAGCATACCTACAATGTCGACGCCTATGACCGGCTGCAGAGCTATTATGTGAAGGCGGCGTCCTATACCGGCTCGTTCCGCTTCGCCTATGACGGCGAAAACGTCGCCGATTTCGTCGACCGGCCGGAATTTGCCAAATGCGCCGACAAGAAGGGCTCCTATGCGCTCTGGACCTGCCGCGAGACGGTGTGGAACCGCACGTTCAAGGGCCGCACGGTCGGCGGCACGTCCTTCCCGAACAACCGCTTCAGCGCGGTGTTCTTCCAGCCCTTCTATGCCGGCCAGACCTTCGGGCTCGGCCAGATCAATCCGCTGACGGCGCTGACGCTGACGGACGACGTCGCGCGCATTTCCGGCTATGACCGGCTCGACGAGAACGATGCGGCCGGCGTCTACCAGGCGATCATGGATCCCGATATCTCGCTTGCCTACATGGCCGCCTCGATCCGCCGCTCGATCGACGCCTACAAGACGATCGCCGGGGTCGATATCTCGAAGAATCCGGGGCTGACGGCGACGCTCTACAATATCGGCAATCCCGATGCGCGCGCCGCCGCCTTTGCCGCACGCCGCGCCTCCGGCGAAGTGACCTGGCCGGAAGAGAACTATTACGGCTGGCTGATCAACGACAAGCTGGCGGAACTCCAGGGCCTGCTCTAGTTTTCCAGAAGTCCGGACGCAGAACGCTCAAGCACTTTTGATGGAATTGCTCTAACTTCGGCCTACCTCTCGGCTCACCTTCCACGAAGAGCCGATTGAAAGGAGCCCGATGATGGACATGCGCCCCGAGCCGTTCGAACCGCCGGCGCCGATCCCGCGCACCGTGCCGCCCTCGAAGCTCGAGATCATCCGCACCGTGTTCCGCAATCCGCTGGAGCTCTGGGGCGAGCCCTCCTACACGCTGCCCTGGATCATGACGAGCTTCTTCGGCGAGAAGACGCTGATCGTCAACGATCCCGGCCTGATCAAGTACCTGCTCGTCGACAATGCCCAGAACTACAAGATGGCCGTGGTGCGCCAGCTCGTGCTGCGCCCGATCCTGCGCGACGGGCTGCTGACGGCCGAGGGCGGGGTGTGGCGCCGCTCGCGCAAGGCCGTCGCGCCGATCTTCACGCCGCGCCATGCCAAGGGCTTTGCCAGCCAGATGCTGGCGCAGTCCGAGCTCTATGCGCAGAAATACGAAGGATCGGACGGCACGGTCTTCGACATCGGCAACGACATGACGGAGCTCGCCTTCGCCATCCTCTCCGAGACGCTGTTTTCCGGGGAGATCGTCACCCAGTCGGAAAGTTTTGCCGACGATGTCGAGGACCTCCTGCATTCGATGGGCCGCGTCGATCCCATGGATCTCCTGCGCGCGCCGTCCTGGGTGCCGCGCGTGACGCGGATCGGCGGGCTGAAGGTGCTGAAGAAGTTCCGTGGGATCGTGCGCGACACGATGGACCTGCGTCTTGGGCGCATGAAGGACGATGAAGCCGCGCCGAACGACTTCCTGACCCTGCTTTTGCGCGCGGCGGGGCCGGAGGGGCTGACCATGGAGGAGGTGGAGGACAATATCCTCACCTTCATCGGCGCCGGCCACGAGACGACGGCGCGGGCGCTCGCCTGGACGCTCTACTGTGTCGCCAATTCGCCGCATGTGCGGGACGCGATGGAAGAGGAGATCGACCGGGTGCTGTCGAGCGGCGCTGACCCCGTCGATTGGCTCGACCGCATGCCCTGGACGCGCGCCGCCTTCGAGGAGGCGATGCGGCTCTATCCGCCGGCGCCCTCGATCAACCGCGAGGCGATCGCCGACGATGTCTGGGTGAGCCCTAAGGGCGAAAGGGTGGAGATCCCCAAGGACGTCACCATCCTCGTCATGCCCTGGACGCTGCACCGCCATGCGCTGCTCTGGCAGAAGCCGCGCGCCTATATGCCGGAACGGTTCCTCCCGGAAAACCGCGAAGCGATCCACCGTTTCCAGTACCTGCCTTTCGGCGCCGGGCCGCGCATCTGCATCGGCGCGACCTTTGCCATGCAGGAGGCGATCATCGCGCTCGGCGTTCTGATGCGCCGTTTCCGTTTCGACATGACGGAAAACACGCGGCCCTGGCCCGTGCAGCGCCTGACGACGCAGCCGGCTAACGGACTGGCGTTGCGGGTGACGGCTCGTCGAGGCGCTTCTTCGATTTCTTGATCGTCTTGATCGCCGCGCAGGTCGCTTCCGGGTTCTTGCAGGGCTGGTAGACGACGATCTCGCTGCCGCTGCCGTCGTCCCAGACCGCCTGCACGGCGATGGTTTCCGCCTCGCCCGGCTTCAGATCGATATAGATCCAGTTCTGCGTTTCGTCCGACGGCAGGTTGAAGGGCAGCTCCGGGTCGCATTTGGCCAGCGGAAAGCGCTGGTCGAGCGTGTCGTTGTTGATCGAATAGCGGATCTCCGACAGGCGGCAATGCATCGTCTGCAGCGTGGTGAAATAGATCAGCTGCTGGTCGGCGAAATTGCGGAACTGCACCCAGCCCGTCTGCTTGTTGGCATCCAGCATCGCCTTGTAGACAGAGACGTCGGGGATCTGCGCCTGGTACTGTTGCTCGTCGTTCTCCTCCTGGGCAGCGACGGGCTGGCTGCCGGCCAGAAGCGCGGCGCCGAGAAGAAGGGCAGCCAGAAGCGGCTTTCGCGGGGTGGGGTCGATCACAGGGTACGCTCCTCGTTCTTTCACCTTATGTCGCCGGGGGAATGGTGGCATTCGGCCCGGACATGTCATAACACCTCAGGCAATAACACCATTCACGGCCTGCTTTGAAAAGAGACGGCAGGCGGTACGGAAGAATTCTCGTGGCAGACCATTTGTTACTCGGCATCGATACCGGCGGCACCTACACGGACGCCGTGCTCTACAGTGAAACCGCCGGCGTCGTCGCCCGCGCCAAGGCACTCACCACCCGCCACGATCTCTCGGTCGGTATTTCCGGTGCCGTCGAAGCGGTGCTGGAAGCGGCAAAGGCTCCCGTCTCGGCCATCGGTCTCGTCTCGCTCTCCACCACGCTGGCGACCAACGCCCTTGTGGAAGGGCAGGGCGGCCGTGCCGGCCTTGTCATGATCGGCTTCGGTCCCGAGGACTTGAAGCGCGACGGCCTTGCCGATGCGCTCGGCAACGACCCGGTGCTGTTCCTGACCGGCGGGCACAATGTGCATGGCGACGAGACGACGCTCGACATGAGCGCACTCGACGATGCCCTGCCGGTCCTTGCCGAGACCGTCTCCTCCTTTGCCGTCGCCGGCTATTTCGCCGTGCGCAATCCGGCGCACGAGGAGCGGGTTCGTGCGCGCATCCGCGAGGTCTCGCACCTGCCCGTTACCTGCAGCCACGAACTTTCCTCCAAGCTCGGCGGGCCGCGCCGGGCGCTGACGACGCTGCTCAATGCCCGCCTCGTCTCGATGATCGACAGGCTGATCGGCGCCTGCGAGGACTATCTCGACCGTCGCGGCATCCATGTGCCGATGATGGTGGTGCGCGGTGACGGGGCGCTGATCGCGGCGGCCGAGGCGCGGCTGCGGCCGATCGAGACGATCCTGTCCGGCCCGGCAGCCAGCCTCGTCGGCGCGCGGCACCTGACCGGGCTCGACAATGCCATCGTCTCCGATATCGGCGGCACGACGACGGATGTGGCGGTACTCGACGGCGGGCGGCCGAAGCTCGATGCGGAAGGCGCCGTCGTCGGCGGCTATCGCACCATGGTCGAGGCGGTCGCCATGCGCACCTTCGGCCTCGGCGGCGATTCGGAAGTCCGCATCAACGATCGCGGCCTGAAGGCGAAGATCGAGCTTGGGCCGCGCCGCTTCATGCCGCTGAGCCTTGCCTCGGCGCTGCATCCGGATGCAATCGTCCCGGTGCTGGAGCGCCAGATGCGTGCGCCCCATGCCGGGCGGCACGATGGACGCTTCGCTGTGCGCACCGGCGTGCCGGAACGGTTGGCGAGTGGCCTCCAGCCGCAGGAACAGGCGCTTTACGAGAAGATCGGCATGGTGCCGCTTCCGCTGGAAGGGCTGCTCGCCACCATGTTGCAGAAGGTGACGCTCGACCGGCTGGTTGCGCGCGGCCTCGTGCATATCTGCGGCATCACACCCTCCGACGCCATGCATGTGCTCGGCGGCCAGGGGCAGTGGGATGCCACGGCCGCCCGTCTCGGACTGGAGATCGCTGCCCGCACGCGGGACGGTTCCGGCCGGCCGATCGCCGACAGTCCGGAAGCCCTGGCGCGCGTCCTCGTCGATCGCCTTACCCGGCAGTCGGCCGATGTCATCCTGTCGGCCTGCCTTGCCGATGACGGGGCAGGGGCGATCGATCCGGTCCATTCGCTGACGATCGACCGCGCGCTGCACCGCGTGCCGGGCATCGTGCGGTTCCGCGTCGCGCTCGACCGGCCACTCGTCGGCCTCGGTGCCTCGGCGCCGGTCTATTATCCCGCCATCGCCGACATGCTGGGCGCCGAATCGGCCATTCCCGCCGACGCCGGCGTTGCCAATGCGGTCGGCGCGGTGGTGGGTCAGGTGCGCACCATGGTCACGGTCTTCGTGACCATGCCGGAAGAGGGCATCTTCATCGTCGGTGGCACGGGCGAAAGCGCGCGCTTCATCGACGAAAGCGAGGCCTTCGCGCTGGCGAAGGAGCGGGCGATGACGGCGGCGCTCACCGCGGCCCGGATCAACGGTGCGGACGAGCCGGCGGTGACGTTCACCGAGGAGATCGACGCGCCGGAGGTGGAAGGCCGCCGCAAGCTCATGGAGGCACGCTTCACCGCGATCGCCAGCGGCCGGCCGCGCATTGCGCACGAGAGCTGACGGTCTCCCGTTCTTTGGCCTCGCCGGCTGCCTTTCGCGGTGGTCGGCGCGCGCCTATCGTATGATTTTATCCGAACGGGAATAAATTCTTTATGTCATTGCCGAATTGACTATGCATGCCCGTCTCCGGAAAGTGGCAGCATTCGGGATACTCCCCCCTCGTCCCGTCATTCGGAGTTTTTTACATGACCTATATCGAGAAAGCCGGTCTTTCGATCGACCGCGACCTACATGATTTCATCGTCACGGAGGCGCTTCCCGGCACGGGCGTGGACGCTGCGCGTTTCTTCGATGAGTTTTCCGCCATCGTGCACGACCTTGCGCCGGAAAACCGCGCGCTGCTGGCCAAGCGCGACGCGCTGCAGGAGAAGATCGACGCCTGGTACCGCGCCAACGGCGCGCCGGTGGACATGGCGGCTTACGAGGCCTTCCTGCGTGAGATCGGCTACCTGCTGCCGGAAGGCGGTGAATTCAAGGTGACGACGGACAATGTCGATCCCGAGATCGCCAGCCTCGCCGGCCCGCAGCTTGTCGTTCCCGTCATGAATGCACGCTACGCCCTGAACGCTGCCAATGCGCGCTGGGGCTCGCTCTACGATGCGCTCTACGGCACGGATGTGATCCCGGAAACGGACGGTGCGGAAAAGGGCAAGGGTTACAACCCCAAGCGCGGCGAGAAGGTCATCGCCTGGGCCAAGGCCTTCCTCGACGAGGCGGCTCCGCTCGAGGGCGCCCGCTGGGCCGACCTCACCGGTATCGAGGCTGGTGCGGACCTGCGCCTTTCCGCAGGCGACCGCGCCGTTTCGCTGAAGCGGCCGGAACAGTATGCCGGCCATGCGGAAGGCGACGGCGGCTGGCGCCATCTGCTTTTGAAGAACAATGGCCTTGGCATCGAGATCCTGCTCAACCGCGACTTCGAAATCGGCAAGACCGATCCGGCCGGCATTGCCGGCGTCAATGTCGAAGCGGCACTGACGACGATCATGGACTGTGAGGATTCGGTCGCGGCTGTCGATGCCGAGGACAAGATCCTCGTTTATCGCAACTGGCTCGGCCTGATGAAGGGCGACCTGAAGGAGACGTTCACCAAGGGTGGCGAGACGGTCGAGCGCAAGCTCTACAGCGACTTCACCTACACCGCGCCGGACGGCTCGCCCTTCGAGGTCAAGTGCCGCTCGCTGATGCTGGTGCGCAATGTCGGGCACCTCATGACCAACCCGGCGATCCGCGATCGCGAGGGCAACGAGGTTCCCGAGGGCATCATGGATGCCATGGTGACGGCGCTGATCGCGCTGCACGATGTCGGCCCGAACGGCCGCCGCAAGAATTCGCGCGAAGGCTCGATGTATGTCGTCAAGCCGAAGATGCACGGGCCGGAAGAGGTTGCCTTTGCCAGCAAGCTGTTCGGCCGCGTCGAGGCTGCCGTCGGCATGGCGCCGAACACCATGAAGATGGGCATCATGGACGAGGAGCGCCGCACGACGGTCAACCTCAAGGAAGCGATCCGCGCCGCCAAGGAGCGCGTCGTCTTCATCAACACCGGCTTCCTCGACCGCACGGGCGACGAGATCCACACCTCGATGGAAGCGGGCCCGATGATCCGCAAGGGCGACATGAAGCAGGCCGCCTGGATCGGCGCCTACGAGAACTGGAACGTCGATATCGGCCTCGAATGCGGCCTGTCCGGCCATGCGCAGATCGGCAAGGGCATGTGGGCCATGCCCGACCTGATGGCCGCCATGCTGGAACAGAAGATCGCCCATCCGAAGGCCGGCGCCAACACCGCCTGGGTTCCCTCGCCGACGGCCGCGACGCTGCATGCGACGCACTACCACAAGGTCAATGTCGCCGAGGTTCAGGCGACGCTGCGCTCCCGCCCGCGGGCAAAGCTCTCCGACATCCTCTCGGTGCCGGTCGCCGTCCGGCCGAACTGGACGCCGGATGAAATCCAGCGCGAGCTCGACAACAATGCGCAGGGCATTCTCGGCTATGTCGTGCGCTGGGTCGACCAGGGCGTCGGCTGCTCCAAGGTGCCCGACATCAACGATGTCGGCCTGATGGAAGACCGCGCCACGCTGCGCATCTCCGCCCAGCACATGGCCAACTGGCTGCACCACGGCGTCGTCACGGAAGCGCAGATCGAGGAGACCATGCAGCGCATGGCCGCCGTCGTCGACGGGCAGAATGCCGGTGATCCGCTCTATCGTCCGATGGCCGGTAACTTCGACGGTTCCATCGCCTATCAGGCGGCGCTCGATCTTGTCCTGAAGGGCCGCGAGCAGCCGAACGGCTATACCGAGCCGGTTCTCCACCGCCGCCGCCTGGAGCTGAAGGCCGCTGCGGCCTGATCCCGCTTTTCGCGCCGGCAGGGTTTTGTCCCTGCCGGAAGGCGCCCAAAACAAAAGAAGCCGCCGGATCGCTCCGGCGGCTTCTTTCTTAAGCGGATTTTTTCCGCTTACTGCTGGACGACGACGCGGGCGCCCTTGCCGGGGCGGACGCGCTTGTAAAGGTCGATGATGTCCTGGTTCATCAGGCGGATGCAGCCCGACGAGGCGGCCGTGCCGATGGAGGCCCATTCCGGTGTGCCGTGCAGGCGGAACAGCGTGTCCTTGCCCTGCTCGTTGAAGAGATAGAGCGCGCGTGCGCCGAGCGGGTTTTTCAGGCCCGGGCCCATGCCTTCCTTGACGTAGCGGGCGACATCGGGACGACGGACGGCCATTTCTTCCGGCGGATGCCAGGTCGGCCATTCCTGCTTCCAGGCGATGTAGGCCTCGCCCTGCCAGGCAAAGCCCGCCTTGCCTACGCCGATGCCGTAACGCACGGCCTTGCCGCCGGGCAGCACATAATAAAGGAAGCGGTTCGGCGTGTTGACGACGATCGTACCGGGCTTTTCCTTGGTCGCGTAGTCGACGATCTGGCGGTGGAACTTGGTGTTCACCTTGTTGATCGGGATACCCGGCAGGGAATAGCCGTTGTCCTCAACAGGGCCATATTCCGATGTGAAGATAGCATTGGTCGCCACCTTTTCGCCCGGAAGCGAGGTCGAGGAGGAGGAGCAACCGGCGAGCGTGACGGCTGCTGCGAGGCCGCACAGAAGGAGGGCATTGCGGAAGCGCATGTGAGTCTCTTGATAGGAAATTAAGAAGTTCCGAGCCGCGGAACTTTCATCGATTATGGTTTATTTTCGATTAAACCAGTCAATGCAAGTCTGTGTGCTCCGGCGCGGGCCTGCACTTGAGCAAAAAGGCCGGTGATTGTTTTTTTGCAACAACAAGACCTGCCCGCCTGCCGCTTTCGCCGCGTCCGGATCAGGACAAGCACGCCTTTCCGGCCTGTTCAATGGTCTTCCGCAGCGCTGGCCCGAAGCCGCACAGGATCCGTGTGGCGCGGTTAAGAGAGTCTTTCGCGCGCTCCGAATCACGTGGCGCGCTTAACTTTTTCGCCGGGCGCATTTGCGGATAGAATGCGATTCGCCGAGGGTGCCCCATGACGATCGTTTCCATTCACAATGACAATCCGCTGGTCGACGGACGCCAGTCCGACCGGGCCATGATGGTGCGCCGCGGCGTGCAGCGCATGCTGACGGAGATGCGCCATGCGGTGCTGCCCGAGTTGACGCTGGCCAGCGGCCGGCGCGCGGACCTCATCAGCCTCTCCGACAGGGGCGAGATCTGGATTGTCGAGATCAAGACGTCGATCGAGGATTTCAGGGTGGACCGCAAATGGCCGGATTACCGGCGTCACTCGGACCGGCTGTTCTTCGCCACCCACAAGGAAGTGCCGCTCGATATCTTCCCGGAGGATTGCGGCCTCATCCTCTCGGATGGCTACGGCGCCCATATCATCCGCGAGGCGCCGGAGCACAAGCTGCCGGCGCCGACGCGAAAATCCGTCACCTTCGCCTTTGCCCGCGTCGCCGCGGCCCGGCTGATGCTGGCGGAGTTCGCCGCGGATACAAGGGGCGAGGGGGCTGATATGTCGGCTATCGTTGCAGGAGAGCGCGACGCGGCGGTGTGATATCGCTTTGAGGCGCTTTTGAGGGGTGAGCCCCTCATCCGGCTGCCGCCACCTTCTCCCCGAGGAGAGAAGAGGAAAACGGGAGGTCGCATCCTTCTCTTCCTTCTCCCCGACGGGGAGAAGGTGGCCCAAAGGGCCGGATGAGGGCCCCCGAAGTCCGAGCCTATTTCGGCGCGCGCTTGGCGAGGATGCGCTGCAGCGTGCGGCGGTGCATGTTGAGGCGGCGGGCGGTCTCGGAGACGTTGCGGTCGCACATCTCATAGACGCGCTGGATATGCTCCCAGCGGACGCGGTCTGCCGACATCGGGTTTTCCGGCAGTTCCACCTTCTCGCCCGGGCGCTGCGTCAGTGCGGCGAAGATGTCGTCGGCATCCGCCGGCTTGGCGAGATAATCGACCGCGCCGAGCTTTACGGCGTTCACGGCCGTCGCGATATTGCCGTAGCCGGTCAGCATGATGATACGCGTGTCGTCGCGGCGCTGGCGGATGGCGGCGATGACGTCGAGGCCACTGCCGTCGCCGAGCCTAAGATCGACCACGGCGAATTTCGGCGGGTTTGTCTTGGCCTTGGCGATGCCCTCGGCAACCGACTCGGCCGTATCGACGGCAAAGCCCCGCGTCTCCATGGCGCGCGCAAGGCGGCGCAGGAACGGCGCGTCGTCATCGACGAGGAGAAGGGAAGGATCGGGCCCGATATCGTCGGTTGCCGCGTGAGGTTCGGTGTTTTCTGCCATTTTTCGTCTTTCGTGGCCGAATTTCGTCCATTCTTGATGAGGATCAGCTTATCACCCGTAAGTCGGGGTGGGTAAAGTCATTTTGCGGCCTTTGCCTCCATGCGGCCCCGCGGCCAATCGACCGACACGCGGGCGCCCGGCCGGTCGCCGGTGCGGTTGGCAAAGGTCAGTTTCGCGCCGGAGCGCTCCAGCAGCGTCTTGGCGATGAACAACCCGAGCCCCAGTCCGCCGGCCCGCTCGTCGCGCTGGCGCTTGGTGACATAGGGATCGCCGATGCGCTGGAGGATATCCGCCGCATAGCCGTCGCCGTCGTCCTCGATGACGATCGTCACCCGTTCCGCCGTGTGGCTGACGGTGATGGTCACCTCCTCGCGCGCATGGTCGACGGCGTTTTCCATAAGATTGCCGAGACCGTAGAGAATGCCGGGATTGCGGCTGCCGACCGGCTCGTTCTCGCGTTCGCCGTTTTCGACGAGGTTGAGGCGGATGCCGAATTCGCGGTGCGGCGCCAGCACCTCCTCCAGCAGCGAGGAGAGCGGCAGCACGCGCATATGCGCCTCGTCCGCTGCCGAAAGCGTGGTGAGACGGCGCAGGATGTCGCGGCAACGTTCGCTCTGGCTGCGCAGGAGCTGCACGTCTTCCTTGAAACGGTCGTCCATGCCGAGTTCACGCTCCATTTCGCGGGCCACGACGCTGATCGTGGCAAGCGGCGTGCCGAGCTCGTGCGCCGCCGCCGCCGCCAGGCCGTCGAGTTGCGAAAGGTGCTTTTCGCGCTGGAGGATGAGTTCGGTCGCCGCGAGCGCATCGGAAAGCTCCGCTGCCTCCTGCGACACGCGGTAGGAATAGAAGGCGGCAAAGGCGGTGGTCGACACGATGGCGAACCAGAGCCCGGCCGTCAGGATCGGCGGCACGACCAGCAGCGTGCCGGGAAACCAGGGCAGCGGAAAGGGCGTGAAGGCAAGCGCCGTGATGCCGAATACCGAGAGCAGGCCGAGCGGCAGGCTGAAGCGGATCGGCTGCAGCGAGGACGAGATGATGACGGGCACGCAGACGAGCGGTGCGAAGGGATTGGCAAGTCCGCCGGTAATGAAAAGCAACGCCGTGAGCTGGCAGAGGTCGAAGGCGAGCAGCAGGAAGGCGGAGGCAGGCGTCAGCCGGTGCGTCGGGGCGAAGCGCACGGCGAGGAAGAAGTTGACCGCGGCGAGCAGCGCGATCAGCACCGCCGCCGGCAGCAGCGGCAGTGGAAAATCGAGCCACAGCCCGACGACGATGACCGTGATCGACTGGCCGGCGACCGCCAGCCAGCGCAGCCGGATGATCGTTTCGAGACGCAGACGCCGGCCGGAGCCCTCGAAGTCGATGTCCTGGTAACCCGTCATCCCGTCTTCCTTCCGTTCGCGAACCCGCATTCGCCCTTCTAGAGCATTTCCGCATTTCTTCGAATCGCGAAAGCGCTTCATCCGCTTGTTCTGAAGCAATTGCAGATGCAAAGCCGCTGCGCACTTTGCCGGAATGGCTCTAAACTGCGAGACGCCCGGAACGATTTGTCTTTCTGCAATTTCCGACGCAAAACCTCCGGCAATCGCCGGAAATTGCGCGATCACGTTCCGCGCGGCTTGGCGCGCGTCGTCGGCAGGGCGTCTGCCGGGTCCTCCGGCCAGGGGTGTTTCGGATAGCGCCCGCGCATATCCGCCCTGACGTCGCGCCAGGAGCCGGCCCAGAAACCGGGCAGGTCGCGCGTCGTCTGGATCAGCCGATGTGCGGGGGAGTGGAGTTCGAGCAGCAGTGGCAGCCGCCCGCCCGCCACGGCCGGATGCTGCTTCAGGCCGAAGAGCTCCTGCACGCGGATCGCCAGCACCGGCTCGTCGCCATCGTAGCGGATCGGGTGGCGCTGGCCGGTCGGCGCCTCGAAATGAGTGGGTGCCAGCCGGGCGAGGTCGCGCTGCACCTCATAGGGCACCAGCGCCATCAGCCCTTCCTGGAGGCTTGCGGGCTTCACCTCTTCGAGGCTGCGGCTGTTTTCCTGGAACGGCACGAACCAGCTGTCGAGTGTCGCAAGCAGCGCCTCGTCGCCGGTATCCGGCCAGGGTGCGCCGATCGAGCGGTGGAGGAAGCCGATGCGGTCGCGCAATTGTGCCGTCTCGCGGGAAAAGGGCAGCACGGCAAGGCCGAGCTGGCGTACCCCGTCGGCAAGCGCCAGCGCTGCCTTTGGTCCGCTTGGCCGCGGGAGTGGTGCCTCCTCGAGAATCATTGCGCCGAGACGCACGACCCGGCGCGCGCGCACCTGGCGGCTAGCGCGGTCGAAGACGCACTGGTCCTCCCGCACGATGGTTTCGGCGAGTTCCGCCTCGACATCCGCGCGGCCGATTTCCGCCGCGGCGAGAATGCGTTGCCGCCCGGCCTGCCCGGTGAGGTCGGCGACGACGATCATGTCGGCGCCGGCGAGCCGCTCGGTCTCCGGCAGCTCCGCCCCGCGCCCGTTCGCCATGACGAACCGCCCCCGGCCACCCCGCTGCAGGGCGACGCGATCGGGAAAGGCATGCAGCAGCAGGGCACCGGGGGCCGGGACCGTGCCACCCTTCGTCGCGCCGAAACCCTCGGCCATACGCTGGGCGAGTTTCCGCGCCGCCTCGGCCCGCTCGCCGCGTTCGCCGGAGAAGCGGCGCAGGCGCTCCTCGATATCGACGGCCGGTCCGCCGAGGCCCTGTTCGGTCAGGAGCACGGCGAGGCGCGCCGCGGCCCCTTGCTGGCCGTCTTCGGCGGCATGCAGGATCATGGCCGCCAGCCGTGGCGGCAGCGCCAGCTCCCGGATGCGTTTTCCGGCCGGCGTCAATGCGCCCTGTGCGTCGAGCGCCCCGAGGAGACGCAGCAGGTTGCGCGCTTCCTCCACCGCCGCGGCGGGCGGCTGGTCGACAAGCCGCAACGCGGCGGGATCGCTGACACCCCAATGCGCGAGATCGAGCATGAAGCCAGAGAGATCTCTGGAAAGAATCTGCGGCGGCGTGAAGGCCGGCATCGCTGCCGTCTGTCCGGCATGCCAGAGGCGGATGGCGATGCCCGGTTCGGTTCGCCCAGCGCGGCCGGCGCGCTGGTCCGCCGAGGCGCGCGACACGCGCACCGTCTCCAGCCGGGTGATGCCCGTCGCTGCCTCGAAGACCGGCAGGCGCTGCAGGCCGCTGTCGATGACGATGCGCACGCCGTCGATGGTGATGGAGGTTTCGGCGATCGACGTCGCCAGCACGATTTTTCGCGTGCCAGCAGGGGCCGGACGGATCGCGGCGTCCTGTTCCTTCTGGCCGAGGTTGCCGTAGAGCGGTACGATGCTCGTCTCCGGCCCGAAGCGGCCGTCCAGCCGTTCGGCGGTGCGGGTGATTTCCGCCTGCCCGGGCAGGAAGGCGAGGATCGATCCGCTCTCTTCGCGATGTGCCGCGCTGATCGCCCGCGCCATCGTGTCCTCGATGCGCTCGCCGGCCGGTCGGTCCTGGTGGCGGATATCGACGGGAAAGGCCCGCCCCTCGCTGACGAGGACGGGCGGATTGTCGAGCAGGTCGGAAACGCGCGCCACATCGAGCGTCGCAGACATGACGAGGATACGAAGGTCCTCGCGCAGCGCCGCCTGCACGTCCAGCGCCAGCGCCAGGCCGAAATCCGCATCGAGCGAACGTTCGTGGAATTCGTCGAAGAGCACGGCGGAAACGCCGGACAGTTCGGGATCGTCGAGGATCATGCGGGCGAAGACGCCTTCCGTCACCACTTCGATGCGCGTTTTCGCCGAAACCCTGTTGTCGAGCCGCATGCGGTAGCCGACGGTCTCGCCCACCCGCTCGCCGAGCAGTGCCGCCATGCGCCCCGCCGCCGCGCGCGCGGCAAGCCGGCGCGGTTCGAGCAGGATGATCTTGCCGTCCCCTCGCCAGCTCTCGTCCAGGAGGAAGAGCGGCACGAGCGTCGTCTTGCCGGCGCCGGGCGGCGCGGACAACACAGCGCGGGTGCCCGCGGCAAGTGCCGCGCCGAGGGCGGGGAGGATCTCCGTGACCGGCAGGCGCGGCAGGGTGTCGGGGATCGACCCCATCTTAGTGCGCCCCGCCTGTACAGGAGGCGCCATCACGGGCGAAGGACATGGTTTTCTCCGGCTTGGTTTCTCCGTCTGAATAGCCCGGCGCCGCATCCGAGAGAAGGGCCGGAAAGGGGTGCGGGCGGAGCGGAACACGCAAAACGGTCTCCGAAAAGAATTTTACCACCTGGACAAGATTTTTGGCTGCTTTTCGGATGTTGCGGCATGCGCCGACGGCGAAAAAATCTATAAACACAAGCAATAACAACATCTTACACATTTTTGAAGTTTTCTTGAAAATGTCTGTTGACGTAAGCGGATGAGTGGGCCTATAACCCGGCCATCGAACGAGAGCGGC
>VFQN01005477.1_pt1 | contig 15505 bp, 27 predicted proteins | sample 3512371 | NCBI WGS metagenome assembly VFQN01 (sample SAMN10412370, study PRJNA504923) | tailings metagenome | isolation source: Replicate 2 from Balatoc abandoned mine | place: Philippines: Itogon, Benguet | collected 2017-08-28
GGGGCTGTGGGGCTGTGGGGCTGTGGGGCTGTGGGGCTGTGGGGCTGTGGGGCTGCGTGGCTGTGGGGCTGCGGGGCTGCGGGGCTGCGGGGCTGCGGGGCTGCGGGGCTGCGGGGCTGTGGGGCTGTGGGGCCGTGGGTCTGTGTGATGGGTTGTGAGAGTGTCGCCGGGAGGCTGTTGGTGGCGCTGGCTGCGTCACAATGCAGTTGCAGGCTAACAACAGCGTACCGTAAAGCAGGTTCTAGAGGAGGGGGAAGCAAGTGGCTTGGGCATCGGCATGCATTGCTAAGCTGAGGCTACGAGCTCTCGGCAAGCTACCGTAATAGGATTAACCTAGTAAAGCAGGTGCGGGCTGTGTATGGTGCTGTACGCCGTCTACGGCGACTCTTCCGCAGCGCCTAACCCGTGGACACGTGCCCACGCCACCCCGTGTCCCCGTCGCCCCGTCGCCCCCCAGGTCCGGCCTGTACCCCGACGGCGACCGCAGTAGCTAATCGACCATGCCGACCAAACAACAGTACAAAATGAATGTAGTATGAACATTATGAATTCAGCCGCGCAAGCCCCACTTCGCCCCCTCAGGTCCGGCCTGTACCCCGACGGCGACCGCAGCAACAGCGGCACCTCTGCCTCATTCACGCCCTCGGGCATGATGCTCAAGGTACGGTGGGCTCCCCTGACGCACATGGTGGCAGCAACCCTGACCACGTGTACAGTACCGCTGTGGCGAACGTGTGCCCATCTTGCCACTGGGCGCTGCCGCTGACGCAAGGCCCGAGCCCGATCAGCACAATGCTCGGGTTCTCAAGAGCAGCCGTACGTAAAGTCCACGTCTCTAAGTTTGTGTCACTACTCGCTCGCACTGTACTGCGCAGGCACTTATCATTGCGGGGGCTGTGTCCATGGAGGTGAGACAGCTCGCTGCCTGCAGGCTGGCAGCTGCAGGCCGGTACAGTGTACTAGCAGTGTATTAGCCTAGGATATGCATTCAAAGTGCGTGCTTAAACCAAACTCCACAGACGTCCATCGCAGTCAGGCAACCGACGGTCCGCAGGACGGCGTGCAGCATGTCTGCGCCACCTGCTCGCTGACTAGTACACCCGTCTCCCTGTGCGTGTCACCGTTCCATGTCACCAACACGCACAACGCACCCGGACCCTCCACCCCCATCCTCAGGGCGGCTCGCACGTGGGGCTGAACGCCCGGCTGGGCCCCGCCCCTGACGGGCTTCAGGGCTGGGGCCGCATGAGCCTGTCTGGCAGCCTGCCGCTCAAGGGCCACACCGACCCGCGGGTCAGGCTGCAGGTGGCGGACAACGGCACGGCGCTGGGCCCGGGCGGCAGCGTCACCATGGGGGGACTCACGGCCACGGGCACAGGGTGAGGGCGTCGTGGGTGCGGGGAGGGTGAGGGAACCAGGAGTACTGCATGCCAGTGGAAGCATATGCTGGCGGCAATGCACAGGACGCTGCCTCAGCGCACAACAAGGTCAGTGTGGTATCAGGTCGAAGCTCATCTCCCTTACCCTTGTCGTGGGCACAAGACGCTGGTGATACAAACAAACCGTCTCACGGCCTTGCCACCCCACCCCCTCGCCGTCTGTTCCCTCCCCCAGCCCCGTGGTGGTTGTGCTGTGCTGGTACGACTTCCCCGCCGCCCCCGCCTCCGCCACCGCACTGGTCAACGACCTGGACTTGGCCGTGGGGGTGGGCAAGCCGGGCGGAGGGGGCGTGCCGCGCCAGGTGCTGGGGAACAACCTCGAGGGGGCCGCCTCCCCCTCCCCCGACCGCGCCAACACGGTGGAGCGCGTGCTCCTGGCCGCCCCCGCCGCCGGCTCGCCCCTGACCGTGACCGTCAGCACCGCCCGGCTGGGCTCGGCGGGCCTGGCGGGGGCCGACCCCGACGCCCTGCTGCCGCAGCGCTGGGCGGTGGTGGTGGTGGGACACGTGGCAGGCACGCTGGACACGCAGCTCAACCCGGCCCTGGTGCAGGAGCAGAAGACTGCAGCCGAGACGGTGAGCAGCACCCTGGCGGGGTGCAAACTGCAAAGGCGCCGTGCGGACGGGGCCATACGCGGATGTCTAGCTTGAAAGTATTCTGTGTTGAGACACCCCGGTTTGGTGGCACGCTGGCCTCCGTACTCCTGAACCGTGCTCATAACACATCCTTGCTACCCCTGGCCCTGCCCACATGACGTACGACAGTCGCCGCCGCCGCCGCCGTCGCCGTCGCCCCCCACACCCCCGCCCCTGTCCCCCTCGCCTCCGTCGTTCCCACCGTCACCCGAACCGCCCTCGCCGTCGCCGCCGCTGCCGCCTTCGCCTGAGCCGCCGTTGCCGTCGCCGCCGTCGCCGCCAAAGCCCAAGAAGGGCCACGGGAAAAAGGCCAAGCCTCCGCCGCCTTCCCCCTTGCCGCCCTCGCCGCCGCCGCCAACCCAGCCGCCGCCGTCGCCATTGAAGGCGAAGCGACCCAAGCGGCCCAAGCGGGGCAAGCGGGGCAACCGAGGGTGAGAGCAGTCTACGTTGGGCAGTACCGTACGTTCAGGTCCGGCTACGGGCATTGCACTTCGCAGGTAATGACACGGCATGGATGGACTAGCAAGGTACTGTTTGTGGCAGGTTGGCGTGGCTGAACGCGTCGAACTGATGGCGTTGCAGAGCGCTGCCGCGTTCGAGGGTACGCGCCGTAACTGCAGCGCTATGAGTGCTTATGTGGCAATGCATGGTGTTGGGTGCTCCCTACTTTGGGGAGTTGCAATACACAGAGTGTATTACGCATTTCGTGTATCGCACTGCGACTGATGTGCGTGAACAAAACCTGCAGTTGGCGGTCAACTGAAAGGCAGGGGCGGCGTCCAGCGTTGCTCGACAGCGGCCTGTGCTGGTCAACATTTGTTGGCGCAGGATGCTTGCGTGTCACGCGGGTAGGGGTGCAGGTGCTATATTGCCGGGTTGCCAGAAGGACGGGTGCGCAGGGGCATGCGTATAGAGGATGCACATACGGTAATGCAGGCGCTGCGTGTCCGGTACTGTGTAGCGGAAGCATGGTGGCGCGCTTGGGGCAAGGGACCCGGCCAAGGGACCCTGGAACAGCAGGGCACACACAAGCTGAGTCTGGTACCTGCGCTGCCTGGGGTATTTCAGTGGGGATTGACGTTGGGGAATGTCTTACACGTGTCGTGTCCAGCACCTTTGTCTGGTCGACGGTCTGAGGGCAGGATGCTACTGATAATAAGGAGAGGCGGGCCTAGGGCCTCGCCCTGGCACACGGAGTGTCGTTGGAGTACTACTGATTCACCGCATATATGTTACGCAGCAATCCTCGTAGCAATACTCGCGCATTGGTGGTTTGCAATGCTCTCAGGTGTGTGGGGCTCTTGAACCGGCAAGGTGGTGTGCTTGTTATGAGGCATGGGGTGTGGGTCAGGGACGTGGATGGCGTGTGGTGTGTTAGCGAGGTGTGGCGAACTGAGACACGTGTTCTGGGATTCATAATCCAGTTTCAAACCCATCACAGCGCAATGTGGCGTGGTTGGAACTGTGGGTGCTCCTGGGGGTACTGCTGCTGCCGCACCGTCACTCTCTCCGCGCCTAACTCCAAGCCTTGAGTAAAGCCGTTCTTGTGCTGCGGGCTGCTTCCCTACCGCGACGTATTAGCATGTAATGTAATGACATGCCTGACATGCCCACTGTAAGCTCTTCACAGTTCGCACTCTGGACTCTGCGGCCTTGCTCGCGTTGCTGAGTACCGGTAGCCGAGTTGTGCGATATTTAGGGCGACAATACTGCGTACCATTCGTAATAGCCACGCCATGGGATCGGGCGCATCATGTGGCAAGGTTCAAATCACGTACGGCATGTCCTTCTGCCATGGCCGTACGTGTACGGCACTGCTTGTGCAGCCGGAGCCTTGGCGTCTTTCAGCACGACCGAGTGGGCCAGGTGTTCAGGCCGCAGGCCGCATGCGCTACCCTGAGCTGTTATCACATAACTAATTACCATGGCTTAAAGCACTGTTCCTATGTTCGTTTTAACAGCAGGTACGTAACCTCGGGTGAGTACTGTTGAGCTAGAGGTAAGGGTGGCTTCCCGCCAGCTGCCCTTCCCTCGGCCTGCGAGACCGTCGTGCCGTACTTTCGAACTGAAGACGGGAGCGCAGAAGCGGGCGGTGTAATGCGACGAGTCATTTTAAAGTTCTGTGTTGTTCGTTTGTAAATTTTCTTATTGTGCGGGCATGGTACGTTGTGCTCTGTTGTCGTGGGAGAGACGAAGGCCTAGGGGAACGGCGGGCGATCGCCTTGAGAGGACCTCCCCTGACCGCCTGAGGCAAAATCACCTGTACACGAATGAGTAACTTTAGTATCCAGGAAGCAAACAAAGCTACTGGCCTAGATGATGGCCAGTCAGAAGGTTTTGGTCCCGCGAAATGCCCAATGACAGGCGGGCAAGGGGGCGGGCTTCCGCATTGTCTAATCAGAAAAGCGTAATGGAAGTTAACATCCAATTACCATGAACTTTTGACGTGTAGGCAGCCAACGCGTAAACTTTAAAACAAACTTCTAGTGTAATCCTGCTGAGGCAAAGCCGCAGCCTGCGTCTACCTTGCACATGCACAGAGGTCTTCAGCAGCGTTGAAAAATATAAGCAAATCCGCTCTTTTTGTGCTACATATGAGCGAGCCGTAGGCATGGGAAGGCACGCGACGCAAGCTGTGGTCCTCCTGCTGCTGGGCGCGCTCTGCTTTGGAGCCTGCGGTGGAGTTAACGGAGCAGAAAAGCGCTTATTGCCGCAAGCTGTACGGCTGAGAACTGGGAGTGTGGAGCTTGGGTAAGCGGCGACGGGTGGCAAGCGTTATGCCTACCTTCCTTTACACAAAGCAACGACGCCCGAGTCTGTAGACTTGCAGCCATGATATAATAATTCTGCTTCATACCTTGAAACTGTGTTACCTTGGCATTTGCATTGCACGGCACATGGATCAGCCTCGCTTGCTGCTCAACGGCGCTCGGCGTGCTGGTGCTCCCTCGGCACCTGCCCCGGCCCGCAATCGCACCCTGGGCTAACCCACTGTTTCCTTCCCACCCCATTTAAACATTCAGAACTCTTCAGGATGTGGCAGCTGAGGAGCAGGCCGAGGCAAGCGACTGGAAAGCCGCTGGTTTAGGCGGTGCCTCTCTCGCGGGGAACGCCGGGAGCGGGCAGCAGGGTGCCGCCTCCAGCGCCTACCGCAACAGCCCCGCCTGGGGCGCCGCCCCCTCCCTGCGGCTGTACCTGGTGGGCTACGACCCCGCCGATCCCGAGCCCGTACGGCAGGCGCTGGTGTCCCGCGGGTCAGTCATCGTGTCGTACATCCCGGACGACACGTGGCTGGTGGCGGCGGCGCCCAGGGCCGTGCGGCAGGCGGTTGCGGCGACGGGGGCGCAGGCGGTGAGCCCGGGGGCCGTGCAGCTGGGGTCCTGCTGTGCGGGTGGTGCTGGGGGAGAGGGCCGGCTGCCGCACGAATGATGCTGTGGAAGGCAGAGGTGCATCACAATTGGGAGACGCCCTGCGGTGCGCACAAGGTAGCTCTGGGAGGCATTTAGAATACCGTACGGTGGCATGCCGCGCGCTTACCAACCGCTGTGTCGCACGCAGGCCCGTTACAAGCCGGAGCTCAAGGTTGCGCCGGAGTGCAGCCCACTGATGGAAGAGGCTGCGGATGAGGATGTAGCGGACGTCTCCAGCCAGGCGGCAACTCGGCGGGCGGCGTTGGGGAGCGGCGAGGGGACTGGTGCGGCCGGGATTGGCATGGGCGCGGATGGGCTTGCGGATGCAAGCTACGACGTTTACTCAGGTCCCCTACGCCGCCTGCTCCACTCCATGCTCACGGTGGATGACATACCGTGGAGTGAAGAGGAGGCGCGTCGCTTGGAGTTCCGTGGCAGCAGGGGGGGTAAGCGGAGGCAGCTAGGGGCGGAGGACCAAGGGGCTCTGCCAGAGTCTCTGTACGGCCTGGTTGTACGGCTGGCGCCAACGGTGGCGGCGGAGGCCCTGGCGGCGGCGGAGTCGGACTGGGCGGCGGCGCTGGACGGGGTGTTGGCGGCGGGCGCGCGGCAGGAGGGCTGCCGGCCTGTGGTGGTGGCGCCACGGGACAGCCGCACGGGGCGCGTGCTGGACGCCGCTGCAGGGGCACCGGACGCGAGCTTGCTGGTCTTCTTGTGCAAGCAGGTGGGTTGACATAGGACGAGGTGCAAGGAGGAGAAGGGGTGGCCGCGGGTGAGAGGGGAGGGGGCAGGGCAGCCTGACGTGGGCGGAGGCGTTGGGACGAAGACGGGGGTGGGGTGAAGGGAGTAGGCAACGTCAAGATTGCATGATAACACAATGGAGGGGGCGCAAATGGGGAGGAAGTACGGCCGCGGTCATGGCGACCTGCAACAGGTGCCGTACCATGGGCTCTGACCGGTCACCTTGGTCTCCTTGCCACCACGTTACTGCACGCCAGGGCCCTCACCTACTCCCGCCGATACTCTTTCCTCCTTACCTTGCCGAACCCAGTGCCACTGGCGGCTTCGTCCTTCTCCTGACACAACCCCTCCCCTCCCTGCAGGACCTGCCCCTGGGCGTGGCGTGGTTGAGCCAGCAGCCGGTGGTCACCTGGGTGGCGCCCAGCGGGAAGCCCAGGACCGCCAACGCATACGCGGGGGTGGTGCTGCAGACGGGTGCGTGCTGACGGGTGGTGGTACCGGGGTTGCCGGGTTTATTGGTGCAGATGGGTGCGTGCTGTGGGGGCCAAGGGGTGGTGCTGCAGACGGGTGTGTGCTGACGGGTGTCGGGACTGGCATGCACACGGGTACGTCCTGTGGGGGCGTGAACACGGGCGTGGACAGGCGACTTGGTTGGGTGCCGGGGTGGATGGGGTTATAGTAAGTGGGCGGCATCGCGTGGTGAGTGAGCGCAGGTCTTATCGCACCTGGGCTGCGCAGTTGCTACACGTCACACACCAGGCGTCAGCGCTTTGTGCGTAGGGCCATTGGACCTCGGCATTGCACGTCACTTGACCACATGTGGGATTGCCGTGGCCACGACACCCCCCCCCTGCACAAGGAACTCCCTGCGCCGTACTGCCTATGCCAATGCTGCCATGGGTTTTCCCCTCCTGCCCATCTTCCCCGCCCTCCCCGCCTCCTCCTCCACACCAGGTGGCATCACGCCTGCCCAGGCGTCGAACCCGCTGGCGGGCGGCGCCGCCTCCCGGCCGTACTACGCGGCAGGGCTGTACGGCGACGGGGAGATCATCGGGGTGGGTGGGCGAAAGCAGGACGAAAGGGGGAGTGCTCGGGCTTTGCTTGCTTGAGCAGCACGGCGGCTGAATTCCAGATCCTTTTTGAGAGGTTTTGGGGCAGCAAGAGGACGTGCGGTCTGTAGTGTACGGTGCTGGTGAAGCGCTCGTGTAGGATGAAGGATTGCGCCCAGGCGATTCACCTGCACACACGGCATCGCAGGGTGCTACATGCGTACGGTAGGAGCGCTGAATCACTACAGCTGTCAGCGTTTTGGGGGCAAGGGGACATGGCAGACTGCAGCTCGTGCAGGGGGAGGAGGACTCACCTGCACGCATGGCGCGATGGCGATGCCTGGATCCACGCGCACTACCACATGCATGCGTTGTGTGGCAACGGTGACCAAACCAGGGATGCTGCTGCACTGCACTGCCTGCAGCCCTTACTGCTCCCGACCCGCCAACCGCCGCTTAGCCAACATCCACTTCCAACATGTAGTGCGTATACCGCTCACCGCTCCTCCTGTGCCACACTGAGGGCATGCCCATGCCAACGTTGGCCTGTTTCGCTATTTGATTGGGTGTCTTAACACACTACTAATAATGCCATTTGGCTCCCCGCACAGGTAAGTGACGAAGGCCTGGACATGGACAGCAGTGCGCTGACACACACTCCACCGCTTAACCCACACGCCCTGCTCGCCTGCCCACCCTCCCACCATGCAGGTCAGCGACCAAGGCTTGGACATGGACAGCTGCTACTTCTCCGACCCGCGGTACGACAGCAGGAGGGTGGAGCAGCTGCTGACCGGCAGGCCGGCGCGGGCGCTGCTGCCTGAGCACCGCAAGGTGGCGCAGTACCTGCTGCTGAACGGTGGGTGGAGGGCAAGTGGTGTGGGTTAAGGTTGAGACAAGGGGCACAATGCTTGCTGAAATTCTTGTAGGCGAGTTGCTGCAGCAGGTCGCACGGGGCGTGTGGGTTAAGCGTCGGGGTGCGCCAGCGCGGGGGTTACACGTGGGTTAGGCATGGTCGGAGGTGGCATTGCTGTATGCCCGAAAGGCAGGCCATGGGCAAGGAGTTGGGCCGACAGCTGTGCCTGTGCAGAGTGCTACCTAGATGGGGCCACGACCGTCCTCGTTGGGTTCGGTAGGCAACTGGGGAGCTTGGCCGTTTCGTGCTCGGGAGGCTCCCCTGTTGGGAGTGTTCCACTGCGGGACGGTGGGTGAGGGCTGAGGGGTCCGGCGGGGCTCAGGGCCTCAGGCATGCGGGTCGTGGGCAGTTTCAGGTTCACACGCGTGGCGTGGCCAGGGGTGTACTGTGCACCGCTCATACATACTTGCATACATACAGCAGCGAGCGTCAGCAGGCACACACGGCACAATTCAGAGGGACCATTGACCATGCATACGGATTCCGTTTCGGTTATGCAGCAGGGGCGTCGTACAGTGGAGAGGATTCGCACGGCACGCACACAAGCGGCAGCGCGGCGGGAGCGCTGCTATCGTCTGGTAGCGGCGACCCCGTCAGCAGCACCGTGCCGGACCTCGCCAGCGGCGGGGCTCCCCTGGCCCGCCTGTCCGTTCTCGACATGGGGAACACGCTCGGGGGCTACGTTATCAGCTCTAACTCGGACTTCAACAACAACTTCCTATCGGTACGTTGACACGTGTCCAGTGGGCCTGTTTGTGGAACGACCATTGCGCATGCGCTGCTGTCTTCCCACGACCTGCTGTGATGTGGAGGAGGGAAGGTGGTCACTGTATGCCCCCTGTGTCTAGAAGTAGTTGCCAAAGTGTGTCGTGCGTTCTGACATGGCCTTGTGGACGGGGTCGTCAATGCCAAGTACTCGCGGTTTCGTGCCCAGCCCCTGCCCTACCAGCATGTTCCACGCCGTACGGTAGGGCGATGTTACTAACAGGAATAGTTGTCATCATCCCTCGAAGTTGGTCATCATGCATTTCTGCAATCAACGAACCATTTTGTACTGTTGGCGTGCGAGTCTGTGCTTGCCCCCCGCCTGCTGCCCCGCGTGCAGTTCCATGCGGAGGTCGGCGCATCCATCACCAGCGATTCGTGGGGGTTCACCAGGGCGGCGTACGACCAGCCCGCAGCGGGTGAGGACAAAACGTAGTATTATTGGTTCACAAACCCGTTCTTTTGGTACCCTGAATAATGCGCACAATATTCTAGAACGTAGTCAAGCATTACACGCTTCAATGGCATGAAGCCTTGGGCCAAGGCCATTGGGGCTAGATGGGGTGCATACTCACCAATTGTCCCGTGTGTCCTGGATACCACACGTGAAGGCCAGTCACTCCAACGCGTTTGCGATTTCCCCATTTTTTGCAGATTTCGATCGCTTCCTGTGGCGCAACCCCATGCAGCTGAGCTTTGTGGCCGTAGGCAACGAAGGTGGGGCCGCCGCGCTAGAATATCGAACTCATGGCCGCGCACCATACATGTGTTAGAATGAAGCTGCCGCGCTGCCGGCGGTGCTGCAAGCATGCATTCCCCGCCCTTGGTTGGCCGCGGTTCTGTCAGCTGCCTGCGCCATGCACACGACCCCTTGCATGCACAGTTAATACACAGTCCCTTCACGCGCCGTCCTGCAGGCGACCACAGCGCGTCACCGCACCCGTTTGTCCACCACCACCACAACAACAACAACAACCGCAACCACCACTTGCTTCTGTAACAAACAAACAACACTTGCACATACACGTTTTTGCCCCATCAGCCGACGACGGCACGGAGGCTGGCCTCGGCCTGCTGTCCCCCGGCCTGGCCAAAAACGTGGTAGCCATGGGCGCGGGGTACAAGACCAACGACAACGGCGTGCTCCAGGACGTGCTTACCGTGCGGGGGGCGGACGGGGGCGGAAGGGAGATATTCAGCTTGACGGTGAGTGCTCGTCCCGCCTTGCGAGGTCTTTTCACACTAGGCTTCATGTGGCAACGGTCAGGCGTCCGCGTGGCGGCGAGCAGGGGTTGTCTGGGATGCGACCTGGGTCTCTGCGGTGGATGCAAGCTGGCGTGCCTTTACAGCGCTTCCTTTGCCACCAACTGCCACCAATTGTTACCAACTGTCACCAACTGCCACCAACTGCCAGCTGCACTCCGTCGCTGACCTGCTGTTGTTTTCCTCGACGCAGATATGGCCCAACGAGAACGGGGACCTGCCCGCCCTGGACACCATCCTCAGCACCAACGTCGCGGTGAGTGCACGTGATGCTGCGTGCCGCGCCTTGTGCCGTACGTGGGGTGCTGCTGTTCTTGGACTCTTTTGCCCATCGCGGTAAACAGTAGCCGGGGCATGGCTGTGGGCCATGGCCAACTGGTACGTACTACTGACGAAAGGGATTTTAGTCCGGTACTGACGCCCATGTAGGCGCACCCCTGTACGGCGCGCGCGTCTGCCGTACACAGGACGTTGCTAAGCACCCTACCCTACCGAGCGCTACTTAATCCACGCGGACCCACTCTTACCCACGTGCCTGCTCCGCCCTGCAGGTGCGGCTGGTTGTGGCCAATCCCGCGAATGGTTGCGCGCCCCTCACAGGCGCCACTCAGGGCGCCGTGATTGTGGTTGCCCGCGGCCGTTGCGGTAACATCGCCAAGGCGAGGGCAGTGCGCGATGCGGGCGGCATCGCGATGATCGCGGTCAGCGTTGACCTGGACGGCTACGCCCAAGCGCCGGACGTGTCGCTCATCAACAGGGGTGGCCAAGCGGTGGACTTCCCCGTGTCGGGCATTCCGCAGCTGCACGGAGACTGGATCTTTGGCAACGCCAGCAGCTCCGCGACCATCACCATCACGCGCACGCAGGTAGGAACCGCACTGTGTGATCAGCAAAGACGAGTGTGCGGGGTCAGCAGGAGACAGGAACACGGAAGCAAGTGGTGCGGGGAGGCTCTCCGCCACGCAGGGAGCATGTGGGCTCCGTGATACGGGTGGCCCTCGCCCGCTTGCAGCGTAGGCCCAACAAGTGCCCACAGCCGTGGCTCCCACGCCTCCATCCCTTGACCACAGCCCCCCATCCAGCCTACAGTCCTGCATCCTAATCCTTTCATCTCCATAATCCCGATGTGCCACCTATCCAGGTCGGCTCCAATATTGCAAATGTGGCCAGCTTCTCCTCGGTCGGTCCCACCACCGACGGCCGCATCAAGCCTGACATCATCGCTCCCGGGGTGGACATCGTGTCAGCAAACGCCAGCACAGCCGGTGGGTCCAAGCCCGCACGCGCAGTGTGCTCAGTCGGCTGCTGAGTCCGTAGCTCCACCGAATGCCCGCCGCTGAAGACACAGCCGGTGCAGTGCGTTGCGAATGCTGGGGCTCGCTAGGTATTCCGCACCAGGCGCCCTGTCGCCGTCACTCCGATCAGCTCTCCGCTTTGCCCAAGTAGGACGGTCCCTTGCCTGGCCTAGCATGGGAGCTTGTTGTCGGCCGTACAGTCTTGCACACCCTCGTCCACCCCGAGCCCATCAACTCTGGCATGGCCCTCCTCAAAGCGACACTTTGTGAGCCGCCGGCTCCGTAATACTCCAACCCTTTCTCCGCCTTTCCCCCCTGGCCTCCCTCCCACGCTGTGCCCCAGGCACGGGCACACCTGTGTGGCTAACCTGGCTATAGTCTCGGTTGGTCTCTGCAAACGTGCTGCCCTTGGCCCTTTCCTCCCCCGCTGTCGCTGCCCCCCCCCAGGCACGGCCACGTGCAGCACCATGACCATGTCAGGGACATCCATGGCCACACCCCTGGTGAGTCAACCCCTTGCCTCCTAATCCTGTCTTGATATTAACCCGGCTAAACACAAAGCCTTGGAGTTGTAGAGCGGAACGTGGTCTTGGCGGCTGTCTTGATGTATTCTTTTGTTCATCCAGCATCGCATCCTGTTGCACCCCTGGCAAGCTACTGCTTGCCGTACGAGAGCCGTGCGGCTTTCGTACCCTTCGGAGTCGCAACTGCTCTACCGGTTGCGGACGGCCACTCGTACGCTACTTTGGCGATGGACTGGATTGACCCTGCACTCCTTGCCGCCGCCTTACCACCCACAACATCCACACGGGTCTATGCTTTTTCTCCTTTGAAGGTATGCACAGTACACTCTTTACAAAACCTCAGTACCTTACGTACTCTACACCCACTGCCTGTGGCCTGCAGGCGGCGGGGCATGCTGCCCTCATGCGACAGTACTTCAGGTGCGTTTGGTGGGGTACGCGGTGGCGTGCGCCGCGCCCTATGTGCTGGTTGTGTAGTGCATGGGTGTAGCCACAGACCCCCACTCAGCTTCATTACTATATTGGACATGGGTGTAGCCACAGACCCCCACTCAGCTTCATTACTATATTGGACATGGGTGTAGCCACAGACCCCCACTCAGCTTCATTACTATATTGGACATGGGTGTAGCCACAGACCCCCACTCAGCTTCATTACTATATTGGACATGGGTGTAGCCACAGACCCCCACTCATCGTTTTTAGTACACTTGGTGCATGGGTGTGGCCGCAGAGCAACGTGTAGCAGTACGGTATCTTGCAAATGGGAGTAGGCTCGGCTCGGCGATGGTTTACCCCACTTGCAGCGGCTGTTGCGACGGCAGCAGCAGGCAGCAGCAGCAGCAAGCATGCCAGCGGAAGGCAAGGCACATGCGGTACATAGGAGAGAAGGCCCTTTTTACCAAAATGATGTGGACGCGTACCGTACCATCCACTGCGTTCTATTCATGTGTGGCACGCAGCCTGGCCTGCCTGCAATTGCGTTAATGGCTGCGTGCCCCATTATGGGACTATGGGGACGCGCCCAGCCTCCGGATGGCCTGCTCACTCTCCAGCCAGGCTGCGCCGGGTCCGCTCCCCCTTTGCCTTGTTCTTCCGTTGACGTACCGGTATGCGGGCACGCCCCTCCTTCCCTTCCGCTTACCTAGGCCCGGCTTCCACCCAGACGGCGATCGCAGTATATAACCGACCGCGCCAACACAACTTAGAATATTTACATATTTATTATTTTAATTTCAGCGACCCAACCCCCTTCCTCCCCAGGTCCGGCTTCTACCCCGACGGCGACCGCAGCAGCACCGCCGCCGCCCGGTTCACGCCCTCGGGCATGATGCTCAAGGTGCGCAGCACGGTGCTGTGACGACATGCAGCACATGCAGCACATCTGTGGCATGAGCAAGGAGCAGGCAATCCCCCAGGGGCGGCCCATCCACTGGCATCCAGCCAGCCCCGGGGGCCGTGTTGCGCGTGGTGTGGCCTTCAGGCGTTGACTGCGACGCTGCCTCGCAGGCTTGGTTGTCGATTGCGCAGATTGTTCGCTGCCCTCTTACCCAATAAGCGCCTGGCCTTCCCCCACGGGCATACCAACGCAGGCGCTGACCATTGCGGGAGCAGTTTCCATGGAGGTACGGCAGCTGGGTGCTGGGCGCATGCGTGCTGCCTTGGGTAACGCCAGTCTGACAGGCATTGTAGGACCGGACGGCGTAGCTTTTACACGCCTGTCCAGCATAAGGAGGCGCCAGGTTCGCCGAGCTGTTCAGGTCATGTACGGGTTGGTCCAGGTTGGTCTGCTTTATGCCTAGGGAGGCTCGCATGCTGGCACGTGCGCACCTGTTGCCACCCGTCGCTTCGCATGGCTTGTGTGCCTCCCGTCCCTCTGTAGTCACCACCTCACAACGTCACCTCGTACCCGCACCCTCCCACCCCGTCCCCTCAGGGCGGCTTGCATGTGGGGCTGGGCACCCGGCTGGGCCCCGCCCCCGACGGGCTTCAGGGCTGGGGCCGCATGAGCCTGTCTGGCAGCCTGCCGCTCAAGGGCCACACCGACCCGCGGGTCAGGCTGCAGGTGGCGGACAACGGCACGGCGCTGGGCCCGGGCGGCAGCGTCACCATGGGGGGCATCACGGCCACGGGCACAGGGTGAGGGCGTCGTGGCTGCGGGGAGGGTGAGAGAACCAGGAGTGCTGTATGCCAAGGGCACAGGGTGAGGGCGTCGTGGCTGCGGGGAGGGTGAGGGAACCAGGAGTGCTGTGTGACAGGGGAAGCACGTGCTGGCGGCGATGCAAAGGACGCTGCCTCAGCGTGCTGCAAGGTCGGTGTGGTACCCGGTCGAAGCTCACCTGCACACCCTTCACATTAGCACCAGCGCCTGTGATGCAACAGACCGTCTCACAGCCTTGCCCTGCCTCGCCACCTCTTTCCTACCCCAGCCCCGTTGTGGTTGTGCTGTGCTGGTACGACTACCCCGCCGCCCCTGCCTCCGCCACCGCACTGGTCAACGACCTGGACTTGGCCGTGGGGGTGGGCAAGCCGGGCGGGGGGGGACTGCCGCGCCAGGTGCTGGGGAACAACCCAGAGGGGGCAGGTGGGTGGCGACCGGGTGTGCTGTGGAGTTCGTCGACTCTGGTCTCGTGCCCTGGCGCCATTGTAGTCCCGATGCCCCAGCTGCGCCAACCGTGTCGAATGTAAAGCCGTGTGGGCTGTGTGGGTGACTGCGGTGGTGCAGGCACTTGTGATGGCGTGCACTCGAACGTAATCGGCGCCGGTCCGTTGTGCATGCCGTGCATTGTCCACCACTCCCCACAACCCCCTGCATGCGCCTTGCCCTCCCTTCCGCCGCGCAGCCTCCCCCTCCCCCGACCGCGTCAACACGGTGGAGCGCGTGCTCCTGGCCGCCCCCGCCGCCGGCTCGCCCCTGACCGTGACCGTCAGCACCGCCCGGCTGGGCTCGGCGGGCCTGGCGGGGGCAGACCCGGACGCCGTGCTGCCGCAGCGCTGGGCGGTGGTGGTGCTGGGGCACGTGGCGGGCACGCTGGACACGCAGCTCAACCCGGCGGTGGACCAGGAGCAGAGGGGCGGGGAGGACAGGGTAAGGAGAGTGTGGGGCCGGTGGGCGCGGAAGCAGGGGTGAGGGATGTGAAGGGGCGCAGGGGGCATAGGTGTACATGGAGGGATGTTGCGTCCGTGGGGTGAAGATTCGCAGCAGGACAAGGTGTGCAGGGGCCATGGCTGGCCCCTGTGATGACGTGCAAACAGGCCATGTCGGTGGCTCGTGCACGCGGTCCTGCTAATGTGTCGCGGCACACCACCGTCCCTGTCCAACCTGCCCTCTTAATTGCGCCCCCTGTCCCGCCCTCGCAGCTGCCAGCAACACCTCCATCGCCGTCGCCGCCCGCACCCCCCCCCCCCCCCCCCCACCCCCCCTTCCCCCCCCCCCCCCCCCCCCCCCCCCCCCCCCCCCCCCCCCCCCCC
>VFQN01005478.1_pt1 | contig 15503 bp, 11 predicted proteins | sample 3512371 | NCBI WGS metagenome assembly VFQN01 (sample SAMN10412370, study PRJNA504923) | tailings metagenome | isolation source: Replicate 2 from Balatoc abandoned mine | place: Philippines: Itogon, Benguet | collected 2017-08-28
TGCCGAGGGACGCCAGGCGGCGGAGCAGATCGGGAAGTACCTGGAGAACGGATGAGAATTGCAGGATTGTGGGAGTTTCAGAGTTGCACGCACCCTCAGCCCTGCCTCGAAGGTTGGCGGTGCCCACGCAATTCTGAAATTCCGAAATCCTGAGATTCTCACTCCCCCCACGCGCGGCGGATCGTGGCCTCGAAGGCCGTCGAGACCGCCCGCGTCACTTCCAGCCTCGGTATCAGCCAGGGATCGAACCGGCCACCGGGGGTCCCACACGCCACCGCGAACGCGTAGCCTGCCGCTCTTGCGAGGCGCGCGGTGGTTGCGTCCACCGCGCCATGCGGATACGCGAAGCCGGTGACGGGCGCGGCGAGCACGCGCTCGAGATCGCGTTTCGATCGCGTCATCTCGAATCGGCAGGCGTCCTCCGTGAGGCGCGGCAGCTGCGGGTGGTGCACCGAGTGGGCGCCGATCGACAAGCCAGGCGTGGTCGTCCACTCCACGAGCTCGTCGGCACGCATGCGCCGGGCAGGCTCCGGGCCGACGGGCGTGCACTGCCTCACGACCTCGGCCACGATCCTGTCGCGCTCGGCCGGCTCGAGCCCCACGATCGCGTGGTACACCCGCCAGTGCGAGCGCTCGCGTGAGGTGGGCGTCCGGGTATCCACCTCGAGGACGTCGCCACCCGAGGCGGGTGCGCCGACGGCGATCTCGAAGCATTGCGGGACGCCGTGGAGGATCGCGCCCTCGAGCGCATCCCACCAGAACACGTAAGCCGAGTCCTCGTCGAGCGACGCAGTCGTCGCAAAGCAGGTCGCCGGAAGGTTCAGGGACCGCAGCACGGGGGCCGCGGATTCCAGCACATCGACATACCCGTCGTCGAAGGTCACCGCCACGGCGCGCGAAGGCGCCATGCCGGCGTGCGCCCACTCGGTCAGCGTGTCGAGCGGCACGACGTCGGCCTGCTGCAACAGCCACCGCATGTGGTCGGCGAAGCGGTCCGGAGAGACGCACAGCCCGTGGGCGTCGTTGCTTGGGGTCGCTACACGGTGGTACAGCAGCACGACGGGCGCACCCGTACCCGCGAACCGCCGCCTCCCTGCGGCGCGCGTGTGTCGTTGCCGTCCCTCGTTTGCCGGGGGCTTGACGGCTCGCGCCGTCACCAGCAGCGGATAGTAGGGATCTCTTGCCGCGAGTTCCTCCTGCGACAGCTCGTGTCCTGCAAGCCCGTGCAGGAACGCGACCGTGGACAGGAGATTGCCGACACCCTCGACATCCACGTCCTCGGCGGCGAAGGCCCCCTCGAGCAGGTGGCGGACACCGCTCGGCGTGAGCCGCCAGAAGTCGCCGTCGTGGCCGTACTCGAGGCACACGCGGCTGGCTGTCGGGAACGTCGCCAGCAGCACGCCACCAGGCCGAAGGATCCGCGCGCACTCGGCGACTGTCGCGGGCATGTCGTCGATGACGTTCGCGGTCTGCGTGAGGATGACGCAGTCGTACGTCCCGTCACCGAGGTTGGCTGCGCATCGCAGATCGGCGACCACCGTGACGCCGCGGTTGGCCGGGTCGAGATCGAGCACGTCCACGTGACGCACGCGCTGGCCGCCGAAGCACCTCGCGTAGTCACCTTCCTGCACTTCGAGCACGTGACCCGCGACGTCGGCGGCATGTGCGGCGAGGAACTGCTCGATGTAGTGGCGGTCGAGTGGGGCTCCTCGCGAGTAGCCCCAGTCGCGCGCAATGGGCGACACGCGTCGCAGGTCGCCCATGTCCACGTCCGACGGGAGTGGCGACGCCTGCTCGCCATCGTCACGCGCGGCGGTGGCAGCAGTCGCGCCGGCTCGCCCGTCTCGTTCGGCGATCTCCTGCTGTGCCGCGCGGTGTCGCGCGAGCGCCGACCGGTAGCGCCGCGCGGCATCGAGCAGCGCCAGTTCCCGCGCGTAGAGGACGTCGGCCGCGTGGGCTCCAAGCGCGGCCGCGTGTCGGGTCGCCACATATGCGTGCGCACGCGACTCGGCGGCGCTGGCCCACGTGGTCGCGTACGGGGCGTCGGCGGTCCATGCCCGCGTGAGCAGCGCGCGAGCGACCGGCACGACCTCGTTCGACTCGACCGCCAGGCGCAGACGGAACTCGTGCCAGTGCAGGGGTTCGGCCTGGCTGTCGAAACCGCCTGACGAGGCCCAGCGCGCATGCGGCAGCAGCGTGGCCCCCAGGGGTGTCGGAGGTGCGGCCATCAGGTCGCGCGCCGTGAGCGGCGGCGCGAACACCTGTCGCTCGTCTCCGGGACCCGCGAGCGTCCAACCGCTCGCGATCAGCGCAGCCTGTGGCCGGGCCGCAGCTGCCGCGTGCAGGTCGCGCAGCGCGTCGCGCTCGAGGTGGTCGCCAGCCTCGAGCCAGAGCACGTGGCTGGCGGTGCACGCCTCGAATGCCGACTCGCATGCGGCCGCGTCGCCCGGGGCTTCGACGCGTACCACGCGGGCTTCGACACGACGAGCGACGGCCTCGATCCATGGCCGCGCCACAGCCGGCACCGACGCGTCGATCAGCAGGATCAGTTGGTCGGGAGACCTCGATTGACGAAGCGCACGCACGAGCGTGCCGTACACGCGGCGTGGCACGGGGCCGCAACGCAGGACGACAGCGACGGTGGGATCAGTCACGGCGCCCCGGCCTGGACCGCAGCCACGCGCCGTAGAGGGTGCGCAGCGGTCCCGTCACGCGCCAACTCCACGAGTGTCGCAGCGCCTCCACGTCCGCGACCAGGCGCTCGACCTCGGAGGTGAGCGCGACGGAGGCCGCTCGTGTGGCCTCTGCCTCGCGATCCCTCGCCACGCGCGCCGCTCGGCGCTCGCGTGCGGTATCGTCGTCGCGCCGGGTCTGCAGGGCAGGGCCGAGCGTCTCGTGCCAGTCGAGTTCGAGCCTGTGGGTCTCGCGACGGACGGCGGCGAGGTCGTCGTCGCGGCGTGCCAGCAGCGTGGGGAGGTTGGCCGCGAACGTGTCGGCGTGCTTGAGGACCAGCCGGCGGTAGAGGTCGGGGTGCCGGCCGTCGCGAGCCATCACGGCGGTCATGGATCCTGACCGCCGGCGGTAGTGGTAGAGCACCTCCGGCAGGATGTGGCCCCTGTGACCGCGCTCGACCAGGGAGATCCAGAAGTCCCAGTCCTCGCAGCCCTCGCGGAAGGCCTCGTCGAATCCGCCCACGGCCTCCGCGGCACTCCGACGGACGACGGCTGCGCCGTTGACGGTATTGCGGTCGAGCAGCGCGGGAAGGCCGCAATCGACCGGTGTCCAGTCCGCGTTCTCGTCGCCGAATGTGCGCAGCCAGTGCGAAACGAAGGCAAGGGCAGAATCCCGATCGAGAGCCTCGACGGACCGTGCGATCAGGTGCGGGTCGAGGCGATCGTCGGCGTCCACCATGCAGACGTACTCGCCCGTGGTGTGCGCCAGCCCGGCGTTCTTCGCGGCCGGCAGGCCGAGGTTGGGCGTGCAGAGCACGCGCGTGCGCGGTCGGTCGTACCCGTCCACGAGCGCGCGTGTGTACGGGTCGGTGGACCCGTCGTCCACGACCAGGATCTCGAGGTCGGTGAAGGTCTGCGCGAGCACGCTGTCCACGGCCTCGTCGAGGTAGGCGCCGAGGTCGTGGCAGGTGACGACAACGGACACCCGCGGGGCGGGCGGCGTCGCGGGCGGGGGGACCGTCATGACCGGGGCATTCTACCGGTCCGGCGCCACAGCGGCGGGTGTCGGGGACAGCATCGACAGGTAGCGATCGGCCACCTCGGCACCCGTTCCCTCGGCACGGATCCGGCCCGCATCGAGCAGCAGCGCGCGATCGCAGAAGCCGGCGACGATGCCGGGTTCGTGACTCACGAGGATGACCGCGTGTCCCTCGGCACGCAGGGCCCGATAGCGCCGTTCGCAGCGCTCGCGGAATCCCGCGTCGCCGACGGCGAAGATCTCGTCGAGCACCAGCACCTCCCGCACGGCCTCGAAGGCCACGGCGTAGCCGAGACGCGACGCCATGCCGCTGGAGTAGTGCTTCAGCTTCGTGTTCGCGAAGCGCTCGAGTTCGGCGAACGCGAGGATGCGGTCCATGCGCTGTCGCACGTCGGCAAGCGACAGCCCCATCACCGTGCCGAGCAGGTACACGTTGTCCACGGCGTCGAGTTCGGGATTCCAGCCCACGCCGAGCTCGAGGATCGGCGTGATGCCGGCACGCGTGACGACCCGCCCGCTGTCGGGGCGATAGACGCCACACACGATGCGCAGCAGCGTGCTCTTGCCGCAGCCGTTGCGGCCCATGATACCCAGCGTCTCGCCGGCACGCAGCGTGAAGCTGACGTCCTCGAGCACGGCCAGCCGCTCGAACCGGCGCGGCCTGAAGGCCGCCAGGGCGTGCTCGCGCACGGTGTCGCGCCGCACGCTCGGGATGCGGAAGGCCTTCGAGACGGCATGCACCTCGATCGGGGCGTCAGACATGCTCGGCTGCCCTCGGCGCCAGCCGGCGGAAGACCATCAGGCCGGCGAGGACGATGCCGGCGACCATCAGCACGAGGCACAGGTGGGCTGTCCGCGTTGGCGGGGTGCCGTGCACCAGCAGTTCCCGCGTGAACTGCACGATGGGCGTCGGCGGCCAGGCGTAGAGGTAGAGGTGGTAACGCTCCGGCAGGGTGCCGAGCGGGTAGATGATGGGCGCCACGAAGAAGCCCGCCTGCGTTGCGAGATCCCAGACCTGGTCGAGATCGCGATAGCGGAGGAACAGCACACTGGCGCCGAGGCTGAATCCGGTCACCATCGCGGCCAGCGCCGCACAGTACCCCACGTACAGGGCCGTCGTCGTCGCGTCGGGCGACCGGCCCGATGCCCACAGGAAGACGAACAGGACGACGCTGAACACGCCCAGTGTCAGCAGGGCGTTCGAGATCGACGTGATCACGAGGATCCACGCCGGGCAGGCCGAGCGTGTCATGAGGAACGCGCGCGCGTGCAGCGAGCGCAGGCCGGCCTTGGTGCCCTCGGCGAAGAAGTCCCACAGGAAGAGCCCGATGAGGAGGTTCAACCGGTAGTCCGGGTCGTCGAAGACGAACGAGAACACACTGACGAGCAGCGCGAACATCGTGAACGGCTTGAGCAGCGCCCACACGAAGCCGCCAGCCGACCCGTGGTACCGCACCTTGAAGTCGGTGCGGATCAGCGTCCAGGCCAGGCCGAGGTGAGCCACGCGCTCCGCACGTCGCGTCGTCACTGGCGGGCGGCTCGTTCGACCACGGCAGCCAGTGCCGCCAGGGCCTCGACGGCAGTCAACTCCGTCGGGGACTGGCGACGAGCGGACTCGAGGTGCTGCTGCGCGCCGGCGAGATCCCCGCGTGCCAGTGAGGCCATGGCCAGGCCGGCCGGGGCCTCCCACGACGAGGGGTGTCGAGCCGCGGCCTGCGCGAAGGCCGATGCTGCAGCCTCCGGGTAGCCGCCCTCGAGCAGGCACACGCCGAGCTTGCGTGGAACCGTGACGTCGGGTGCGTTGCGCTGCAACGCCATGCCGAACGCTGCCGCCGCTTCATCGTGCCTCCCCGCGCGATGCAGCGATTCGCCCAGGGGCACGTACGGGAGCCAGTGGTCGGGAGCCGCGATCGAGGCTTCCGTCCACAGCATCACCGGGTCGTGCCACGTGAGGTGTCGGACGGTCGTCCTCCCGGCGAGGATGCCCAGCAGCACCACGGCGCCAATGCGCCACGTTCGCCTCGCGACAGGGGTGGCCGACAGCCAGCGATCCCATGCCTCCCACAGCACGCCCGCGGCGAGGAACCAGCCCAGGCTCGCGAGGTACACGCGGTGCTCGGCCATGGGTTCGCCGCGATCGAGCACGACGAGCAGTGCCGACGGCAGGAGGGCGAGGGGGAACCACACGAGACCGACGCTCGCGGCGGGGTGTCGGCGTCTCCAGGCCCACGCGCCGGCCAGCGACGCCGTGAGCAGCGCGAGGCCTCCGAGAGCCCTCGAGGACAGGATGTGCTCGACCGGAGCCACGGCGTGGAAGATGGCCTGTTCGCCGGGAGCCACCAGCATCGTCGCGTAGCGACGGAAGACGTCGATCTCGACGAGTGCCAGCGGCCAACTCGCGACCAGGGGTTCGGCGTGCTCGAGCCCTGCGAAGACCGCCAGGCGGATGGCGACCAGGGCCGCTGCCAGCAGCAGCATGGGGACGTGGAGCCGGAGTGTCCGTCCCGGCGCCCGTCCCGGCACGCCCGCCCAACGGTCGCCGAGGAGCAGCAGGATCGGAAGCACCAGGCCGACCTCCTTGGATCCCGCTGCAAGAAGCCAGGCACCGATGGCCAGGAGACCCCAGGGATCGAGCGCGTGCATGGCACGGCGCTCGGCGATCAAGGCGACCAGGAGGAAGGTCGTACACAGCACTTCGGGGCGGCTGCTGACGTACCCCACGGCCTGCGTGAGGAGCGGGTGCACCGCCAGCAGGCTGGCGGCGACACCGGCGACCACCGTCGGCCGGCGTGCCTGCCGCCCGAGGTCCCCTGCGACCCTCCAGAACAGCACGACGTTCAGGACGTGCAGCACCAGGTTGGTGAGGTGGAAGCCCCACGGCCCCGACCCCCACAGCGCCCGGTCGAGTGCATAGGTGAGGTTCGCCACGGGCCGGCTCGCGTCGTGCCAGAGGAGCGCGGCGACGTTGAGCGGGGGCACGAGGGACCGGTTCTCGACGACCACGCGGAAGTCGTCGTACACGAAGGGATTCCGGAGTGTGGTGGCGTGTGCGGCGACAGCCAGCACGGCGATGCCGAGTCCGACGAGCCAGCGCGGGCGTCCCGACAGCGGCTGGGGCGAGGATGGCTCGAACGGGTGCGTCACGCGGCTGACTGAAGATAGTCTACGTTGGCTACCGTGCTTCGCGACAGCGTGCCGCTCCGCATCCTGCACGTCTCCCCGTATGCCCCCGCTGCGTGGGCATACGGCGGTATCCCGCGACTCGTCGGGACGATCGCGCGCACGCTCGCCGATCGAGGGCATCGCGTCACCGTCTGCACCACAGACGCCTGCGACCGGCACGCACGCCTCACCGGTCCGCCCGATCCCCATGCGCCGCAGGACACGTCGCGCGGGAAACCCGAGTGGCAGGTGTTTCCGAACCGCTCCAACTACCTGGCCTATCGGCACCAGGGATTCCTCCCTAGAGGATTGCGGGAATTCCTCCGGATGCGGGCCGCGGAGTTCGACGTCGCCCACCTGCATGCCTGCCGGAACCTGCCGGGCGTGATGGCGGCATCGGCGCTGCGCCGTGCCGGCGTCCCGTACGTCCTGGCGCCCAACGGCACTGCACCCGCGATCGAACGGGCGCTGGTCGCCAAACGCGTGTTCGACCTGGTGGCGGGACGACGCGTGATCGCGCACGCGGCCGCGGTGCTGGCGGTGTCGCGAGCCGAGGTGGGCGTCCTGACCGCGCTCGGCATCCCGGGCGCCCGGATCCACCACGTGCCGAACCCCGTGGACCTCGACGAGTTCCATGCGCCGCTTCCGCGGGGCGCGTTCCGGCGGGCGGCAGGCATCGGTGACGCGCCGCTCGTGCTCTTCCTCGGCAAGATCACGCCCCGCAAACGCGTGGACGTGCTCGTCGAAGCCGTGGCGCGATTGCCGCGCCAGGACATCCAGCTGGTCGTCGCCGGCAACGACATGGGCGCCCGGCGGGACGTCGAAACCGCCGTGGCACGCTGGGGGCTGGGCGCGCGCACCCGCTTCACCGGGCTCCTGTCCGGGCGCGGCCGGCTCGAGGCCCTCGCAGCCGCCGACGTGGTCGTCTACCCGTCGGAGCACGAGATCTTCGGGCTCGTGCCGCTCGAGGCACTGCTGGCGGGTACGCCGGTCGTCGTGACCGGCGACTCCGGGTGCGGCGAGGTCGTCGCATCCGTGGATGGTGGTCCGGTGGTCCAGACGGGCGATGTCGTCGCGCTCGCCGACGCGATTGCTGACGTCCTTGCGTCACCGATCGAGTCGCGTGCGCGTGCGACAGCGGCCGCGGTTCGCGTGCGCGCTGCCTATGGTGCGGCCGGCGTCGTGTCGCGCCTCGAGGCGCTCTACCGCTCGCTATGTGCGGAGCGAGCCGTGCCGGCATGAGCGAGCCCCTCGCCCCGCGTTCGGTGAGTGTGATCGTGCCGGTGAAGAACGGCGCGGCGTGGATTCGCACGGCCATCGACGCCATCTGGCAGGCGAGCGACGGCCTCGTGGCGGAGGTGGTGGCCGTCGACGATGGAGGTGACGACTCGTCGCGGGCGATTCTCGACGACCTCGCCGCGCACGGGCTGGTTCGGGTCGTCGACGGGCCGCACCGCGGAGCAGCCGCGGCCATCAATGTGGGCCTCGCTGCCACCACGGCACCCATCGTCTGCCAGATCGACCAGGACGTGATCGTCGACCCGGGCTGGGTACGAGCCGTCACGACGCCGTTGGCCGACCCCACGGTCGGCGCGGTGCAGGGGCACTACCGACTCGATCGCGCGGCGCCGCTGCTGGCACGCGTCATGGCGCTCGACCTCGAGCAGCGGTACGCACGGCTTGACCGGGCCACCGACCACGTCTGCACCGGCAACACGGCCTACCGTCGTGCCGCGCTCGACGCCGTCGGCGGGTTCGACGAGTCGCTCGGCTACGGCTACGACAACGACGTCAGCTACCGCCTGCGCGCCGCCGGTCATCGCCTCGCCCATTGCCACCAGGCGACGAGCCGTCATCGCTGGCGCGACAGTCTGGTCGGCTATTGGCGTCAGCAATACGGCTTCGGGTACGGCCGCCTGGATCTCGTCGCGCGTCATCCGGCGCGCATCGGCGGCGACGCCGTCTCTCCAACGGCGATGATGCTGCACCCGGTGCTGCTGGCGGTGGCGTGGGCCTGCCTGCTCGTGTGGCTCGGGTTCGCGATGGCGGGAGTCAGCCTGCGAGCCCTCGCGATACTGCCGGCGATTCTCGGCGGGATGCTCGTCTGCGAGCGAGCCTGGGCCGGCGCGCGGGCGGCCGTCCGCTTCGGCGATGCCGCCGGACTCCTGTTTCCGGTCGTGCACCTGGTTCGCGACCACGCCTGGCTCGCAGCCATGGTCGCCTGGGTCGGGCGTCGGGTGTCCGGCGTCCCGATGCAGCCGTCCCACAGCATGCGGCCCCGCACGGCGACGCTGGCGCCCGAAGGGGCCTCCTCCGCCCACGGGTGTCACCGGCCCACGCGGTGGATCGCCATCGTCCTCGCGCACAACGAGGCAGGCAGCATCGGCGCGGTGCTCGACGAACTGCGGGCATGCCACCCGCATCTCGATGTCCTGGTCGTCGACGACGGATCGACCGATGGTACGTGCGCCGCAGTCGCGTCGTGCGGCGTGCCGTGCCTCCGCCTCGACAGGCGCCGGGGCATCGGCTGTGCCATGCGGGCAGGCCTCGCCTGGGCCGACCGCCACGGCTACGACGCGGTCGTCCGCCTCGACGGCGATGGCCAGCACCGCGCATGCGACGTGGCTGCGCTGCAGCAGCCGATCCAGGCCGGCCGGGTCGACGCCACTCTCGGGTCGCGCTACCGCGCGCCCGGCGCCGACACGACCACGGGCTCCCCGCCGATCGCGCGGCGCGTACTCGCGAAGTGGCTCTCGCGACTCACGGGACGCCCGGTCACGGACCCCACCTCCGGGTTCGCGGCGTTCGGCCCGCGCGCGATGGGCCTGCTGGCCACACGCCATCCAACCGGGTACGCCGAACCCGAGGTGCTGCTCCTCCTCGATCGCGAGGGGTTCGACGTGGAGGAGGTGGCCGTGGAGCCGCGTGCGCGCCTCGCCGGACGCACGTCGCTCACGCCTCCGCGCATCGCGTGGGCCGCGGTCCGGGTCTTCTGTGTGCTGCTGGTCGAGCCGTGGCGTCGCCGCGTCGCGGCGCGGCAGGTGTCACGCCGGCCCGTAGCGACCCGCGAGGTGGTCGCGCACGCCGCGCAGCACCGCCTCGACCCTGCGCAGGACTGAGGCTCCGGGCGCGCGGACGGCAAACGCGAGCGTGAGGGCGATGACGGCAAGCGCCCGCAGGGCGCCGTGCAGCGGCCCGGTCGGCGCGGCCTGCGCCGCGAGACGCAGGTGGTTGCGTGCGGCGAAGTACAGCCGCCGTGGCGACTCCGGGCCAATCGAACGTCCGCCCTCGTGACACGCGATCGCTGCCGGCACGACCGCGCAGCCGAAGCCGGCGCGTCGCGCCCGCAGGCAGAACTCGAGATCCTCGAACGAGAAGAAGTACGCCTCGTCGAGCAGGCCGATGGCACGGAAGACCTCGGTCCTGACCAGGATCACGCACCCGCTGACGGCATCCACCGGCTGCGGCAGGTGGGTGGCGGGCGGTTGCCGGCGAGCACCGGCCGCCAGATGCCGCATGCGTCCGGTGCGGGCGTCGAAGCGCAGGCCCGCGGAGGCGACCAGGTCCGGGTCGGCGCGGGAGAGCAGCAGCGGCGCCACGACGCCGAGGGCTGGCTCGTTCGCGAGTGCGGCCTCGAGTGCACCGAGGCAGTCGGGCGCCACCACGGCATCGCTGTTGACGAGTACCACCAGGTCGGCGTCGTCTTCCAGTGCCGCGCGAATGCCCTCGTTCATGCCACCGGGAAAGCCGAGGTTGCGGCCCGGAGCGATGTACGTGATGCGGGAGCGTACCGGCGCCAGCATGACCAGACACGGCTCGTCTGCATCGTTGTCCACCACGTAGACGACGTCTGGCGGCCTGCGCGCACGGAGCAGACCGTACACCGCCAGCAGCGTATCGGCGGCCGATCGGTAATTGAGGACGATGGCCGCGAGCCGTGCCCGCGGCGGTGCGCCCACCCCGCTGCCCTCGTGAGCCTTCATGACGACCGGCGCACGAGGCGTTCGTAGTGACCGCGCGTGAACGCCACGTCGTCTGACAGCAGCGGCACGCGCGGCGCGGCCGCGCGGAGTCGGGGGAGCAGATCGGGATCGTCGAGCAGGCGGCGCAGGGCACGCTCCAGGTCGTCCACGTCGCCAAGTCGGACGAGCAGGCCGTTCACCTCGTCGTCCACCAGTTCGGGTATACCGCCGGTTCGCGACGCCACGACCGGGACTCCGGCGGTAAAGGCCTCGCGAATGACCAGCCCGGCGGTCTCGGGCCAGACCGACGGCACCACGAGCACGTCGATGGCCGCGAACGCCTCGGCGATCCGCTCGTGCTCGAGTGCGCCATGGTGGGTCACCCCGGGATGCGCAAGGAGTGGCCTCAACTGCCCCGCATACGTGTGATCCCCGTGATAGGGAGCGATTGCCCCAAAGAGGTGGACCTCGGACGTATCCGCGGGAAGACGTGCCTGGGCGCGCAACAGGACGTCGGCGCCCTTGGAGACCATGAGCGACCCGATGAAGCCGAGGCGCAGCCGCGGCGACGTCTGGCGCGTGACCCGCGCGAGCGGCGCCACGTCGATGCCACACGGTGCGACGACAATCCGCGAGGAGGCGACGCCGAACTGCACGAAGCGGTCGCGCATGTGGCGCGACGGTGCGAAGAGAAGCGCCACGCTGTCGCACACGCGTCGCATGTGCGCCACGCGGGCCCTAGCCTCTTCCTCGGCGACCGAGGGGCGCGCAACCCGTGCGGCCATCCGCCGGCCCGCCTGTCGAACGGCATGGGCGGCAGCCGCGCCGAGATGCCGTTCCAGGGCGCGCACCAGACGTGCCGCCGCGAAGGCGCCGCGTCCGGCGCCGCCGGGTACATCGAGGCACCGCGCGCATCCGGCATCGAGACCTGCGCAGGGGCGGAGATCGAGATCGAACAACTGGCCTCGATGACAGATGAGCCAGTAGTCGTGCAGGGTCATGACGCACGGGATGCCGCGATCCGCGAGTCGTTCCACGACCGTGGTGGAGAGGCACGTGAGGTGGTGGACGTGCACGACGTCCGGCGCGAAGTCGTCCACGGCGGCGAGCACGGCCGCATCGACTCGCGTGTTGACGTACGTGTCGCGGAACGCAGCGGCGTCCCTGAAGGTGTGGTTCACGAAGACGACGTCGAAGTGTTCACGCTGCTCGGTTCGCGTCGCATACTCCGGGCGCGAGGCGTCGGCCTCCCGGGCAATCACGCGCACGTGGTCACCGTGGTGGGTGGCGAGCCTGTGGGCGTGCGCGTCGGCGTACAGCTCCGTGCCGCCCTGCGCGGCCGGTGGGAAGCCGTGGACCAGGATCAGGATTCGCACGGCTGGTCCTGGGTGGCGCCACCGGCGCGTCGAGCCGCGTCGCGGCCACCGAGGTACTGGGCCAGCGGCCAGGCAATGGCCAGACCCGACGCGCGCGGCCAACGACTCGGCGACCGTTCCCACCGCAGGTGCATGGCGAAGGTGATGGGGATGGCGCTGGCCAGGTGGGCTGCCGTAGGGATGGTGCGGAGTCCGAACAGCTCGAACAGCCGGGCATGGAGGGCCCGCGTGCGCCGGAACTCGTAGGCGATCGACCTGTCGTGCGAGTGAATCACGGCGGCCTCTGGCACGTAGGCGATGCGGTGCCCGGCCAGCAGCACGTCGCGGGCCCATGCCACGTCCTCGCCGATGGGCGTCGCCCTGAACGGATGCTGCTCCCAGACGGACCGCCGGATGCAGGAGCAGACGTTGTCGAACGCGCACCGGTCCAGTCGTTCGAACGGCGTGAGCGCGGCCAGAGCGTCGGGGCCGTCAATCGCCACGACGCGCCCGTCGAGCCGGGAGGCGATCCAGTGTGCCAGCGACTCGCGCGCGATGGCGCTCGCGTCTGGCCGCGGCACCTGCCGCGCGAAGGCGCCGGCCAGGCGCGGATCGCGGTCCAGCGGCAGCACCAGCTGCTGCAGCCACGTGTCGCTGGCGGGCTCGGCGTCCTGCACGAGGAACACGATCAGGGAACCCGTGGCGAGGCTCACGCCGAGGTTGCGTGTCAGGCCGTGGTCGAAGTCGGCCCGATCGATGACGCGCACGCGCACGGCGTGCTGCTGCAGCAGCTCCAGCGTGCCGTCGGTGGAACCCGAGTCCACGGCGACGATCTCGAAGGCCTCCGGAAACCGCTGGCGATGGAGGCCGGCGAGCAACGACGGCAGCGTGTCTGCGCCGTTGCAGGTCATCAGCACCACCGACACCCGGCGGGGCGTCATGGCGCGTCGACCACCCGATGACGGGCGAGCACGTCGTGATACCGCTCGACCCAGACGCGCGCGTCGTCTTCGATCGTCTTCACGCGCGGGAGTCGGGAGGCGACGTCGGCCACCAGGCCGGGCCGTGCAAGCAGTCGGCCGAGCACCTGGGCCAGCGCGAGCGGGTCGCCAGGGTCCACGAGCCAGCCGTTCCAGCCGTCGCGCACGAGGTCGCGCAGGCCCCCCATGCGTGCCGCCACGACGGGCACTCCGCTCATGAACGCCTCGTGGACCACGAGCGGCGAGTTCTCCATCCAGATCGACGGCACGACGAGCACGTCGAACGAGGCGAACACCTCCGCGGTGCGATCGCGATCGAACGCTCCCGCGAATGTCACGGGCAGGCCTGCCGCGCGGCGCTTCAGGTCTGCGGCATAGTCGGGTGCCACACGGGGGTCGCCGTAGACGAGCAGGTCGCACTGTCGGGCAGGCAGGTGCCGCAGGGCTTCGATGGCCACGTGCACGCCCTTGTGCCACACGAGCGAGCCGACGTAGCCCACGCGCAGCCGCGCCGCCGACGACCGCGCCGCGGCGCGCATCACCGGGAATCCGTAGTCCGAGACGCGCAGCCGTGCAGGGTCGGCGCCCAGCGCCAGGTATTCGTCGGCCAGCGACTGCGAGGGGGCCACCACCAGGTCGAACGTCCGCAGCACGTCGCTGGCGGTTTCGAGGCGCCGCGTGATGTCGTGTGCCGTCACGGCAGGCGCGGTGGCGTGGCTCACGACCCCCGCGGCGCGTGCCGTGAGCCGCGGGGCGAGGCGTGCGGCCAGTGCACCGAGCCGCTGCACGGGGCCCGGTCGCGGGGCAGCGACGCCAAAGGCCATCTGGCTGAAGAACGGTGTCGCCGGGAAGCACCGGGCACATCGCGCGGGCTCGATGGTCCGGCACACGTGCGCATCCGCCCGATGCAGGCGCTGCCCGCCGGAGGGACATACCAGGGTGTAGTCGTGCAGCGTCGCCACCACCGGGATGCCGCGTGCGTGCGCCATCGCCGGGAGCTGGAACGAGAGGTTCAGCAGGTTGTGGACGTGGAGCACGTCGGGCTCCACCATGTCGAGCACGTGGGCGAGGCGCTCGCCGACCAGCGGCGGCACGTAGGTGTCGGCAAACGATCGACACAGCCAGTTGTTCACGATCTCCACGACCGGAAGTCCGGCGTGTGTCCGCCAGCGCACGTGCCCGTGCACGGCGCCCGGGTCGTACTCGGCGCACACGACCGTGACGTCGTGCCCGAGAGTCGCGATCGCCGCGCACAGATCGGCCGCGTAGATCTCCGACCCCGCGCAGTGGCGTGGCAGGAAGTCGTGAATGGCGTGCAGCACCCGCAGACGACGGGCGGCGCGCGCGGGCGCCGCGGCGCGGCGCGGTGCCGCCTGGGCTCGCAGCGTCTCGTGGAACGCGACCTTGACGTCGGCCAGCGTCGCCACGGCCCGATCGCGGCACGCTCGCGCCTCGGCGCGGGCGCCGTCGTCGAGGCAGGCGTCGAGCGCCGCCGACAGTGCCGCGTCGTCCAGGCTGCCCACGTCGTGCACGTGCGGCCAGCCGACGACCCTCGCCTGGTGCACGATCTTGCCGCCGCCGGGATGCGGATCGATGGCCAGCACCGGCACGCCGTGCTTCAGGCCGAGGACCAGGCCGTGGAGCCGAGTGGTCACCAGCGCGTCCACCCGTGCAATCAGCGATTCGACCTCGGCCGCTGTCCGAAGACCCGTCACGTTCGTGTCGAGACGCGTGTCGATGGGCACCACGGCTGCCTCGCGCGAGGCCAGCAGCCGGCTGATGGCGGCGTCGGCGAGGTCGACCTGCGCGGTGGGATAGGGCTCGACCCGGCAGACGCCGATCACCGGCACGTGCCGCGGGCGGGATGCATACGCCAGATCGGGTCGTGCCGTGCGGGTGCTGTCGCGTTCGACGAGGACGTCGAACGGCTGCCAGGTGTCGATCGGAATCGGCAGCGTGAGGTTCAGGCCGACCGTCGTGCAGGACGCGAAGCGCTCGAAGAACGCCGCCTCCCAGTGGTGCTGCATGAACGGCCCGCACACGAAGACGGCATGCGTGAAGGCCGCCGGGTCGACGGACTCGAGCTCGACGCCGCCGTCTCTGCCGCCGACCATCGCCACGACGACGTCGAGGCCGGCGTCGCGCAGCCACTGGCACGCGACGTCGCGGGCCAGCAGGTCACCGGCGGTGTAGTCGGACTGCTCGTAGCTGAACCACCCGGCGACGATGGCGCGGCCGGCTGGCGACGGATCGGGCACGTCAGGCGCCCTCGGTGAGGCCCTCGACGGTCAGTTCGCCGCGCTGGACGATGCGGAGCAGGGCATCGACGACGG
>VFQN01005479.1_pt1 | contig 15502 bp, 29 predicted proteins | sample 3512371 | NCBI WGS metagenome assembly VFQN01 (sample SAMN10412370, study PRJNA504923) | tailings metagenome | isolation source: Replicate 2 from Balatoc abandoned mine | place: Philippines: Itogon, Benguet | collected 2017-08-28
GTTTTCCACGTGCCATATGCTTCGTGATACACGGTTTCGGGACTACGTGGCTCCTCCAGTAGGATAATATATTTTCGTGATACCATTCGGAATACTTTCCGACCATTAATATCACGAAAAATTCAGATCACTACGGTACCCAAACCTGTGGTACGCTCGGGGTGCCTTGGCGAGCAGCACACCTGCCGGCGGCACAAGTCGCACCCTTCAAGCCACCGGTGAATGCTCTTAGGTCCAAACTGTCATGCCTGCAGGCCGAAACCAGGCGACCTTTTCCCTTTGGGAAGGTTTGCAACAGAGGGGGAGCCTAGGGGAGCAAGCACTTGCAAACGCCTGTCTTCCCGTGTTGGAAATGCGTTGCGGGATGTAGGCGTAAAAAGCCAAAAACCCCACGTAAGCGAGAGCCAAGAAAGACAAGACAGGATCGACCCAGGTTCACGCAGCTGCTACCTTCCAACTGCACAGCAGGTCATTTGACATTTTATGTTACACTCCAGGTGGTGTGGCCACACGATCCCTACTGGTCCCGACCACACCTATCAGGTCACCGCATCCTGCTGCGCAGCAGGTCAGCAGCCGCAAAACCAACCGGTCTGCCGAGATGCAAGCCAGGGGTGCGTAGGTACGTACGTCTTGCGCCCTTTCAATTCTCTGCCAGATGCGTCACCAGCCCCACCAAGCTACCAGCCTAGGTACCAAGTCCCACACAAGCAGCACGAATTACCTCTTTGTACTGCAAGATGCATGCTCGCCCCTTGGCCACCAAGGACGCCCCTTGCCTGCCTGCGCCCATGCCCCAACCAGCGGTGTTCCCCTTTCCCTCCTACTACCGGTAATTCAAGATCTCAACGCACACCAACCGGCAATCTAAAAGCAGGCTCCCTACGCACCCACTGGCGCACTCCCGCAACAGCTGGCACACAGGCACCCACCTTCCCGCATTGGCGTACGTACGCAGCCTCAAGGCACAAGCATCTTGACAGCCAACGAATGTATCAAACGTGCTTGGCGGGCCAACAGTCCCGAGGTACTGCCGGAACTGCCCTTGACCCGCCCACGCACCCTCACGCACCGTCACGCACCCTGTCCTGCGGCACCACCGGCCTGCTGCAGAAAGGACGCACGCACCAAGCAAGCCCGACACGTGCTTATGAGCACTCAGGGCACCGCGACTTACACCAACAAACACGTCACATGCGAGTCAACACACACGTTGCGGAGCGCCGTCCGGCAGCCGACACACAGGCGGCCTGCATGCATACACCTCGCCGCATGCACGCGCCCTCACCAAACAACACTGCAAAACCTACTCACGACTGCCTACATATGCTGGCAGCCGTGCCGCAGAAACCCCAGGACAGCAGCCTGCCGTCCACATCTGGCGGCTGCAGCCGTGAAACCCGCTCCCACCGCCCCCAGGCCCCATCCTAACCTAACAAATACCGCCCCCAGGCCCCATCCTAACCTAACAAATACCCACTTAACCCACCCACAAACACGTGCCCTCATAGCAGCAGCGTCCCGTCCGGGTCAGGCGGCGGCCGTGCATCCCTTTCGTAGGGGTTTGGCGCCCACATGGAGAGGCGCTTGTGGCCTGAGTCGGCTGGCACAAAGGGCTTGGGTGCAGGGGAGGCGGAGCGCTGTGGGAAGAGCAGCGTGATGGGGCGGCGGCAGGCAGGCGGGCAGATGGAATGGCGTTATTACAGGCACTATATTTCAATTCTTCGTCCAGGGCACGGCATGGCAAGGCCTGGTAAGGTATGGCCCGGCGCGTTGGGGTACGCGTGAAACGTGACGAAACCGTACGAGGCGTCAGGGAAACACGGAATCGTGGCGGCGCGTTGGGGTGGGGCGCTCCTGCCGGCTCTGATGCGGCTGGTAGGTGTGGCTCAGTAAGGCGCGGTGCAAATAGTGGAGCACGCAGTCATTTAGATAGCACAAGGATTGGTCTTGGGGATGGGTTGTGCGGTGGGGAGCTCACGAGCGCCCGGGGGGACGGGGGGCAGCTTCTGCCATTACTCCCACGTTGCATCAATGCAACTACGTTACGCTACCTGCTCCTGCTCCCTGCGGCTGCACGCGGAGCATGGGACCGTCAGCGCACGTGCCACCCCACTGCACAGCCCACACAGCACTGCCCACCTGCTTGTCCGGCTCGGGGCTTGGCATGTAGCTGGCACTGCTGAACACGTGGTCCTTGGGCGGCCGGCTGTTGGGCCGCCAGCCGGGGCCGGCGCAGGAGCGGGCGCGCGAGGGCGGCCGCAGCGGGCAGGTGAACGCGTAGAGCTGCAGTAACACAGGCATGCGGGGTGCGTGTGGTGTAGTTGCAGCCTTGTAACAACCCCGTGCCAGCTCGGGGACCAGGGGTGGAGAAGGGGAAAACAGGGGCGTGTGGTGTGCAACATAGGTGTGTGGTGGCTGAGTGAGCAAGCGGGTGGGCGGCAGCGTTGGGTGCAGAGCTGCGGATGGAGGGGCGGTGAGCCGAAAGGAGGGAGTGGAGCGCGAGGTTGACAGGGAAAAGCACGGTGCAGCGAACTTGCAGGTACCCGTCTACCAGGGGTGGGACGAAAGGAGCTCGCCTTTCTGTGTTCTTGGACGTATCGGGGCACAAGGCTGCCGCGTTAGACCCGTTTCAGCTGCCAGGCCAGGTAATTAGTGACGCAGGTAGGGAGGCGGGAACTGGGGAAGGGGTGTTGCTGGGTGCATGTGTGACGGCACGCAACAGCACGCAGCACTCAGTTTGCGTGCTGGCTGGGTGGCGTAAGGAATCGCGAGATGCTGACAGCTGACAGCTGCAGGACGGAGGGAACGGTGTGAAGCAGGGCCACGGGACCCACTGGGAACACACGACGTAACACATGCATCCTTTTCTGCATCCTAATGCGCCCCGTGCGTACCTGGCTGTCAGGCGTGAAGCACCCCCCTGGCCTGCTGCCGCCCATGAAGGGGCGGGCGATCTTGGCACGTGCCTCCCGCTTCATGCTCTGTACGGCGTGTACGGCGGGCGGCAGCAAAGGGGTACGGCAGGGTACGGTCAAGGTTGTGGTGTATGCCGGGATGGCAGACACAGCAGCGAGCCACCGCGAGCGCAACAGCTAACACCACCCTCCCCGTGCAACGCACATGTTTGAGTACGACAGGTATTCCCTTCACCACACCCGGTGTGGGCACAACAGCTTTGCTCGTTTCAGGGGCTAGGTGGCAGCGCAAATCACACCAGAAGCATTGCTGCTGCAGCAGCCGGGCTCCCGTTACCATGTGCTCGTTCGCGTTTGCTCAGCGCAATCCACAAACAACAACGGACTGCAGCACGGCCTGCCAAACCCCTTCCGCAACATGAATGGCCAGCAATGCGCCTGTTCCCGCCACAATACCTGTATGCGCTCCCCCGGATGGCACACCCGCCCCATTTGCACGCCCGCACTCCGCAGCCGTCCCACCTTCTCCACTATCCGCGCCCGCTGGTACTCGTCCGGTACGTACGTGTACGGCACGCCGCCCATGAGGCGGTACTGGTCGGGCCGCCCCGGCCCGCCAACCTACGCGTACAGAATTGTGAAGTACGTTACGGATCAGTACGGGTATGACACGACACGGTACTGTGCCGTGCGGTACGGGTCAACTGAGGATGCGCTGCAGGTCTGCGTCCGATGGTCCTCCAGCTCACGGTTTGGCAAGGGAACATGTGCAGCGTGCAGGGGGAGACGGACTGGTGCTTATGCGCTGGCGGCTTTGTGTGGCCGGTTTACCAGGTTGACACACCAGCGCGAAAAATCTAGATTAAGGTGTTCAGACGACGGCGGTGACAAACCATGCACCTATCGTCATGGCCATGGCAGGTAAATGCGAGATGAGGCGTACCCATTTTGCACAAGCATGCGGGGGTTGCACTTCCCACGCACCTTGGGTGTTGAGGTGTACAGGTTGCGGGGCTGCGGCCCAGGGGAGGTCGCGGGCCTGCGCCGCCAGGGAAGGAAAGGCAAGGGGTTGGTAAGGGGCGGAGAGAGGTGTATTACAGTGCGACAGGACCAGGGCAGTCGTGGGCTAGCGCGCAGGTTGTCGTGGCCACAGCAGGCATGGACTGCGACGCGTTCAGGCAGTGCCTTCCCCGATGCCCTCGTACACCCAGCCGCCGCCTGCATGGGAGCCACTCCCGCGGCCCCTACTTCCATGACCCGCTGGAGGTTGCGCCATCGCGCTGCTGCTGGTGCTGCTTGGGGCCTCCGCTAGGGTATGGCTGACACGCATCGCTGTCCTGCCCCACAAACAGCGTGGTGCTACCCTATGCCCAGCTCCCCCCACCATCCGCCGCAGCTGGTCGAGGGTTCCCAGAATCACACTGCTTGTGCCTCGCTCGTACGTCAACGCAACGCCCATGCCCACCCGCACATGCTAGTACGACAAGCGACAGGTCAGCCGTACCGTGTCCCGGAGGGCGCCATGATGGGGATGGGGTTGAAGGTGCCGTACATGGAGCCCTTGTTGCGGCCGCTGCAGGGGGAAAGGGGTACGGATTAAGGGGGAAGGAAAGTGACGATGGTGTTGATGGCGCCATTGGCAGTCCATCCACGGCTTTCGACCATGCTGGCCGGTATGCCCTGGTTAAGGGCGTTGCTTGCTGCCCTGAAGTCCCCTCGCTCATCCCTTGCCTGTGTGTGTGCACTGACACCGCGCATCCCTGCCGCATGCGCAATTGTGCCAGAGGCGGTTGCAGCTCGTTAGCCGAGCTGCAGCAAACTATGGCCGAGAGCCCGAGACATCTAAGTGGTCTTTCGCGTGGTACGCGAGGTGCGGTGCAGCACTCACGCATTTGCTGATGGGTTGGTGGGCCTGAAGGGTTTGTCGCTGATGGGGATGGCTGTGGCCCGCTGGGCCAGCATTCGGTCCAGGGCGGGGGGATCCTGGTATCGGTCGCCCTGGAAGGACGCAGGGGACAGAACATGGCAGGAACAGAGAGTAAATGCAACGCAAGTCTGTCCGCGGGCTTGCATATTGTACCTGCAAAGCGGTAGGGGGGTCCTGGGGGCGGCCGCCCTGGGGGGGATGAAGGGTGACGCTGTGTGTGCGCGCATAATGCCGTACAAATGGGGATGCCGCCCGGGTGGGCGCTACCCGCTACGCAGCTTTCCCGGAAATACAAGTGGAAAGGGTGCACCGCGATGCGTACTGTACCGACACGGCTACACAACCACACGTATGCCATACCGATGCACCCGCAAGCGCCCAAGCCCAGCCCTCGTCCCCCCTGTCCATCGCTTCAGCCGCCGGTGCCCTGTACGGCAGGCCCCTCTCCGCTGGAGGACAGCCCGCAGCGGTGCTGTGGACCTTACTGCCAACCGCCCCCGACCCCGACACTAGCTTTTGCAACGCAGCCCTTGACAACTCCACCACTAACACGACCTCCCAGCAGCATCCCTTCACCTCTCCCCCGCACCCCCGGGCAGTGAGTTTAAGCCGCTTGCCCACACACAAGTTAATCGTTCCGGCGTGACCATCTGTAAGCCCTTGTCAGGCCACGTGCTCCCCGGCGCCGCATGCCACATAGGCCGCAGCCTATAGCAACTAGTGCAACGTTTCCAACCCCACCCACCGTCGTGACAACCTAGAGACCCTCACAAAGCCATGTCTAATATACCCCAGCCCCATGCTCTATTTGGGATTGTGGACCCAGTCCTGGTTGCCACTGTCCCCCCTTACGCCTTATTTTCGACCACGTCCATCTACAGACTTTGTCTGTCTTCCTACCGCCTAAACCCCGTTACCTGCGTGACCAGCTGCAGGTTCTTGTCCAGCCATGTGTCCCTGCCCCGCCCGGTGCGCACTGTGGCATCGGTCACCACAATCTGGGCACCCTTGTTGCGGCCGGGGACTGAGGGGGAGAGTTATGGGAGGTAGGCGGCAAGGGGGCACAGCAAGGGGCTCGATGGGACCGAGTGTGGTGGGGTAAGGGGAGTGTGGGTGGCCGCGTTTTGCGGCTGGGGACCAGCTGCGAGCACGCAACCCGGCAGACAGGCAGACAGGCAGCCAGGCATAGCTAAACATCCTTTTATGCTCCTGGTATTCTGGCGTGAGAGCGGGACGCTGGTCATGCAAGGATGTATCTGGGTTGGGGGGCGTAGCCAGGCACCGGCCTGGGGAGTCCACCCGGGGGACCTGGTGATGGTGTTGGCCCTCGATGGTGTTGGCCCTTACCTCCAAACGGCGATGGCTCCTTGTAAGGTTCCGCGGTAGCACCAATGCCTTTTTCCTCCTTAAAGGTGCCAAAGAGACTCAGGTCACTCATAGTGTATGTACGCTAATTGAGCTTAGAGAAATGCCCCGAGGGAGTTGTCCGTCGCATTGGTCACTACCGATGAATTATGATAAGACAGGTAACATAGGTAGATGTACACGTAAAACACGTCTGTGCGGGGTCCTCTCCAGGCAGCACGCTAAGGCACGATTGTGACGTAGGGGAAGGAAAGCGCTACACCTGTAAGTAAGACGCGTAATGTACAGCATGTAATGCACGTATTGATGCTGTTGGTACTTGGCTCAAAGGCATGCGGAATCAGTACACCAGGGCTCTCGGGTAACCAGGGCTCCCCATGCAGGCATGCGCAGCGTCGGAGTAATGAAGCAGCACTTGCCCCGCAACCTCTGTCGTGCTATGTGTATCGTTTGAGTGTCACTGTATCCGCATGCCAGGCCCATAGGCTACTTGAGTTTCTCTTGAGCGGGAGGACTTCAACCCGTCCAAAACAGATCTGGCAGTCATCGCAACAATCTATTGCATGAGTCTTACCTGAACCAATAGTTGAGACACGTTCACCATCGGGCCTGTGCCCATTTACCGTGCCACACCGGAACAATGGAGGTGGATGCTGCTCCAGCCAGCACTTCCGCGGCTGTTGGCGCGTGCGCCGGGAGCTACAACTATGTGGTGACCGCCCACAAGCCAACGGTGGTGACGCATGCGGTTGTGTCGAGCTTCACAGGGCCAAATGACGTGAACCTCATAACAGCGTGAGTGGGGCCACGCTGCAGGGGGCGTGGGGTGCGGGCGTATGCTGGGCAGTCCGGCAAGTCGTCCCACGTGGCGGTGGCAGACCATGACCGAATAGTAGGTCATGGATGAGGGATACGCGTTTATCACCGCCACGCACTGCGTGTGCTGGTGGAGGTGGATACGTACCGTACACACCTGTTTTCTGGGAGGGTAGGCGGTTGGGGGTCGAGGGCGGCACCGGCATGGGTTGCGATGACAACATCAATACGGCCGAGGAGGCGATGCGAATAACGGAAACGGTGCTCTTCGCCTTCGGCGCATGCGTGCACTTGCGTCTCACGTACAAAGAGGGAGGGTGTGCATGCGTGCATCCTGCAACAGGTGTTGAGCTGGCGATGGCCGGTACGGCTGTGCAGCCCAGTCCAGGTTGTCAGCGCAGACAGCTCCAAGGCTGCTGCCGGTAAACAAGGCACAAACAAATACACGCCGCCGCTACACGGCGCGCAATGTCACCACATGGTTTTCGGGGTCAACACGCCAGTGGGCCGGTTTAGGGCCTGCGCACCTCCACATTCCTTGCCCTTGCTTAGTATGCATGTCCCTCTGGCCCCCTGCATGCGGCCCCTTTGTCGCCTTTGCCCCGCAGGTGCAGCACCCGCCTGGAGATACACACGCTGGGGCAGCAGGGGCTGCAGGTGGGCCGCGTGCAACGGGTGTCGTCGTTGGGAGACGTTGGGCTGCGCCGGTGCGCCTGCGTGCGCTGTGCGGCTGTGTTCCGGCAAGCATGGCAAGAGGTCACAAAGCAGGGGCACCGGGAGCATCGCCGTAAACGCGGATCAGCGTTCGTCGGGTGGGGGCAAGACCTCATTTCCTTTCTGGAAGGTGCAGGGAAGTTGGGGTATAAAAATGATGCTCAATGCCCAGGCCACAGCACGGACCAACGTTGTGCCCTAGCTCCGGCGCTTTATGCACGTCGATGATGGACAACCCAGCTACCCCAACGGGCGGGACGATGCTCCTTTCCTGTCAATCTCACCTCAACTCAGTACGTACGGTTTGTCCTTGTACCGGCCCTCCTGGACAGGCCGTGCTGGATGTGCCGATATACGGGCACGTCAGCGCGCTTCAGTCCTTCCGGCCCAGGGTAGGTGGTGGCGCTGGGGTTGGTCTCGGACTTAGGGCCCCCTCAAGCGAGCTGTTTGTCGGACCAGCTGTGCCCCCCCTAGCGGGTCTGGCGGCCGATACGGCGGCGCTAAGTGGCCCCATATGGTATCAATGATCATGGCGTTGTGGCGAGCAGCAGGACCCATGGGTACGGTGTACGGCACATCGTGAGACAATCCGAAGCTGCCCCCGCCCGCATGCCGTACAGGACCAACCCACGGACCTGCTGTTCGTGCTGACGGAAAAGTACAAATTCTTCATCATCAAGTACAATGCAGCCAAGGGTGAGCAGCTGTGCTGTGCGGGGTGGTGATGCAGCCGGTGACACGGTCATGTGTGTGGAGGTGTGTAGAGGTCAGCGGGCATGGGCGCTTGGGCGGACACCATGCGGGGCGAGCGGGGCAAGTCTGCAGCACCTGTTGTTCAAATACTACTCTTCCCTCCCACATGCCCGTGCTTCTTGTGGGCCCATACATGCATGGGCGGGTGAGCGGGAGCAGTGTCCTTGCGGAGCGTATGGCACGTGCACTTGCTGAGAACCCATCCCCGCCCATACAACGCTTGCCGTACTCCGTACCATGTCAGGCCGGCTGGAGACCTGCTCGCACGGCGACGTGTCGGACCGCATCGGGCGGCCGGCGGAGAACGGTCAGGTCGGGCTGGTGGACCCCGCCTGCAGGTGCATCGCGCTGCACCTGTACGACGGGATACTCAAGGTGGGGTGGCGTGGAGGCCGCCCGCGAAGGACGGAGAGGCGTGTGGACGGTGCGGTGGAGCTGTGGCTCTGCATGGCAGCACCAGCAGCAAGCCCCGCTGCTGCACCTTCTGTGTACCCTGTTGTTGCCTTATGTCCCCCTCTAACCGCTTGCACGCTGGCACGCCCAAGCTGCTGGGCTCGCCTACCGGTCGGAGGAATTTACCATCAGGGCACCCAGCTTGCCTGCTCGCTACCAGCAACCGTTGTTAACTTTCGCCGTACCGCCGCAGATCATCCCCATGGACGAGCGCACGGGCGCCTGCTCCGAGGCCTTCAACGTGCGGCTGGAGGAGCTGTGCGTCATCGACATGGTGTGGCTGCACCCGCACACGGGTGCGACCGCAAAGGATGTGTACCTATGTGTACCCTGCCAGTCACTTGCTCCGCCCACATGGGAACGTGCACACAAGTGCGTAGCGGCTGTGATCAAGTACCTCGGGGCAGCGGGTAATGTGGCTAAGGGAGGGTACAAGGCTCCCTAACTACTAGTGCCCCGGTCCCCTGAATTGTTTGGGGTGCCGTAGTTACATGGCTCCTACCCTGGCGCGGCGCGCATTGGTTGGCAAGGCAGGGCAACGTGTTGGCAGCATACACGCGAGCCGGCGCGGCACAGGCAGCCCGTGCCTTGGACTGTTGGGTGTCGTACGATGGGACACGGCACGGAAAGCAGCGGCCCTTACCCACACATGCCGCAGGGGGCGCCGGCCCCTCCACCTCTGCCGCTGCCGGCGGCTCCGGCCCTGGCTCGGGGCGGCCGCTGCTGTGCGTGCTGTACCAGGAGCCCAAGGGGGCGCGCAACGTCAAGACGTACGAGGTGGCGCTGGGGGCAAAGGTACGGCCGTACAACCCCGTACGACACCTTAACCTTGCCAAACAACTTGTTAGTGGCACCCACCGGCGGCGGCAGAGCGCCACACGGGCTAAACAGACCCCGGGGACGTGCTCACGCCTTGAACCAGGCGTCACCTTCCGCTTGGTCGTTCAGATTTAGCTGGTTTCAGATTTACTACCTATTTCCTCGCCCCCACCCCAGGACATTGTGGAGGGCCCCTGGCAGCAGCCCCACGTGGACAGCGGCGCGGAGCAGCTGGTGCCTGTGCCCTCCCCCCTGGGTGGCGTGCTGGTGGTGGGGGAGAACGCCGTGTCCTACCTGGGGGGAGGGCCGGGGGGGGCGGCGCCGCCCGTCAGCGCGCCCATCAAGCAGACCATCGTCAAGGTGGGGAGGAGGCGAGGAGGGCAGCGGTGGGGCACGCAGGCTCAGTACCTCATTCACAGGTGGTACGGTATGGGCGGTAGTTTTGTGGCGCTGAAGCCTGAGGGCTCGCGCGCGCCACGGTTGCGGCGTCATGTTTGCATGAATTGGAGCCAGCGCACCGTAGGATGTTGCTCTGCGTCTGAACGTCGTACCCAGCCGGATGACCGGCATTGCGGCGCGTGATGACACGTGCACCGGGTACCAGGTGCGTCCTCGGTGCTGCAGGTCGTCCTTACGCGTTCTCGCTTTTGGACAAAACGTCCTCGCAAAACAAATTGACCGCCTGCTTCATTCCCCCTTGCATACCGGTAGGCTTGGTGCCACGTCGACGCCGACGGCTCCCGTGTGCTGCTGGGCGACATGTTCGGGGGGCTGTCGCTGCTGGTGGTGGCGCACGACGGGGCGGGGCGGGTCAGCGGCCTGCGCATAGAGCACCTGGGTGAGCGCCGGGGGCGGGGGCTGAGGACGGGGACGGGGGCGGGGGCGGGGGGAAGCAGAAGGGCGGATCAGCGGGCTGCGCGTGGGTGAGGGCGCGCGGGGCAGGGGTAGGTGCGGGGGAGCAAGCGTAACTGCAGAGCGGCATGCAAACGGAAAGCGGGGGTGGGAGGTGTGGGTACGGATGTGTGCAGGGGCCTACCAGGCGGACGAGAATCAGGCCCTGTCTGGGGGACCGGGGTTATGTGATGAAGGAATTCTTGTGGGCTGGCTTGGATTGGGTAGGGAGGGCGCAGCATGCCAGTGTGCGTGCTGGAGTGGGTCCCAGTCCAGGCACTCTACTCTGCACTGCCACCTTGCCTTTTCCTCTGTCAAGGCTCTACGAACTTCCCATACGCCTATGAACCATGCCATCCGGTGTTGCTGCTGTACGCCGAACGCTGGCCGCTGTCGTACGCCGTACGCAGGCCACGTGACGTCCCCCTCCTGCCTGGCCTACCTGGACTCGGGGCTGACCTTTGTGGGCAGCGAGGGGGGAGACAGCCAGCTGGTGCGCATCTCGGCCACGCCAGTCAACCAGGTCAGATATTGATATTGACATTACAAACAAAGCTGATAATGCTCGATGCATGTGTATGTCATTGCGTTGAGGGTAATGTTGGGAGAGCGTCATTAGGCGGGCAAGCAACAGATGTTTGCATGGCGAAAACTGGCAACCAGTTCAGATGGTGCGTGAAGGCCAAGGTTGACAACTCCTGTCCTCGCACTCCAGGATGCCATGCCTTCGCAATAGCCTTCTCATCGCCCCAAACTCCGAATGCGTCGCAGCCTGCTACCCCCATGGAGGAGGACGAGGAGGGCGGCGGCGCGGCGGTTGCGACGGTTGCCGAGCCGCCGTCGTACGTCGAGGTGGTTGACAGTTACCCCAACCTGGGCCCCATCGTGGACTTTGCGGTCATGGACCTGGACCGCCAGGGGCAGGGACAGGTGGGAGAGTGGGGGCAAGGCCAGGGCCAGTACGGGGCGGGCTCGGGGTAGGGCCCAGCATGCGGGAGCACCATGCGCGCACGGGGGAACAGTTGCGTACGGCGCAATTCATTGGCAGTAGGGTGGACCGGCTGCCGTTACCACTTTGAGCAGCGCTACCATTCCAGCTTGTCGCTGCCATGTTTCCGGCCTTGTGCGTTCAGCCCCGCCGCACGACGCATCCAGCCGTCACCGTACTGGTCCCGTGTCAGTTTGCCTCATTTCAGCTTGCAAGGACGTTTCTTTTCGCCTTGTCCTTGCCCCAGGTGGTAACGTGCAGCGGGCGCGACGGCGACGGCTCTCTGCGTGTCATCCGCAACGGCATCGGCATCAACAAGCAGGCGGCAGTGGAGCTAAGCGGCATCAAGGTGGGGCAAGCAGCTGATTGCCTCTCCTTGCAAACTTGTAACCTCTGCAGGCGTATGACCCTGTGCATACTCAGGTATTGTCCTCTCAAACCCGCCTCCTCCGCTTCTCATGTAGTCCAACCCCAGATCATTTAGTCTAACCCAAGATGCACACCTTCTCCTGCCCCCCTGCCCCCAGGGCGTGTGGTCGCTGCGCTCGCGCTACGCCTCCGAGCACGACACCTACCTGGTGCTCACCTTCGTGGGGGAGACGCGGTTGCTGGCGCTGAACGAGCAGGAGGTGGGCTGGGCGTGTGGGTGGGTGGGTAGATGGGTGGTGCAGGATTTGTAGATGTTCACGGCCTGGTTATCCCTGGGTGCCGGGGTCGACCTTGCTGGCGCTCAACGGGCAAGAGGTGGGCTGGGCGTGTGGGTCGAGTCCTTCCGGTTGCGGAGGTACTGTCTAGGCGCCGACCCTGTAATGGTACTGGTGGAGCCAACAAGGTATCAGGCGGGAGCTGTACGTGCTTTTCATGCCCTTCTGCCCAAGGAGCGGAACGGGTCGGCTGTATAGGGACTTGTGCATTTGGCGTAGCAGTTTACGGCAATGACTGTCTCTTGTGCCCCACCTCCCGCAGGAGCTGGACGAGGCTGTCCTACCGGGCTTCGACGACAGCGCCCAGACGCTGTGGTGCGGCAACACCGCCACAGATCACCTGGTGCAGGTGGGTGCGTGTGGGGTGTGCATGCGGGGTGTGCATGCGGGGGTGCAGGATTCTGTGCACGCGTTGCGCGCGCGCAGGAGGTGCATGCGTATGTTGTAGACAGGCTGGTGCAGGTAGGCGTGTGTTGATGTGGGTGGTGAACGCGTTGTGAGTGCACGTAGTGCGGGCTTACCGTATGCGGGTGCAGGTGCGTGGGTAGTAAGAGACACCATAATGTGCGGACATGTGCATACGTGGTGCCAAGTGCTGTGTGCATGTCGCAGACCGTCGAGTGCAGGCGAGGGGATGACGCGTTTGCTTGCCGTACTGGCGCTACGCTGCACGTTTGCGTTACTTGCTGACCACACCCACACCCCTGCAGCTGACCAGCTCTGCCGTGCGACCGGTAGACTGTGCTGGTGCATACCTTCATAACCTCACCGCACACCGCACACCTGCTAACCCACGCCCCTCTGCTAATACACACCCCTGCAGGTGACCAGCTCCGCCGTGCGGCTGGTGGACTGCTCCTCGCTGCAGCTGGTGGGCTGCTGGAGCCCACCACCTGGCAGCACCATCAGCGTAGCGGCGGGCAGCCCCACGCAGGTGGGCATTGAAAAGGGGGGAGCAGCGGGGTTTGTGGGCCGTGGTATGCTTGCACACCGGCGTGACAACCTTCGTATGTACACTGAAACGCTGCTGTGGGATTGGTCGGCGGGTTGCACCGCCCGGTTAGTTGCGTTAGCCGATCAGGCCCCAGTACTAGGGACCCGAGATCAGCGGTATGAACTAGATGTGGTGCTGCTGTTGGTGATAATTGTGGATAAGGCTTCGCCCAGCGCGGAACCGATCCACATGGTTTTACACATACCGGTAGGCTACGTGCTGTCCGTGGCTCGTGCCTTGTACGGCGGACTGCCAGCCGATGCGGTGGTCACGGCTGCAGGCGACGGCAAAAGCTGGTGTGTTCCTGGAGGGCGTTTGCCACAGCGCACATGCTGACAATCTCTGTTACGAACCTCCTTCACCTCCCACGCGCGCACCTCCTCGGCGGTGGTAGCGATGTTGGCGGCGGCCAGCTGACGTACCTGGAGGATGGTTGTTGCAGTCCCAGTGTTCCGGCAGCATGTGCACCGCTTCACATTCATTTGCTCATACCGTATACCCCGCATTAACCCACACGCTCCGTGCCTCCAGGTGGTGGTGGCGGTGGGCGGCGGGCAGCTGGTGTACCTGGAGGTGGCGGCGGAGGGAGGCGACGGCGGCGGCGGTGGCGGTGTGGAGCTGCGGGAGGTGGCACGTGCCACCTTGGGGGCCGAGGTGGCGTGCGTGGACATCACGCCGCTGGGTGAGTGCTGGGGCAGGGGGCGAGCATGGTTTGAGGATCAAGTAATTTTACTGAATACGAGGTGTGTGGGTGGATTGCGGGGCGAGGGTTGGTGTGCATGGGGGGGACGCCGCTGGATGGGTAGTCGGGGGATGATCGGAGGGCTGTGGGGCAAGGGGTAGCGTGTGTGGACGAGCCGCCGTGGTGGGCACTGGGGGATGGGGAGGACGGGGTCCCTACGTCTAAGTGGAGTGGACGGGCGGTGTGTGCGGTAGGGGTGCGGGGCACGAGGCCGCGTTCGTGGGTGTGCACGTCCCGGGATGCGTGGCAAGGGTGGGGGTCCGTACCGGCAAGACGGGCCGTTATCCAGGCGCGCGGCTCATGCGGTCGCTGTTACGTGGTGTGTGTCGTGTCTGCTGTTGAGTCCCTGCGTCACACGTAGTTGGGCACCTCGCTGACAGTCGTTACACCCCGACCTGCCCCTGCCCGCTATCCCCAGGCCCCTCCTCCGACCGCGCCTCCCTAGTGGCGGTTGGCGGTTGGGACCAGAGCCTCACGCTGCTGACGGCCCCGCAGCTGACCCCCCTGGCCACCACGCCCCTGGGCGGGGAGGTCATCCCCCGCTCCGTGCTGCTGGTGGAGCTGGAGGGGGTGGCGTACTGCATGGTGGGGCTGGGAGATGGCGCCCTGCACACGTGGAGGCTGGAGCCAGGTGGGTGTGGGTTAACGGCCGTGGGTCAAGGGCCGTGGGTCCCGGTTGGGGCATGGCTACGCGATGCTGCTTGGTGCACTCAGTGCTGCGGATGAGGGGTGAGGATGGGGCCGGCTATCAGCCGCCATTCCCTTTGAATTACCGCACGCGCTGTGCGCAGGCACACCGACACTCGTGCCAGAATGCTACGCGTGCACACCTATGCTACTTGGGTACCCTTTAGTTGCTGTGCTCTTGCATCCCCACATTGTGTTTTGTGTTCATCTCCACGCAGCCACGGGCGCGCTATCCGACCGCAAGCGTGTGGTGCTGGGCACACGGCCCATCGCCCTGCGCACCTTCCGCACCGGGGGCGCAGCGGCGGGGGCAGGGGCGGCGGGCGGCCGCAACGGCGGCGGGCCGGGCGGCACCAGCGTGTTCGCAGCCAGCGACCGGCCAACCGTCGTGTACAGCAGCAACAAGAAGCTGCTGTACAGCAACCTCAACGAGAACGACGTGAGTGTACGGCACAGGGAGGAGTGCGGGCGGGCGTGCTGCTGAAGTGCACGTGCGGGTAGTGGGGCCTCGGCTTACAACCCGGAACCTGTTGGAAGTTGCATCCCACCGTGCATGCACGCCTGCCTAGCACTGCACGCACAGCCTCAGGCCATTCCTGCGTTACGTAATGTATGGGGGCGGCAGCCCTGATGGCTACACGATACACCTCCCCCACCCCCTCGGCTACTAACTCGCTCCCCACAGGCTGACAGTTTCCGGTTCCGTTACTTTGCGGCTTTGCCGTTACCCC